>MDSZ01212175.1_pt1 | contig 10287 bp, 6 predicted proteins | sample 811201 | NCBI WGS metagenome assembly MDSZ01 (sample SAMN05326647, study PRJNA326480) | marine metagenome | isolation source: seawater | place: Indian Ocean: North | collected 2010 | reverse complement strand
TAAATTAATGCGTTTAAATAATGCACCTAAAAAAGAGAAAAATCTAAAAAAAATTATAACTCAAAGAAAAATGACTACTATTAAAGATGGTTCAAAAATTAATCATGTTGATATTTTTTCAGCTATTAAACAAAATAATAATAGCAGATTTTTTAGACATATAAGTGTTGAAAAAGATAATAAACCAAAAAAAAAAAGTTCAGTTTTAGTGAGAAAATTAAATGGAAAAATTCAAGTATTAGAGAGTAAACATGATGGTAAAAAAGAGAAACAAAGAGTCTATAATTTGAAAAATCCTAAATCAATTAAGCAAGTTTTTAATAAACAAAGTTCATTAACCAAAGGTGAACCTATTAGAGCACCTACAAGTTCTCAAAAGGTTAATAAAGAAATTGCAAGAGAAAATGAAAATTATTTTAATAAAAGGAATAAAACTAAAAAAAATAATAGAAAAGACATAGTATCTTATTTAAAAAATAGTGTGTCTAAACTATTTGATAAAGATAAAAAAACTAAAAAACAATTGCAAAAAGAAAGAAAGAAAAGAAAGAAAAATGAAATGAGAAAGGCAAGATTAGAACATGAACAAGAACAAGAACAAGAACAGGAACAGGAAGAACAAGAACAAGAACAACAACCAAAAAATAATTTAGAAAAGGTAAGAAGAAATAAAAAGAGAAAAAAAAAATATGGTAAAAAATTTCCAAAACCAAGATAATTTTTTTACTTAAATATAATTTAAAAATAACATTTTATTATGAAAGGTAATTTTTTAAAAGCAAAAGCAAGGAAAAAAAAATTTATTAAAAGAAAAGAAAAAATTATAGATGAAGATGATTCAGATGGTGAATTGTCATCAGATGATGAAGAATTATACTCTCAGAATATTGTTGGTAAATTAGTAAATAATAAATATTTAATATTAAAGTATTTAGGTAGAGGAACCTTTTCAAAAGTTTGGTTAGTATTAAATATTTTAAAAAATAAATACTATGCTTTAAAAATTCAAGATCATAAATATACTGATGATATTATAGAAGAAATTAATATAATAAAACATATTCAAAAAGAAATAAATGTTGAGAAAGAAGAAAATTTTAATGAATATAATTATGGAATTTTAATTGAAAGTTTTAATATTAAAATAAATGATGAATCTTGTATTTGTTTAATTTTAGAACTATTAGGACCATCAGTAGGATTAATATGTGATGAAGATTATGATAATCTTTTAAATATTAATATGATTAAAAGAATTATTTATAAAATAGTTACTGGGATTAAAAGTATTCATGATTCCGATATTTTACATAATGATTTAAAACCAGATAATATTTTATTTACTGAACTTTCTCCTACAATAAAAGAATATATATCTAAAATTAATAACTTAAATATTGATCATATATATAATAGACTTATTGAAGATAATACACCGAAACAAGTTAATATGCTGCCTAAAAATAAAAGAAAAATGATAAAAAAAAAAATTAAAATTAAATGTGCAAAAGAACTAATAAAAGAACTTTATTCTAAAATAGAAGAAATAAATAAAGATAATAACACATCAAATTTAGAATTAAAAATAGAAAATAAAGAAAATAATGAAGAAGAAGAATTTGAAAATGAAGATAATATATATAATTTATTAGAATGTAATTTAAAAAATATTAACGTTAAAATTATAGATTTTGGTAATTCTGAATATGAAAAAGATAAAAAACAGGATGAAATATATACAAGATGTTATAGACCACCAGAAAATATTATTAATAATGAATATTCGAAAAAATCAGATATATGGTTTGTTGGTTGTTTTTTATATGAATTACTAACAGGTGAAATAATGTTTGAATTAAATTGTAATAATAATAGTGATTTTTATAAAGATAGAAAACATATAAATTTAATGTATAGTTATTTAGGGAAAATTCCTAGGGAAATGTCCATGAATTGTGAATTTAGTGAAGATATTTTTGACTCTAAGGGCAGAATTATCGACAATAAGAAGTATGAAAATATCAATTTAAGAGCTAAATTAAATAAAAGAATTAAAATAGAAGAAGATGAATTAGATTTAATTGAAGATTTAATATTTAAGATATTAGAGTATAATCCTAAACAACGATTAAGTGCAGATAAAATTTTAGAGCACAAATGGTTTAAAAATATAGATTAAAATTTGTGACTTAACAATAATTTATTGTGTGGTTAATTTTCAAAAAAAAAAAATTATTAAAAAGTATAAAAATGGCTAGTGCAGAAAGTGTGAGTAAACCAAAATTATCTATTCCATCTAACGAAACTTTACAACAAGCGTGTAAATTATCAATTAAATTACAAAAAGCAATTGACTTTTACTTTTATGTTGATTCTCTTAAAGGTTCAATATGCATAGCTTCAAACGAAGATGATAAAATTATTTATAAAAATAATGAAGAACATACTTCTCCAATACAAAATACCTATAAGGTAAATACAGAATATTTAGTTGTTACTGAGAATACAATTTATGTTATTTCTGCTAATACAAGAATTAAGTAAAATGATTTTTTAGGTAATAATTTATATTATATCTTTCTATATTATATTGTCTCTTTATATCTTTAACACTTTCTAGTGCTTGAAGTTTCTTTAAAGTTTCTAAATCTCTAGATTGTAAATTTGCATATTTTTCTAATGTATCTGCAATTGACTTATATAATTTATCAATTTTATCTTGTTTTTCTGGTAATATTTTATTTAAAAATTCTAAATCAGAATTTTTTTCATATACAAAATCTGTATTTCCTAAATTTAATTCTGGTATTACTTCAGGTTCACTTGGTGCTGGTTGCACTGCCGGAACTTCACAATTATTTTTGTAAGGAAGTCTATCTATATAATAAAAATTTAAGTTATCTACTTTAACTACATTGTCATCATCTAAATTTAAAGCTTTATCAACAAATTCATCTCCATCTTTTTCTCCTCTTACAAAAACTAAATTTGTCTTTAATCCACTTTTTTTTTCAATAATATTATTTCTAATATCATTTAATGTTTTTCCTAATTCTGTTATTGGTGGAGGAATAAATTCTATAGTATCATTTGTTCTACTTTGTAAAATTACGCATTGTGCATAATTATTGTCTAAAAATAAATAAATTTTTGATATAAAATTAAAATTTTTACCATTAAGTTTTACAATTGTAGAACTATCACCTTCTTGTGGTGCTATTTTTTGAATATAAGTAACATTAATATTATTAAAACTTTCAATTGGACTATAACTAGGTTTTTTAAATAAATAAGTTTGTGTAATATATAATCCGATTAATATAAATACTACATATATTAAAGCTTTTCCATATAATTCCATTATTATTAATATATTATATTTTTTTTACTTATTAAAATTTAAATATGAGTATGTTTTTTACTACTATCAATAAATTTTTTATTTTTACGAATTTTATGTTTATGATTTATTGGTAATTGTGAATGTAATAAACTTTTTGAATTATGTGCTCTCATAAATATATCATATGGAACTTTTCCAAATTTACATATACTATTTTTATTACCTAAACAACCACTTTCTAAATAATATCCATCTTTTAAATTACAATTTAAACATTTTTTGCATTTTTTTGAATTTAGTAATGGATCATCTTCATAATTTCCATCGTAATAATACCCTAATGGACAAATTCCTATTGTTTTTTCATTAGTATTATTTAATGCAGAAAAACCAAATTTAAAATTTGAGTCTTTTATTACATTATTTCTTTCTTTTTTATATTTTAGATAATTATTTTTATTAATTTCCCTTGCTAATTTAGAATAATATAAATTATCTTCTGTAAATTTATCATTAAAATTTATAACTTGAAGATATAAAATTAAAGAAAGTATTATAACAGCAATTATACTAATTGGTATTAAGTTTTCCATTAATATATATATTTAAAAAAAAAATATTCAAAAGATTATTTTATATGAATTAGATAATATATTTCCTTCAGTTGTAAATTCACCAAATCTAAAAAGTAACTGCACATTAATATTTTTTTTATAAAAATAATTTATCACATTAGATAAATTATAATTTATTATTACTTCATTATTTTGTAGTAATTCTAATTTTTTCTGTTTTAAATAAGGAATAAATGGTATATTTAGTTTTCTTTGATTTTTATCATTGAATAATATTATTGTAACACCAAACATTCTATCTAAAAATTGCTGATCTATGTTATAAAGTTTTGCATAAATAACTAAAACATTATCTTTTATTAGACTATTCGATATAAAAATTTTTCTTTCCCAAGGTAATAAATTATTAAAGTTAGGAATTGAATCTTCATCAGTAGGTGAAGGGTTAAAACTAGGTGCTTCATTTAATTCTTCTTTAATGGGCAATTGAATATCTTTATATAGAGATTCATTTAAATATTCAATTGAAAAATCTGATGGAGAATTTGAATTTATACTTATCCAATTTGAATCAGTAAAATAATTTTCGTTATTAGAATTTATTATACATGGATATATTGGATATTTTGGTAAATTTTTACTTTGATGTATTATCATTGCTGTTGAATTATTATTAGTTGAATTATTATTAAATAGTAGATAACTTACAATATCATTATGAATTATAATTCCGAAATGATTAGAAGTTTCATATAGAAAATTATTTTTTGTATTTAAACATTTTTTCTCACTTGTTTTAGAGCAATAATCAATATTTTGTATTGAATTAATAGTTTTAAAATTTGATTCAGTATTAAAAATTGAATTATTATTCTCTTTAATTTGAAATGAATTATTACCTTTAAAATCAAAACAAAAATCTATTTCATTTTTAGGTTTTTGAAATTCATTTAAAGACCCATGATGTAATCCTATTTTTATATTATTAAGAGTTTTAGAATTGTTTATTTTCATTATATAACCACAATAATAACTTGAACTATGCATTATAGGTTTATTTGTATAATAAGGAAATTTACTTTTTTTAAAACTAAAACCAGTAAAATTATTGAATATGCTTATGTTTTCAATTTTATTATTAATCCATAATAATGAGTCATTATCTTCAATTTGTATTTCTGGTTTATCATAAAAATTAATTATTGGTGAAATAAATTTTTCTATATACATTTTTTTATAAGCTAAATAAATGTATAGTATACAAATTATAAAAAAAAATAAAATTTTAATATAGTTATTCATTTAATAGTAATAAAGAAAAAATTTATTATATTAACTTGAAATATTAATAAAAGGATCATATGGATATGATTTTTGTTTTAATTGTTCTAATTCATAAATATTATCAATAAAGTTTTTATTATTAGTTCTTAAAATTAAATTCATTTCATCATTAATACTATTATTATTAATATTTATTGATTTAATTGAAGATTTAGCACTTTCTTCACCTACAACTTGTATATTTATATTTTTAGAATCATCAATATAAATTAAAACATAATCACCTGGATTTAATTTATAATTACTATTATTATTCTGTAAGAAACCTAGACTAATATTATTTCTTAATATTTCTAATAATAAATTATTACTATTAATATCTTTTTTAATTCTAAATTTTATATTTACAGATTCAAAAATTAAACTTGAATTAATATCTATATATTCTTCATCACATGGTTGTATTACATAATCAAGTGGTTTATTTAATTCAAATTTTGTAATATCATCTTTAATAAAATCACTTAAATTATTTTCTTTTATATTTTTATTAATTTTATCATCTAATTCTGGACTAATTTCTAAATTTTGATGTTCAGAAATAATATTTATTAAATTACTTTGATTACAATTCTTAAAAGTAATAATATCAACTAGATTTCTACTTATTATTTTAAAATCTTTATTTTTATAATCAAAGTCTTTAATAATATCAATATGTTTACAAGTGACATCATCTTTAATATTATAATAACAATTCATAAAGTTTAATTTTTTTAAATCTTCATCTAAATCATCATATTTTATCATTCTCATATTAGAAAAATGTTCACAACTTTTTTCAGGTTTGAAAAAAGTATTATTTAATTTAGATAGACTTGTAAATTTAAATTTTTGATTTGTGCCATCGTTATTAATTTCTTTTTTTAAATATTCACAAATTTGTTTAGAACAATCATAATTTTCATGATTTTGTTTAATATATTCGAAATCAATAATACTAAATATATCTGGATTTAAATATTTTATTTCAATTTCATTTTCAATTTTTCTATATTTTTTTTTATTTGTTTTATATGATATTTTTTCACCATTTATAAATACACTTGTCGTGTCTTCATAAACTTGTATTTCAAAATCATATTCTTCATTTATATTAAAAATATAATTTTTTGCTAATTCTTCAAGTATATCATCACTAGTATGATCACGATTAGAATTAAAACCATTCCATAAATCTTCTTGTATAACATTAATAGATTTTTGGATTGTAGCATCTTCATTATCTTCAATTTTGTATTCAGTTAATACATTATCTAAATTATTATGGGATGCTTGTGTTCTATATGTTAAAATAATTATTTCATTCATTTTTTGATAAATATTTTGATTCATAGGTTGTGTTTCATCATAATTTTGCAGAATATAATCTTTTTTATCTAAATATCCATTGAAACTATTTGTTTTTAAACTTTTATATGTAGGACTAGAAAATGTCAATTTATGTAGTTCTAAACCATAAATACTTTTATTTTTAATTAGATCTAAAGAAATCCCAAATTTTTTAACTAATTCATTTGTAGTTATAAATGATTCTGCTAGGGGATTATTACTAATTGAATTTTTATTTTTAAAAATTAAACCAAAATTATGATAAAACCATGAGTTACTATCATTTAATAAATAATCAATTCCAGGACCATCAGGTGTTTTTAAAATTTTGAATTTTATTTTTATAGTATAATTAGTATGTAAAGTAAAATATAAACCATTAGTTTGTAATTCTTCATTATTTGTTACATCAGAATTACTTAATTTTTTTGTTTTTATAATATCTTTTATAGCTTTTATTTTTTCACAAATATAATAATTTTTACAATCAACATCTAAAACATTTGGATTATAATCTTGAAATGTTTCTGGATTATCATTATTACATTCATCTAATGTTTCATACATTATACATTTTCCATCATCACCAGCACATTTCGTAAAACCATTTTCATCTATACCACCATAATAAAATTTATCTATATCTGAATTATAATGTTTTCTGCATTTTATACCAGATAAATTTTTAATTTTATTTATTGTATCAATCTTATTTTTGATAATAGGATTATTTTCTTCAATTGATGTAAATTCATTATTAATAAATTTTTTAATATGCTTTTCTTTATTTTCTAATTTTTTACATTCTTCAAAAGATGTATAGGAAATATATTTATTACCTTTAAATGAAGGTTCTTCTGCTTCAAAATTTTCAATATTATTATTAAAAAAATTATTCATTTTATTAAATTTTTCTTCTGCTTTTTTAATAATTGAAGAAAAACCTTCTTTTACTTTAAAATTATTATTAATAATAATATTTCTATCAAAACTTAAAAATCGTGCATATGTTTTTTCTGGTATTTCTAATAATTTATTATTAATATAATATTGTTTATTAGATAATATAATTTCTTCATATCTAGTGGGTAAATATTCTCGAAATTCTATTACCTCTTTATCTGATAATTTACTTAAATCTATTATATCTTCTGTTAATAGAATACTTGTCTTATTAAATAGATTATTTAGTTTTTCTGTTATTTGTATTATCTTTTCTTCCTTAAAATTGTTTCTTTGTTCTCCTTTATATTCAGTATATTCATCTGAATCAACTACCACAAATTTTTGTAAATCTTGATTAAATTTACCTGCAATAATTTCATTTCTTCCTTGTATAAATTCATTTTTCTCTAAATTAATATTACAAAATGGAACATCTAATTCACAGCCAGTTAAAATTGGATTATTGTTAGAATCTAATATATTAAATTTTTTATTAGGAAATTTTGAAATGAAATCTAAATTGCCAGATGTTAAAAATTTTACTACTACACCAACTTCTTTATTATCATCTCCTTTTTGAAAGTATGGTAATATATCTTCTGGACAATTATATTTTGTAAATACATGGACGCTTCTTCTCTGTTGTTTCCTATATTTTGTTTGTTTTACTTTATGTTTTATTGCTAAAAGTTTACTAACTTGTTCTTTATATATATCATTAGTAAATCTAATTGTAAATTCTGCTATTGAGTTTGAAATATCAATATTATCTTTTAATTTAATACAAAATCCTGTTTTTTTATTTTCTTTATTACCTTTTAATGGTTTGGAAACTAAATATGAAGAAAAAACTGAATTTATATTAACAAGTGGTTTATTTTGGTTAAATAAACTATTTTTATTAAAAGTGTAATTTTTTTTATATATAAATTCATTAATCTTTTTTAGTTGAACAAAATTTTCTATAATTATTTTTTTTGAATTATAAATTCTGAATATTCTTATTTGATTTAAATTTATTTTTGGTTGATTATGAAAATCATGGATTTTATTAATAAATTCAATCTTAGTATTATCTTTAATTTCTTTTTTATTAGAAAATGATTCTCTATATTTTATTAGAAGAATACATATTAATAAAATAGAAATTGTAATTATTATTTTTAAATGAGATTTATGCAACATATAATACTTATTTTATATAAATATTATATTTTTAAAATAAAAAAGTAATTGAAATGAAAATATAAAAAAATCACTTAGTTGGAGTATGCAAGACCACCCATACCGCTCATAATTCTGAGGACGTTGTAGTTAGTGGCGTATACTCTTACCTTAGCTGGTGTTCCTGAGGCGATCTCTGCAGATAAGGTTAAGTGAAGAGTTGCGTTGTCAATTCTTGACATATTGCATGTTCCAGATGGCTGGTGCTCTTCGGGTTTGAGACCGAATGAGTATACATTAATACCAGTTACTGGGACGTTCTCGTGGTGCTGATATGGCTGAACTAAGTTAAAGTATCTGCCTTCTCTTTCAGAGAATCTATCGTGACCATTGAGCTGTAATTTAGCTCTTAATACTGGGTTAAGACCAGTATCGTAAACTTTGTTATGAGATGCTAATAAACCAGCTTGTCCAGAGTCACCAGTCATACCACCAATATCAGTTTGTGCAGCATGTGAAGAAGTTGCTGTTCCTAAACCGAATGTCTGACTGTCAGCAGCGACAACTCCCTGAGCTGGGGCTGTATCAATAATACCATCCATAATATCATTCATGTTGAAAGCATCACCTTGGGAGTATGGTGTAGCATCAACTTTATCGGTGTAGTTAAACCACTGTCTACCAGCAACTTTTGCTCCGCTTGGTGCTTGAACAACTGAACCATCTAATTGAACAACCCAGACTAATTCCTTAACTGGGTGGTTGAAATTTAATTTAACCTTAACATTTGTTTGGTTAACAGATTCGTCACCAGTGAACTGTAACTGTTCAATTAAGTATTCGTGTGATACTTGTGCAAATCTTCTTCTTTCGTCAGTATCTAAGTAGATGTAGTCAACATATAATGAAGCACTATCTAATGATACATTAGATGGGGCACTTGTGCCATAACCACAGCATTCATCGAAACTTCTGAATTCTAAATTAATTTTAACTTCGTGGTATTGAAGAGCAATTAATGGAAGAGCAAGACCTGGATTTCTGCAAAACCAGAACTGAAGAGGGATAAATAAGGTAGTTGCTGGTGTAACTCCTTGGACTGTGCCAGACTGTCTTGGGTCAGTTGCAGAAAGAGTTCCACCACTTCCACCTTTAGATACTGGTCTGTATAATTTATCTACGTTACCAACCATATTGGCATAACCATCTTGTTTACCGGCAGTCTGTGAAAGTTCATTCCAGATGTGAAGCCAGTCACCATAGTGTTTGTCAATTCTTTGACCACCAATTTCTACTTCTACGTTCTTAACTAAGGCATGACCTACCCAGTTAACCCATCTGAAATAATCATCGGTACCAGATTGAACAGATGGTAAACCAACCTGTAAGTAAACTCTGTGGATTAAATCACCATTTCTTGAAATAGTGCATGTGACTTTTTTGTTGAAGTCTGGTGTTCCATTGAAAGTCTGTTCAATAGCTTCCATTGAGAAATTGGTGTGTCTTCTGTAGACGACTTTAAAAAAAGTAATTTGTGGGTTCCCCGTGAGATAAATATCTTGAGCGCCATAAGCGACAAGTTGC
>MDSZ01002944.1_pt1 | contig 10287 bp, 1 predicted proteins | sample 811201 | NCBI WGS metagenome assembly MDSZ01 (sample SAMN05326647, study PRJNA326480) | marine metagenome | isolation source: seawater | place: Indian Ocean: North | collected 2010 | reverse complement strand
TTTAATATTTTGTTTGGTGTTTTCTGCTAAGTTTCTGGTTAGCGAAAGTCCATTCTCTGCTTTAGAAACATTAACTGGAATTTTAGGTCCAAACCCAACGCTCATGACTCTTCCCCTTCTTTATCTTCGCACAATCCCTTTGGTTCTGGTGCACCAGGATCTTGACATTGCTTTCTTTCTTTAATAGTACTTAGTCTCTCAGAAGTTAATTCTGGTGCTGAAAGTGCAAGTACGCCAAACGGTCCTATAGGATAACCATACCTAGTGTCAAGTTGAAGTGGTATTCCTGCGATATGACGTGCTATTTGACCCAAAGCAACATAGTTTGGAAAAGGTATGGTAGAAATAAGAAGATCTAGTGGTAGAGCATTAATTGGTACATACTGTTTCTTACCATCTCTTGTACCGAACCCCTTATTAAGAGTAAAGTTATCGTATGGTAGCAGGGACCCGCCCAACAATCCCATGTTTAGTCCAGTCTTCATATCGCAAGGATCATCTCTGTATTGTTTTCTCATATCTGCGTATGCAGGATCTCCAAACCTAGCAGCTGTTCTTACACCTCTTGCATAAGACTGTTTTACTAACCTTGCTATCATCTTATAGAACATTTCCCAATAATAACCTAACCCTTTTTCTTCATTATAAACCTGAAGTTCATTTACATTAAGTTGTGGTTCTTTTTCTTGTGTTACGTCGTGCGCTGTACCAGCAACGCCCATTAGTCCCAGACATGCCACCTTTGTTGCACCAAACAAATCGTCACTGTCTTTAAATTTATTAAAAACTATATTATTTTGCAAGACGTGCATGCCCACATATCTATTCAGAGGAAAAATTATATCAAACATAACATTTGCGGGATGTGTAACATCTGCTGCGTTTATTGGTCTAGAATCAACGCTGGGATCAATACCCTCAAGTGATAATAAATTTTTCACTATATTATCTTCATGAAGTTCATAGATTGTTTTTTTAATAATTTGTCTTCTTTTATCTAACCCAACCAACTCAGTCTGAGACTGATCGGAACCTATCTGTATTGTATCTGCTACAAATTTCATAGGATAAAACAACCTATCTTCAGTTTGCACGTCATAAGTTTCAGCGTAAATATCATCTAGACACTTTACGTCTTCTATGTATTCGTGAATTGGTACTGAATAAACAAGGACATCTTTAACACTATCATCATACAGTTTACCAAGAGATGTAGAATCAAAGTTAATCGCACTTGATGCGACAGATGCAACATTGTAAAAAGCAGATTTATAATTCAATCCAGTAGGATTATTTGGCGTAGTTAATTCTTCTTTTTCTGCATACGCAAGAAAACATTTTTTACGATTAAATATTGAACTATCTCCAAACAGTCCGATTGTTCGATCCGAGGCGTTTAAAACATCCTTTTGTGTGTCAAAATTAGGTGTAAAGTCTTTAAATATTTTACTAGGTTCAGTCACAACCTTGCCAATACCCGTGATTGTTTCTTGATCTTCACTAGTAATTGTTGGCGGTGATTCATATTCTCTAGAAACTTTTTGCCCCATCATTAGGCGTGCGCCAACTTGAAGATTGTCTTTTAGAAAATCATACAACTCTTTTTGTTTTGGTAATATCTCTTGTTCATAAAACAAACTTATAGGTAAATCGTCTCTCTCTTCTGGAGTTAGTGATGTCCACTCTACAGGTCTTAGGATAGATAACGCGCCGCCCCTAATCCGAGAATCAGAAAAAACACTTTGATCTATTGTAGGAGTGTATGCTTTGTTTATGTAATAATCCAATACATCACTTTGTATCCTTACATCAGGTTTATACCATGGAGTTCCGTCTCTTTCAGGTAACCCAAAATCGTCTGGAAATTCTTCAACATTTACTTTCATTGAGTCATGTCCATCATTTCGATAGTAATTGTACCATGGGCGAGCAAAGTCTATTGACCTTTTAGCAACAGCAAGTCTATCAAAAAGCGACTTCACGTTATCATAAAACCCTGACCCTTGTTGAGTTTGTTCGTCTCTTCTCCAAAAAACTCTTGTTTTTAAATTTTGCTGTGGTTCATCTGTTGAAATTGGCCAGTTAAAAATAATGTCCATCATGTTAGTCAAACAATTAACAATAAGTTCTGCTTTACGTCTTCGAGGAATGTCTTTATATTTGTATCCTGGATTGTCACTATACCTCTCTTGTTCAAAAACAAACTCTCTACCTAAAAATTTGTAAGAATTTAATGTATCAAATACCTTTAAAAATATCTCTGGACTAGCAGGGTTATTATTATTCCAATTTCTTATCATAACACGGTCTTCATTAAATTCGTCTTCCAAGTTAACATCATTTATAATGTACAAAACTCTTTCGATCAGTTCTCCCTTTGAGACAGCACCTGATCTGTAAGCATAATCTATCTCAGTTAGATAGTCCGCAGGTTCAATACGATACGCTGCATCAACCTGTCGAGCACCGTCATAATTTATTCCATATCCCTCTATAGAAGAAATAAAACCCGCAACTTTGCCACCGCTTTCAGTGTTTGAATTTCCTACCATGTTAGGGTTTTGTTTTGCCATACCAATGTCAATCATCATTTTGATTACAGTAGATTTTTTCATTCTTGTTTCAAGATACGCTCTTTTATGCCCTTGAGGTCTTGATTCTCGCTCTTCGGCTGATGGGCGACCAGCAAAGAAGTTACTTATCATCTTTAAATAAAATGACTTGACAAAATCATATTCCATTTGATTTGTCTTGAGACCATCTGCTAAAACTTGTAAAACTTCTTGCCTTGTATTTGTATCTTCTGATCCCAACAATAAAGTTTCCATATCTTCAGGAGAGATATATTCAGAATATAAACTAGTTTCTGCGCTTGTACCTATATGTGGCAAGTTTTGAAATATAGGATCTGAATTTACTGCTAAAAACAATTCATTATATAATGTATAGAATTGTTGAAAATTCTTAATTCTATAAAACTTTTCCATCCAAAAATGACCAGAATTTATCTTTTTTTGTATTAACTCTTCTGAGTAACCTTCAAAAGCAAATTTGTCATATATGTTTGGTATGATTGCACTAACGGGCACCTCTCTGAATCCATTCAGATTGTTAATAAGATCTGATGCTTGACGCTGATCTTCTATAAAAATGTTTAATCTTTCCTCGTCTGTAAGTTCAAAAATATCTGGATTTTCTAAATTATCTGCTGCGAGTCTATATCTTTCCGCTGCTTGTCTATTTGTTGGTTCCAGGGTGTCCGCTTTCTGGCGTAGTTTCCTAATGCGTTCAGATTTATCTTCTTCGCTCATTTCTGGAAATATAGCGTTGTTTTGATTTTTAAGCAACTCAAGGTAAAAAATAACATTTTCATACAATCTTTGCTGCTCACCTGCTTCTACATTATTAAAAGAACTTTCAGAATTTCTTAAAAATAATTTAGGAAAATTATCAACATTTGGAACGCTCTTTACATTTTCTGCTATCTCATTTCTAATTTTCTCTGCAAAAGATACATGCTTGTTTTCAAATAATTTAGTTACAAATTTTTCAATAGCGGACGTGTTAACATTTTGACGAACCAAGAAGCGTAACGCTTCCTCCTCATCATCCATGAGAGTTATGTCTTTTACTGTATCCATGACTTTTTTTCTAAGATCAGTCGACACAATTCTTTGTCTTATATCATTGGTTACGTAGTTAATAATGTAATCTATCATAAATTGTGTGCTAAACACACCCTTTGGTCCAAAATTAGAGAGCAAAAACATGCTTTTAAAAACAATCTCTAGACAAGAAAACTTCACGTAAAGACCAAACAAACCAGAAGCAATCGATTTTTGATATGGACCTGCTTTTTGAAAGTCCCTAGTTACAGGATCATTTTCAGGTTTTTCTGCCTCATTCTTATATGAACTTAAAAAGTCTTCAACAATTTCATCAAAATTTAGTAATTTTGGATTTGGTACAAAGCATGGATCTTTTTCAAGAGTACTCTCAACATTAAAAGTTTGACTAATATCTTGCTCAAATTGAAACATCTCATTGTATGAAAAGTACTTTGAATTTTTTACCAGATCTGTTAAGTGGTAATTGAATGAATCGACATACCCTTCATATATAGAAAAACCGTCTTGTCTAGATGCTGCTGTAAGTGCAATCATATTAAGCAAATACACAAGTCTCTCTGTTCCAGTAATTTCACCGTCATTGTCAGCATCCAATTCTAAGGAACTACCGCTATCTATGAAACCAGACAAATGATTTCTTATTGTCTCGTTTTCATAAAGGTCAAGATTAGTTTCAGACCTATTCTCTGAAATATTCTTTAACCCTTCAATAAACATATCTGCAAAACCACCTGGTCTTAATAACTTGTCGGGATGCTTGTCCGAAAGAATATCAGCAGATTGCGACCTCATAGCGATATACTCTGGTGGTAATCTATCTTTATAAACTTTATTAAAATAAATATTACCGACATTATTGGATGCGTCATTTATAATATAAGACACTCTGTAACAATCCTTCATCTTACTTGGAATAAAAGGCATATCAGAATATCCAACAGAAAGTTGAGCTGGTGTGTTAGATTTTGAGTCCATATCAACATTTCTCAATGGCAAATTCAAAACATTAGTCGCTATTCTTGTATGTAATTCTCTATATGGAGATCCCATGGTCGATGATGTTTTTCTTGTAATTGTAGTAAAATCTTGAGATGATATTTCTCTTAACTCTGGGAACACCTTAAACTCATCTTTAGAATATTTTGTCACATAATCAGAAACATGCTTTTGTACAAGATCTGAAAACTGCTCTGCTTTTTCTGGATCCACCTCACCTGTCACATCAATTAATATTGCTTCTGCATCGTCAGAATTGTCTTCAAAATAAAATCTTATGTGATCAAACTCTTCATCTAAAATATTAATCGCGTTCAAGGATGTCTTGTGTTGCAAAAGCGTAACAGGATCTTGAGATCGAACTCGTAATTTGCCAGGTTTTCTTGCTGCTATATTTTGCTCTAAGTTTGCAACTTGAGTTGTGTAATGTCTGTAATATATGTAATCCTTTTCGTTAAATCCTGCCTCTCCAGGTTTAATTAGATTAGTTTCTTGTTCTACCATTTGATCTGGAATACCTGGTGCCTCAAGTGTAAAAACCCTTTCAATATTAGATAAAATTGCTTTTGTGGCAACCTTGGCGACGCTGTCATGATGTGGATTACTAAGAGGTCCAGGCAAACCTTTTTCCGCTAGTTTTGAGGGTGTATTTGAACTTGGTAATAAAGAATCAAAATTTCCATTAGCGGCAACATCTCTTAGTGCCTCTCTTCTTTTTTGTGCACTTTCCATCTCTCTGGCGATCTCTGCACTTGTTAACCCAGAACTTTGTAATCTCTCTCTCAATCCTGACATACCGCTGCGCTCTTCACATAACGCGTCAGCAACTACAACTTCTTCAATCTCTCTAAGTCTGTCACAAAGATATGGATCAACAACTTGGCCAAGCACCCTGAAAAACTCACTCACTTCTGCTATTGTTGTCATTGCTTTCTTAAGTTCTGAATCCGACGCTCTAACCACATTTAATACAACCTTAAGAACACCAGGTGAAGCCTGTCCCTGTAAAAGATCACACAACTCTGCTGGTCTTAGTACAAGACTTATTGCATCAAATAGAGACCCTATTGAACTTTCGTCTTCTCCAAACAAAACGTCTTGAGGTATATTAAGATTATTTAAAACTTCTGATGTTTTACTCGCCATGTCGGCCTTCTGCTTTGCATCAGCAAATGGGTTATTTTCATTTTTTGAATTAAGTTCAGATAGTTTTGCAGCACCATATTGCAGCGCGTCTACGCAGTCTGGATAAGATATCGCTTCCAAAATATTTTTAACAAATTCACAAACAAATGACATGATCATATCAGCAAATGCAATCTTTATTTGTGGTAGAACAAAATGTAAAGGGTTAAACGTTGGCAAACTTGGCAAAGCAGGAATATCAAACTTAAAATCAAATTTAAATTCCAAATCCTCTAATCCTGGTACGCATTTTTTGTAGTCACATAAAATAAGTTGTGGATCCCATTTGTGTAAAAAATCTCTCCACATATCTTCAAAATTACATGCTATTTCACCAAATTTAGGATATACATCTGCAGTTTGAATTACTTTACCCTTTTGCTCAAAAAAAGTAGATTGCAATAAATTATCAACACTTTGACTAGCAAGTCTTTTCTGTTCTTTGATGTGCTCTTCAACAGTTTTTATACCTCGTATATCAAAATCAAATTCTACATTTATACCCTTTCTCTTTCCCTTTCTAAACGTAAACCTTGGTGTTGGATAGTGAAATCTACTAAAGAATATAACTGCAGATATATTTTGTGAGTCTCTACAGGGATTTGGTCTTAAAAATTTTAAAATTCTAGGATAACCACTCTTATCAAGTATGCCAGGTTCAGATCGGCACAATGAGATAAGATAAGAAACAGTTGAAGGATAAATAAAAGGATCTCTAGTTGTAAGAAGATTTAACCCTGCAGACAACTCTTTTTGAGTTTTTGATTTATTATCAACATAAACAACCTTATATATTCTGTGACCCGCCTCGACTGTCATTTTTGGTGCAGCGAGTTGATCTTGATCTGCCAATGCTGGTTGAAGACTAGGATCCACACTTTGTGGAGAAGTTATTTCCTTCTTTACAATATCATGGTATATCAACAATTCATCTTTGTTGTTTGGTCCAACTTTTAAAGTTCTACCATTTGCATCTAAAAAATCTTCCAGAACTGCAATAATATTTAGTATTCTTCTAGATTCATTAACAGGATTAATCTGCGGCACCATTGGAGGTGCGGGTGGTGGTCTAAATTTGTTATAAGGTCTTGGTTTTGTCGGATTATCTCTATTGTCTCTTTCAAATTCTTTTATTTCTTGCTCAAACTTACCAACCTGCTCAGATAAAAACTCTATATGTTCTCTTAATTCTGAAACGTTGTATACTGCAGGGTTTGTTATGGAATTTTCTACTATCTTTGTTGCAGTATCGGCGTTTTGTGCAGCAATTGCATCTTGAGTGTTCTTATCAATGTCCTCGGGACTCGATCCTGCTTGACCTGTCTTGGCCTTGTTCCATGAATTTCTTAACGAATCCTTAACTGATTTTTCTGCTTTCTGATATTGTCCATCTCGCCACTTTCGAGCAGACGAAACAATTTGATCACCCTTTTCATTCCAGAACTCTTTTGTAAGTGGTTTGTAATCTCCGTTAGCAAATCTTTCAAGCGCTTCAAATCCCTCTACAACATTTGTTGCAAATTCGGGACTTAAAACATCAACTGTCCCGCCAAAATTAGCGGCACCACTACCGCCTCTAATCTGGTTAAACATATCTTTTCTTATTTTTATTTTAAACTTATATGTTGCACCTGGACGTGGGCCAGGACCAACAATAGACTCTATGCTGGCAAAAATTGGTTTAGCACCTGGGAGTAGACTTTGTCCAAAAAGCACATCTACCTTGTCTCCATTTAATTGTTCATTCAAGGACATTTGATTAATTGTAAATTTAAACTCTTGTCCACTAACAAATCCTGGAGGACTTTCTACTCTACGTTGATATACTAATATCTCTTCAAACAACTTTCTTGGCAAATCTGGTTTATCTACAAGATCTTGCGCTGGAGATACAATAGGTATTGTTGTTCTCTCTGCTGCGTTGATAACCCATATCTTTTCTTTTCCATAAAAATCAAACACCTCTCTAACAGCACTTCTGAAATGAATTCCTGGTAAGTTGGGATTTGCTAAAAAATATTGCTCAATGTCCTGAAACCCAACGGCAACGTGTTTTTGTCTTGTAATGCGAGTGTCATAATTATAGGTTACAAACTCATTTCCAATTTTAGGCGGATCTTGTTCTTCAGTTCTGGTGTTAAAAGCAGAAGAAGGATCTACACTGCCTGGTGGTCGTGAAAGATAGTCCACAAAGTCTGGTCTTCCAATTAATTCTCTGGCGGCACGATTTAAACCCAAATCAACCATGGTTTTGAAAGTTGGTTCAAAAACTTGACCTCTTTCAGTTAAAAACCCACCTGGTAAATCAACATTTATTGAAGCACCACCGAGAAGTTCATCGGCAACCGCTCGTTCAAAGTCGTCTTGGACCAAGTCAACTAAAGCATCGGAAGAGTAACCATAATTTCCATAATCATATATCCTCTGTCTATTGTCTTCTTGAAATTGCACTAATGCATTCTCTGTTATAGGGTCAAAATTAGGACCTGTTGAACTAAGATCGCCAATACCAAGAAAATACTTTATAATTTGTACGCCTAAACCTGTAGATCCTGCCCTTATTGGGAGTTGATACTTAACAATCACATCTTTTGTCTTATTGTTTCGATCTAAATACTGATATTTGAAAGTTAAAGTTTTGTTTTCCATGTTTAATTAACCTTATTATACTTACTTTTAATTGAAGTTTTTGATGCATCTTCGAGATACTTTTTCTCTAAAGTATCTGGATTCTGCTGTAGTCCAAATGCCGAAGGTGTATCTACAGAAACCAACTTTATCAAACCTCTCGTATTTTCTACCATCAAATCAGGTAACTTAACTGTTGGTCCTGCTGTTGGTGACACATGTTCGTGTTGAAGGAGTGCTGCGTTTAATTTAATTAAATCTTGCTTCAAAGATGCAACAGCACCGCCTATTTGTGCCTGATTGTCTAGCATTTCTTTTAAAAGATGAGTTAAATTATCCCCCTTTATTAGAGGTTGTAACTCCTTCGCTTTATTTGCGGCAATTAAGCATATACCCATAGGTTCGGTAGAATCTTGTCCGCCCTTAGAACTAACAGATTTAGCATCTTCTGTTATAAACCTAATGCCGTGCTTTCTGGACATTATCCTAATTCCATCTGCCTTCATTGCAATTCCTGCTATCCCTCTAGAAGATTTTGTTTTTGGTGGTAGTTGTAAGTCAAAATTGTCATCTAAATCAGTTTTTTGAGATATATTTATTCTTGCTGCATCCATGACTTGCAAAGTCTGACCATCATCATAGGAATATTTTTCTGGGACAAACAACGGTCCAATTTCTACTTTTCTTCCTTGAGAATCAAAAGACAATGGTCTAGGAGACATTCTACCCACACATATATCTATACTTCCTGCCTGTGTGTGTCCAGCACCAGGACCATACCCAGAACCAAAACCGCCTGGTCTATCTCGTCCAAAAACTATCCATGTATTATTTTTACCACTTATGACTTTATCAGATGAGCACTTGTTATAGAAGGGAACTGGTTCTGGTAATGGTCTATCTGCTAGTCCTGTATTCTTTCCTTTCCCAATGTTATCTATTATGTCTGCGGCGGTCCCTTCAATTAAAACTGCAGGTTGAGACCCTGATTTTACTTTAGATGGACCACTTACTACAGGGTTTGTGAGCGCTTCTGCTGCCTTTGCTTGAACTGGTGATTGTTGTTTAAGTTGTTCTGCTACAGGACCCTCTGGTCTATCTTGCCTGCCACCAATCATAGGTCCAGGATCAGGAACAAATGGTTCTTCATTCTCTTTATCGAATACGTCATCTGACCCTTCAGCGTCTGAAGAAACTTCTGGAATTCCCCGCACAACACCTCCACCAAAAAGAAGTCCTCTTTGTTGCATTTCTTGTTTAAATCTTTCCACATCTGCATCACTTGTTGGTAATTGTGGAAATCCACCTATTCCTATTTTCTGTTTAAATTGCTCATCATTACGTGTGGCGGCAACAAGATCCCCTGCAGTATTATCTGAAATTTCTTCAGGCAACGGAGTTGCTGAAGGTGTGGGTTCTGTAATAACTGAAGTAGGATCTTTAGGAAGGGGAACGCCATCATTATCTCTATCTGGAGGTCCTATTAAACTTTCGCCATTAGGTTGCTCCGTTTTCAATTGAGCGGGTTCATCTCCTGGGATGCTACTAAATGGTAACAATACTTCAAGTTGTCGATTCAACAATCCCATTTCTTTTTCTAATTTAGGTAAATCAATTATAAATCCGCCGTCTGTCTCTGTAAGATCAGACAAAAAATCCACAGTAAATAATCGTGCCCAGTTTTTGTAGTTCCACTCCTCTTTTTGAAACGTATAAACTAAACTACCTGCCGCTACTGGTTCCCCAGCGCGGGGTCCAGAGGCATGAAAAAAAGATAAAACTACCGCGTTACCCTTGCGTTCTAGAGTAGCAGTGATATCAGCCGCTTCTCCTGTATCTTCCTCTTCTT
>MDSZ01256351.1_pt1 | contig 10288 bp, 4 predicted proteins | sample 811201 | NCBI WGS metagenome assembly MDSZ01 (sample SAMN05326647, study PRJNA326480) | marine metagenome | isolation source: seawater | place: Indian Ocean: North | collected 2010 | reverse complement strand
TGCCAGGATTAACCTTCAAGCATTGGGTACTCCACACGCACCAGCCCTTCCGCCAGTTCTAAGTGAGATCTCAAAATTAAGTTCGATTTCAAATGAACTATCGAAAAACCTCGATGATTGGTACGGTTATCTCAATTGGAGGGCCATTTTTGAGTCCAATCGAGAATGGGGAGCGAAGATAACCCAGATAACCCCACCAACGCCGGAAAAACCCTACTTCGAAGTAAAAGTTACGGCTACCAAAAAGAACTGGGGTGAAATCCGAAGAACTTCTCGTTCCAAAAATTCCAGCAGGATCATCATTTTCAAGGCCAACTCCAAGCACACTAAGAATAGTAGGCAATGGATTAGGAAAGCAGGAGATGACATATTTCATTCTAATACCAATAACCCACAAGTCTCCGAAGCAGGCCAATTATTGAGAAATCCGATAGAGACCAAGGATGTTGGGAATGGACTTTTTGAAGGCTCCATTCGTATTTCACCCCCTAATTCCGAGAATCTCAATATCGGTCTCGACCCCGAAGAGAACATAGGGGACTTCCTAGTTAACGATATTACGATTAATCTCTCAGATATCAAGAGGCAAAAATCTGCAATAGAGGGCCTAGTTAAACTGGAATCTTCTGGATTCAATAGGGTCCATGAGTGGCTCTTCGACATTTCCAAGGCAAGACCAATCACCGAACCTCTCGAGGATCTCCCACACGAACCAAAATTCACCCTCAATGAGAATCAGAAAAGGGCGGTACTTTGTGCTTTAGCGTGCGAAGATGTCTCCTTAATCCAAGGCCCACCAGGAACAGGAAAGACCACAGTAATTTCAGAAATAATCAATCAAGTTACAAAACAAGGGGGCAAGGTTCTACTATCTAGCCAATCCAATGATGCGGTGGACAACGCCCTTTCTAGATTGAACGAAACCCCAAACGTTCGACCAATTAGAAGAGTTGCTAGATCTAGAGAACAAGACCCTGATTCTGAGAAATTCCTCGAAAATAACGTCGTGAAAAGCTTCTACATTCCTTCTTTGATCAAGGGCAATATCGAAGAGTCAAAGAGCATAGAGTCATGGCTGGAAATTAGGGAATACCCAGAAATAGTAAAGCAGTTATCTGAGATTAAGAAGGACTGGGAAGAACAAAGATCAACCCACAGGAGTCTGAGAAAAAATCTCGCCAGTGAAAAAATAGAACGCGGAGAACTGGAAGAAACAATTGAGATGACAGAAAATGAGATCTCAAATATCGAAAGAGCAAAAGGTCTTGTTGCAAGCAACTCAATTGACAGGATTACAGATGTAATGATTGGCCTAATTGGCCCAATTTCAGATCCAATTAACAAACTAATCGAATTGAATGCACTCCTAGAAGAGGACGAACACATCGATGAAATAATGGAAATAATTGGGAAAGCGGAATACGCTTCTGAGAACGACGACTCTTATCACGAATGGGCGAAGACATTGGACCCATACATAAATCTAGGATTCGAAGAACTCAAACCACTAATTTCCATAAATATGCCCGCCAATCTCCAAACTCTTGTTGGAGAATTAGAAGAGCAGCTTGTTGATCGAAACAAAGAACTCAGCAGCAGGATCATTGGTTTCAATGACGAAGAACTAATCGAGAAAATCAACAATGAAATAAATCAATCACTCGTGAACAAGAGAGGGAAACTGGAAGACGCGAGGAAAAAATCAGCCTCGAAATCTAAACATATAGAAGAATTAAATCTCAAATCCGCAGAATGCAAAAAGAGATTCAACGATGCAGATTTTCAATGGACGGAAACCTCTCGATCACTAGCTCTGTTGGGCGAGATTGGAAATGTCCAGGAGGGCGATATTGACAAATTAACCTCCGATGCGAATGAATTATTCAATCTACACCAATCTAAATTTCCTATTCTAGAATCATGGTTAGAACTAACAAATCAGCTCATTCAGGATTTACTCGAAGCCCAAAAGTCCGGAAAGAAATTCCAAGATCTCAAGGAGGCCTATGAGTCAACAGTGACCGTAGAGGGGGTGACGACCTCCATATCAGGAAGACCATACTTCCAGAGAAAATTCATCAATAGCCCCTTCGATATAGTAATCATTGATGAAATCAGCAAGGCCACTCCCACCGAGTTGCTTATGTCGATGATGACTGGGAGAAAAGTAATCCTCGTTGGAGACTATAATCAACTTCCACCAATGTTCAAGAAACCCAGGGCGAAATCAGAAATATCTGCAGAAGAAGCTTTGAAACTGGATAGCGAGGCCAGGAAGTATAGCAAGCTGGTGACTAACTCTATTTTTTCTGAATTCTACCAACATGCCGATTCTTCGATCAAAGTATCTCTGACCGAGCAATATAGGATGCATAGACAAATTATGGAATGCGTGAATGAGTTCTATGAAGAAAAACTCTCCTCCGGATTTTCCAATGAAGTCGAGGATGAGAGAAAGCAGCATGGATTTGTTATTACTAAGGGGGTTAGTGGTGGGACGAATATTTCTGAAGGAAGCATTCTCTTGGGTCCTGAAAGACATGTTGCTTGGGTTGACTCGACCTTCGACAACCATGGAAACTATTGCTCAGAAGAAGAAGGAAAGATTGTCTCAACCTCTAGGAGAAATGTCAGGGAAATTGAGATATCTATGAGAATAATTGATGATATTGACTACCAGGTTGAATTGAGGAAAGAATCGGTCGACGAAGATAAATGGGACAATGACCCTATGCTCCAACACCTTAATTCAGAAGGTCTCCTACCTTTGGCTTTCATTACATTCTACCAAGATCAGGTAAACGCTTTCCTCGAAATTGCTTGCGGAGGCAAATCTTGGTCCGCGTTATCAGAAAAATGGCCAAATCTATCAGTCAAGGCACAAAATGTTGACCGGTTCCAGGGCAGCGAAAGAGGAGTTGTAATTTGCAGCATGGTCCTCTCACCTGAGCCGCCCAAAAACAAGAAGGTTAAATTCGAAAATGCAATCAGAAAACATTCGAATAACCCATTAAAAATCCTAAAATCCGGAAAAGACTGGGCAAAGGGAGGGATACCAGAACCTTCACACAAAGATCGCAGCGGTCGTCCAACGACTTTCGCCGCCCAACCAGAGAGGATCAACGTGGCCTTTTCTCGTGCACAGAATCTTTTGGTGATTGTTGGGAATAGATTCACATTCAACAAGGTGAAAGTAAATTTGAAGGGCTCCAATTCTGCTTCTTTTTCTTATGCCAACATTCAGAGAACAATTGGGGGGGGGATTATCGATGGCCGAGACATCTTATGATTATCGATTAGACGAGCATGGTCACTCAATAATGAGGCTGGTATCAGAGAAGGTATCTGGCTTCACCCCATTACATGTTGTCGAGTTCCCTTGGATATTTTCAGTCCAAAGCTATGGTATCAGTTACTCCACAGAAAGATCGATAACATTGATGGAGAAGACCATTCTTTCGGTTTTTCGAGACATCAACAATGCAACTGCTTACGACATCTGTGAGAATTTTGGTTTCCCAGAAGGAGTGGTTAGAAGAATAATACAAAACTTGAGGGATATTGGGGCTCTATCTTCTGTCTTAGGCCAATCTTCTGATATGGAATTGAATGTTGAACCCCCTCCCGAAAAAGAGACATGGCTCAATCTTCCTAATGAAGAGAAATTGAGCTCAATAGAAGGTCTTAGTTCTTGGGCAATCGATGAGCTAATTGATGAATTTGAACGGCACACAACTGGACCCGGGGCTCGGAAACTAGCCCAATATGGAGAATACTTTGACACGTTGAAGGGTTTGAGGACAGCTAGTTCGATACGAAGAAGTAAAGAGAAATGGTTGGCGAATCGGAAAGAGGAAGAGATAGAACTGGGTAAGTTAGAAATCACCGATTCTGGGAGAAAATTCCTCATAGAGCAAAAGGTCCCCGAGAGCACCAAAGTACTGCGCGACTACGATTTTGCATTTTCGATATATGGGGAGGAATGGCACCCTACAACCGGAGTAGGCTTTGCAAAATATGATCTAGAAATACCCAAAGATAGGTCGGCCAAAACACGAAAACTGAGAAATCTGAAAGTAGAAGAAGCCGCTTTAGCACTCAAGAGAAGCGGCCCCTATGAGGAAGAGCAAGATCTGGTTGTCACAGAAGTGAAACCCCAATACGAAGGAAAACTGGAAGATTCTTATCGTTCTTTGAATGTTTACGTGACACTTGCGGTTTCCAATGGTGGGGGTGCACGCTTCTTTGTGCACAACAGGTCCAAGGACAGAGTAAAATGGATGGAGAAAATAGTAAATTCCAAGAAATTCGAAGGAAAGAAGGATTTACACAGAATATTCAAACAAAGATCACCTCTGGTCGGTATCGGTTTGACTAACCAATATGGCGACATATCCGGAATACACAACCTGGCATCAGGGATAAACGAATTTTGTTATGATAGAGACGACAGGACCCCTATTTTCCTTAATCTCGGAGGTTCCGATCGGCCCTTGTCCCAAGTGGACGGTTCTTCCACTAAGGCACTTGAGGGGCTATACAGGATACGTACAACAGTCGAGGTAACACCAGAGATTTCCGAACAACTGGATGTCGTGTCAACGGGCCCCCCTCCCAAATACAGGATCGGAATTTCAGAATTCAACATGCCCGATTTATCATTTTCTTCTTCCGAATCAGCATTCTGTATTACAAATACTAAACTATTGGTTGGGGGTTTGGAGTACGAGGTTTCGGTTCTTTTAGCAGACAGGGAACTTGCATCAAGAACCTCTAGAATGATTTCTAAACTAAGGGAGGAGGGAGATGATCCCCTCCGAAAATACCTTTTTTCCGGTAGCAAAACTGACTTAGTTCATTGGGTCAACTCACAAGTCGACTCAATTGTGAAACTGTCCGAAGTGCCATCGATATTATCCGAAGCAGAAAGTCATACTGCGACTCATGGAAAGGTTCATGATTTCCGAAGCCCATTTTTTACCAGACTATTTTCCTCTAGAACGGAACTTTTCGAGAATGATTGGGCGGGAAATTGTCTAGATTTAATTGAAAGCATTAGCCAAACGGACTCCTTCTCAGAACCTAGTTGGAGGCTAATTGAGCCATATTTGCAACAATCTATTCTCAATCTCTTAGATTCTTCCGGCCCAAGTAATTCAGAACTTTCAGAAATATGGAGGAAACATAGATCAGGCGAGGAATTATTGGCATGGGAAGACGGGGCTAGATTGGAATTCGATCGTTTCGGAAGTACTGGATTTACTCGTGTATTGATTGCTACTCGTACCGAGGAAATAGTTTCTGAAATACAAGATCTCATTGTTGGGGATGGCAGCAGATTCGACAAGACCAGCAAGAAGCTAACGCAACTTTCTGAACATATTGGGAAGGACCTCTACAACGAATCAATGAGCATAATAAAGCAAAGAAACCCTGTAGTTCACGTAAGTAAGGTATTCGTTAAAACCGCTCTTGAACCTACATTGTCTGCAATATCCATTGCTAGGAAACTCGCAGTGTTTGTTGATAGGAGGGAATATTCGGAGGGAAGGTGGAGGCAACCAACCAACAACTCTTGGGATTCACCAAGCCTAACCAATGAGATGCTGACGTCATATTTCTCACAACTACAGTCAATATCGGACGGTCTGAAAAGCAAGGAATTGTACCCGACATGGAATCTTTGGCTAGATCCACTAGTAGAAAGACTACCATTATCTATTGATGAATATCCAATAGGACTATTCTCTTTATTGACAGGGTTTTGGGTAGATGACAACGAATCACAAGAGCCCCTGAAGGAACTAATTGAGCAAATCCACTCAAAATCGAAAGATAGTTTGTTGGAATCTCAACCCATTGAATCGTTGTTTTCTGAAGAGTTAGTACAGACAATCAACAGACTTGAAGAAATTGGACTTAATAGTCAGTCTGTGAATCTTATCGAGGGTTCGATAAGACGAGTTAAACGTCCATCAAGTCTTTCTGACATGATCAATCAAGCAAAAATGGCCTCAGATTTCGGTTGGGACAAGTTCCCTCAACTAGCCAATCATCTAAACAGCAAAGTCTGGGTACCAAGCGTCAAACAAAATTTGGATTTCACCTGTAAATTGGATGAACTAGTTGCAGACTCTCCACTTGATGGAAATATGAATAAAGGACTCAGAAACGAATTGTTCAGGCACGCCTTTGTATCATCATTCGGAACACAAGAAATATCCTCACCAGGACATCTAAACGGCATATTCTCGACCATAACTAAATTGAAAATGAAATCAAAGGTATGGGAGAATGAAATCTCAAAGTTCGATGGATTCATCCAGCAGAAGATCACCGAACACTCGAAAAAAGTAGACGATAGTTCCGCGACATCTTCAGCTTTCCAGGAGGCAATCCCAATTCTCGAAAATCTTGCTCTTCCAAGAACAATTGATGTAATGAAAGAACTCATTTCACAAAACGACTCGCGAAAATAGTGAGTTTAGAATCCACCGAATAAACCGATTTTTCACAGAAATTTAGTTGATTCTGGTTTACTTCGGTTAGACTAAATTCCACAATCCAAGTACCTAGAAGGTCTGCGATTGCCATGTCACAAGGAATTTCCGAGACTATGATGCCTAACGACGAACGAACCACAACCTTCAGTACGGGGGTGGGACAATGAGCAGCTGGGGGACAATTCCTGCTTCGGTAGCCGCCGCCGAGAGAGAGAGGATCCGTCGGGAGTCTATCCGTAGAAGGTCCGATTCCCTATCCAATCAGGTTTACGCCGAGATTGATAAGTTGCGATATTCAGGCCTCTTCTCTCTTGTGGAGGGGGAGGTAATCGCCATTGAGGACTCGATTGTCTCTGCGATGAAGAACTCCGATAGCGAAGAGCACCTCTCATCACTGCAGAGGTCACTCGCCGAGGCCTCACTCTTGGAAGAACTCGCTTCAAAGAGGTTGGAGAGCAAGCAGGCTAGCCTCAACCGCTCACGCATTTTGTTAGAGGAGTTGAGAATCGAACTTACTGAGATCCTAGTAGCCTTGGATGGCCAATATTCGCAAGAGATTCAATCGCTCTTGTACAGGGTCGAGTCAAAGCTCGAACAGGAGTTCGAGTCAGAAATAGACTGTGATGACTTCATCTTGGAGATTAGGGCGATCTCTAAGTCGATAAGAATGGAAGCCGAAGAGAAGGCGAATCGGGAAGAGTCCAGGCGACTGATCGTCGGATCACTCGTTAGCAGCATGAGGGATTCCGGACTATCGGTCGTTAGCCCGAGGATCCTGCCTGAGTCGCAGAATGTCGCAGTCCTAGGCACGATGTCGTCAGGTCGGAAGGTCAGGTTCGAGATCAGCGAGGAGGGTGATCTGGAATTCAACCTTGATGGCTACAAAGGAAGGGAATGCGCCGGACACTTGGAGCAGATTATCGAGAAGATGGAGGGGACCCTAGTTGTGGACGTCGGACCAGTTCAGTACAACTGGAAGAATCCCGACAAGGTCCACAAGGGGGCACGGAGGAATCCAACTGGTACGAAGTCCCGAGGAGAAAGGAGGTGATCCAATGGGGGACTCATACGGCACCCAGCCATGGGAGAAAATCATTCACCGTGAATCCGGCTTCAGAAGGTGCATTATCTTGTATGGAAACGTCAGGGATATTTGGACGACTACGGAGGGGAAGATCGTTGGCCTCTCCGAGTACGTCTCAGAATCGCTTTCTTCCAAATTCAAGGTTAGAGGTATCTGGGATGGGGTCGACGGTCTCAGATTTCCAAATCGCCGACATCTTTCCGACTTCCAGGATCGCCTAGAAAGCTCGGCTATCGACATCCAAGAGGGGGAGGAGTATTCTATAGATGATGGATTAGGGAGAGATTCGCAAGAAAGGTCGGGACCGGTGTCGGCTCCAGAGGTATTCTCTAGTGCCAGCAATGCATTCCCAGCAATCAGGGAAGTCATGTCCTCATCATTCTCCAAGACCCCGCTTTTCATCATCGACTGGGCCGAGCACTTGGTTCACAGCCCCAATCGACAGGAACTGGATGAGAGGGTGCAGTTGACCAATCTATCTAAGGCAGTTTCCGAACAGCCAGCATCTCAGCTTTCTTCCCAGTCGCTCAACAACCCAACTGGGCTCCTCGTAATAATTACTCCAACCCTAGGAGACATACCTTCGAAGATTTACTGTCACGACAGCAGGGTAAAGATCGTGCCCATACAGACTCCAGACCTCTCGGCTAGGGATGATTTCGTCCAGACATACCTCTCCCGAGACTTCATCCTCAGAGAATCTTCCGATGGTGCCACCCCACTATCGCAGATCGTGGAAATGTCGGATGGGATGACCAAGGTAGACCTTCGAAACCTAGCTGCTCTTTCTAGGCAGAACTCTCCCCCTCTGAAGGCTGACTCCCTGATCCAGCTTTATCGCTTCGGAGAGAAGGAATCCCCTTGGACAAAGCTAGACGAGTATAAGCTGAATCGTGCATACGAGATTTTCCTAGAGCGCGTAATGGGCCAGGAAGAAGCAATAGAATCAGTAAGAACAATGTTGATCAGGGCTTACCTAGGTTTGTCTGGAATACAGCATTCACGATTGATGACCAAACCCAAGGGGACCCTGTTCTTCGTAGGACCAACCGGGGTCGGAAAGACAGAGTTGGCCAAGGCAATCGCAGAGTTGGTCTTCGGAGACGAGGCTAACTGCATTAGGTTCGACATGTCCGAGTATAGCCACGAGCACTCGGACCAGAGGCTAATCGGCGCCCCCCCTGGTTACGTTGGATTCGAGGAGGGCGGCCAACTCACGAATGCCGTCTCGGAGAAGCCTTTCAGCGTACTCCTCTTCGATGAGATAGAGAAGGCGCATCCTAGGGTCCTAGACAAGTTCCTACAGATTCTGGAAGATGGGAGGCTAACTGATGGCCGAGGTCAGACTGTACACTTCTCAGAGACCGTCATCATCTTCACCTCCAACATAGGGGCAAGCGAGACACCCGTCGGTGTGGGGTTGGAGGAGGCAAGATCGCACTTCCTAGACGCAGTCAGCAATCATTTCAACCGAGTCCTCGGCAGGCCAGAACTCCTGAATAGATTCGGAGACAACATCATTGTCTTCAACCAAATTGATGATCCCGACGACAGGCGTGACATCTTGAAAGGAAAGATGGAGAGCCTCCACGTTCACCTAATGGAGAAATTCAACATCTCCCTTGAGATTGACGAAGAATACGTCCAGAGGCTATCTTCCATGGGTAAGATTTCTCATGGAGGAAGGGGAATAATCAACGTCATTGAGAGAGAGGTCGTCAACCCATTGAGCTCATTCATATTCCGCAGGCTTCACCTAATCGGGGAGGAACGCCTTTCGATTTCTGTATCCGAAGGGAACTTCGGCGAGGCCCGTTTCGAGCTTGGTGATTAGATGTCTGGGATTTCATTGAACGTATCGGCGACGTTGCATTCGAGTCGCGCTAATGGTCCCGGACGTAGGGCGGTGATTTGGGTCCAGGGCTGTACTCTGGGATGTCCCGGATGCTACAATTCATCCACCCACTCCCATTCTCCCAATCGCCTCGTTCCAGTAGAGGAATTGGCCTCTTGGCTATCTTCGATAAATGATATTGAAGGAGTTACGTTCAGTGGTGGTGAGCCATTTGAGCAGGCTAGAGCTGTTTACGAGGTCATTAGAATCGCCAAGAAACAGAGGGGGGACCTCTCGGTTTTCGCTTTCACTGGTTTCACTCTAAGTGAGCTGCACTCATCAGATGACGAATATGTCCATTCATTGCTGAGTTCCGTAGACATGCTCTCTTCAGGTAGGTATGAGTATGAAAATAGGGACTCCGGACTTCTATGGAGGGGTTCCTCCAACCAAACTCTGGAGTACCTTACTGGCAGATACTCCAAGGAGATGGAGGATTTCTGGTTGGAAGACTCCCCTGTGGAGGAGGTGATCATACGCTCAGAGGACTCATTCCGAACAGGGTTTCTTGGCAATAGGGGGCCGTTGAATAGAATTACTAGGAAACTGGGTTTGCGCCTGCCGATCAGAGATTGAGGAAAAGAAAACCCTGGCCTAAATTTGTATCAGGGTTGCTCCGGTTTCAGTCCTGATTATCTTACCATCCTTCTTTGTGTGGACGGCCATTACCGCCTCGGTTGTCCCATCTGGGAAGTCCATCACAGAGTGCTCGACAAGGATATCCTCGTTCTCGTAGATGCATCTTGGATTATTGATTACCACATCCTTATTGGCCATCATGCTAGCCATCATCTCGCTCATCTTGGA
>MDSZ01151462.1_pt1 | contig 10289 bp, 10 predicted proteins | sample 811201 | NCBI WGS metagenome assembly MDSZ01 (sample SAMN05326647, study PRJNA326480) | marine metagenome | isolation source: seawater | place: Indian Ocean: North | collected 2010 | reverse complement strand
TTTTTTAGCCTTAATAAGTCAGATAGCCTTTTTAATAAATAGATCAGAATTATGGGGATTATTCGTAGCAAGATATAACCCGAATTTATTTGAATTTTTCTTTGGCACTGGTCCATACTCACTAGCTAATCATTACAGCGAAATTAATGTTTCTTCATACAGGATAAATACTGGCGATCAGCTAGGGTTTCTACTACCACACTCTTCTTTACTTCTTTTTTTGATTTTCTTTGGATTTGCTGGAATTATTATTGGATTAGGTGTATTTATTTATAAACTTTTAAAAATAAGGAGAATAAATCATGAAATATTTGTTATCTCATCATTTATTTTTATAAATTTAATGAAAAGTGACTCCGTGTTGTATCTACCAGCTGTTTTTTGTTATTTATTGTTTCTTTCTCTTGAAGAACATAAAGTAAAAAAGAATGAATAAACTAAATACAAAATCTTCAAATGATTTAGTAGTTTGTTTTGTTGGTAACTTTAAATACTTAAGAAAAAACTTTAAAAGTATAAGTAATGAATTGGCTAAAAATGGAAAATATAAGGGTGACATATTATTAATAACGTCTATTTTTACTCCTACATTTCTAATTAGAAGTATTAGAAAAGAAAAAAAATTACATATTTTTAGATTTAAAAAAATAAATTTTACAAAGAAAACAAAAGAAATACTTCTATCGCTAAATACTGGTAATCGACCGAACCGATATAAAACAAAATCATTTCAATGGGAAAAGTTGCATCTTTTTGATGAAAAGCTGAAAAAGTGGCGATTTGTTTTCTATTTAGATTTGAATATGCATATTCATCATGATTTGAATCCTATTTTAAGTATTAAACCAACAAATAAAATATTTGCAAGAGCTGATTCTTACCCTTCTTATGATAAATTCTTAGAGTCACAGTTTGATCAAACAAATATCATATTTAATAAATTAAAAAATGAATTTAATTTAAAAAATAACAAATATTTTCAAACTGGAATATTATTTTTTGATACAAAACTTATAGCCAAAGAAACAAAAAACGAGCTAATAAATTTGACTGAGAAATATCCGATCAGTATAACTAATGAACAAGGGATAATGAATTTATATTTTGGAGATACTAAAAATTTATATGTTGAATTACCAGACATAGTCGGAGATAAAATTAGCTACTTCTACTGGATGATTAAAGGAAAAGATATAATCATAACAAAACAAATCAGAACCGAGTACAAATGATTTCAAAAATTAAGTTACGTGATAATTATTTTTATACTATTTATTCCATTTTATTAATTTACTTTTTATTTTATGATTACAAATATTTTGGATTTTTTACCATCTTCATAATTTTCTTTTATTATTTAGAAAATTCCCCAAAAAATATAAACTCATTTTTCAAGATTTTTTTTAGAATTTCTCCTTACATTTTTTATGGGTATAAGTTGTTTATTGGTTTATTTAGAAAAAGTGATTGGACAAAAACATTTTTTGATGTTCGAGTTCCCTTTGCAGATTTGTATGGAACACTAATGCAATTGAACTGTCAGCATAATCAAATCTATTTATTACAAGATGGATTTAAATCTATGACTCAAAACTGTTTCTGGGGAGATGTAAGATATGGACCATTGTTTCATTTATTAAAAGTAGAATTTTTAGATATTTACAAGATTATATTTCCTATTTTGCTCTATTTAGCTTTTTTAATTTTTGCTGAATTATTTAGGAAAGAACTTAATTTTAATGAATTTGAATTTAATATTCTTATCTTGAGCCCTGTTGTAAATCAATTATTAAGTCAATTAAATATTGATATTTTTATTTTTTTAGTTGTTTATTTTTGCATCAGATTTTTTTCCAAATATAAATTATTGATTTTAGTAATTTTTTTACTTCTAGCGCTTGTCAAATCTCATCCTGTTGGGCTCTTAATTGGTTTTGCACTGTTTAAACATAAAAATAATTTCGATAGATTAATGTCAGTTTTTGCAATAAGTTTATTTGCAGGAATAAATTTATACATTTTCACTTTAGATAATAATTTTTTGGCAGGACAACCAAGACCGAGTACTTTTTATAGCTCAAGTGGGTTATTAACAATAAGCCAATATATATGGATTAACTTTTTAAATTATCTTTATGGATATAGAACAGTAATTTTTATTTTGTCATTATTGGTACTAACCATTTTCATGACTATTTTTTATAAAAAAAATTTATTAACAGAAAAAATAAAATTTGATATTTCAAACATTAATATTTATAACTTCTCTATTTGTACATGGTTTGTATTTTCATCTTTGTATGCAAATTATGATTATAGAAATATAATTTTAGTGCTTATTTTGCCAATCCTTTCTTCAAAAAAAGGATTGCAGTATATTATTTTATTACTTTGTTTGCTGTCACCAATTCCAGTTTTGGATTCAATCTTAATTAGGGGAATATTTTTTACTGTAAAAATAATTTCATATTTCGTATTGGTGGTAATTGTTTCACACATATTGGTTAGTTCAAGGAAAAGTGTCCTTGATGTTTTTGCAAAAAAAATAGGTTATTAATAATTTTCAAAATTTAACTTATTTAGTTTTAATAAATAAAATAATCTAAACTTTTTATATGGATGAAGAAAACCTTCGAGATGAAATATTCAAACTTTCTGACAAATTTTTTGAAGAAAAAAATAAAAAAAATGAAAATTTTGTTCCTTTCATTTCAAAAATCCCTGTCACAGGGAAAGTTTTAGACCAGTATGATTTGAGAAACTTGATTGACGCAAGCCTAGACCTATGGCTCACAGGTGGAAGATTTGCTGAGATGTTTGAAAAAAGCTTGAGAATGAAAACTGGTCATAGACATTGTTTATTTGTTAATAGTGGTTCTTCAGCAAATTTGCTAGCTATTTCAGCATTAAAAGTATTTTATGATTTGAATGATGGAGATGAAGTAATTACATCTGCCGTAAATTTTCCAACAACATTAAATCCAATAATACAAAACAATATGGTACCCGTTTTAGTTGATGCCGACCTACAAACATACAACATTGATGTAGACAAAATTGAAAATTCGATAACAAAAAAAACTAAAGGAATTGTTCTAGCTCATACCTTAGGAAATCCTTTTAACTTGGAAAAAGTTATGGAAATTTGTGAAAAATATAATCTTTTTTTAATGGAAGATATGTGTGATGCTTTTGGTTCAACATTTGATAATAAAAACGTTGGTACTTTTGGTGACGTAGCAACTCTATCTTTTTATCCAGCCCACCATATTACAACAGGAGAGGGTGGTGCTGTTTTAACTAACAAACCAAAATTAAAAAAAATAATGGAGTCGATAAGAGATTGGGGTAGAGATTGTTATTGTCAACCAGGTGTGGACAATACATGTAATAAAAGATTTGAATGGCAACTAGGTGACTTGCCTCTTGGTTATGATCACAAATATATCTATTCTCACATAGGTTATAATCTTAAAGCAACTGAGATGCAGGCTGCTATTGGGCTTTCTCAACTTGAAAAGTTAGAATCTTTTATTAATAAAAGAAAACATAATTTCTCATATTTATATGAAAAATTTAGTGAGTTAGACAGCTTTCAATTACCCTCATGGCACAAACTTAGTGATCCAAGTTGGTTTGGGTTTCCTCTAACAATAAAATCAGAAAAAATTGATAGAACAAAATTACTTAAATTTTACGAAGAAAGAAATATTGGAACTAGGTTAATGTTCGCTGGTAATATCAAAAAACAACCGGCTTACATTAATGCAGATATTAAAGTTCCAGAAAATACTCCAATCGCTGACATTGTTCTAGAAAAAACTTTTTGGCTAGGCGTTTATCCAGGTTTGACAATTGAAATGTTAGATTTTGTCTATGAGCAAACCAAGGAATTTCTGAAAGAAATAAAGTGAAAGCATTAATTTTGGCAGGCGGTAAAGGCACTAGGATTATGGAAGAAACCATAACAAAACCAAAGCCAATGATTGAAATTAACAGTGTCCCGTTGATATTTCATATAATCGACTATTACTCGGAATACGGAATCAATGAAATATTTATTCTTGCTGGGTACAAAATGAACTACTTCATTGAATATTTTGAAAAAAATGGATTTATTAAAAAAGGTGAGTTTTTTGAATTTAATAATAAAACTAAAGTCTGTGTATTAGATACTGGGGACGAAACATCTACTGGTGGAAGAATTTTACTTGCCAAAGAATATGTTGATGATAATTTTTTGTTGACTTATGGAGATGGACTTTCAAATGTAAATATACAAAAACTAATAAGTTTTCACAATAAAAGGTCACAATTAGCAACAGTTACTGCTGTAAGACCTCCTGCAAGATTTGGTAGTTTGACAATTGTTGAGGATTTGGTTATTAATTTTGGAGAAAAAATCCAATCAAAAGAAGGGTGGATTAATGGAGGTTTCTTTGTCCTCAACAAAAGGGTAATTGATTATATCCCAGATTTAAATACACCATTCGAAGATACTCCCCTTGAGAAATTGTCTATAGATAAAGAGTTAAACGCTTTCCAGCACACTGGTTTTTGGTACCCAGTTGATACTTTGAGAGAAAAGCTGGTGCTTGAAAATTTAATTTTAGAGAATGATGGAAAGTTGCCGTGGAAAATTGATAGATAAAGAATTTTGGCAAAATAAGAAAGTGCTCATCACTGGGTTATCTGGCTTTAAAGGCTTCTGGCTTTACTTAACACTTAAAGCCCTTGGTAGTGAGGTTCATGGAATTTCAATAGAAAATTACGAAAGTCAGATTTTCAAGAGATTTAATAAAATTGAAGAAATTCAAAATCACACATATCTAGACATAACCGATTATAAAAATTTGAAAAAGTATTTTGAAGAATTAAAACCTAACATTGTGTTTCATCTCGCAGCACAACCATTAGTTATTTCAAGCAAAATAGAGCCTTTTAGGACAGTCCATACAAATATTATTGGTACATTTAATTTATTAGAAATTATTGCAAATTCAGATATAAAAGTTACTTCTGTTTTTGCGACTACAGATAAAGTGTATAAAAATCCTCATAACAAAAATATTGAAAACGACCCATTGGGTTCGTTCGAATTATATGGAGCAACGAAAGTAGCTTGTGAAGAGCTTATAAAATCATTTAATGAAAATGAAAACTTTATCAATAAGTTTTCTGTTATCAGAGCAGGAAATATTCTTGGAAGTGGTGATGGAGGTAAAAATAGACTACTTACAGATATTTTAGATTCAATAAATTCAAATAATAATTTGAACATCAGAAATCCAAATTCAACTAGGCCTTGGCAATACGTACTAGATTCAATAGGGGGGTATCTTTTAGCGGCAGAGCTTCACAGCAAAACTAATAATTTTGAAATTTTTAACATAAACAATATTGAACTTAATGAATTATCTGTTTTAGATATTGCTAATGCAATTATTTCAAAATTCAAATCAAAAATTGATATAAATATAAGTAAAAGTAAAAAATACAAAGAAGCTGAAAAATTAGTTATAGATTCTTCAAAAGCAATGAAACAATTAGATTGGAAATGTTTTTATAGTCTTGAGATGATAGCAAATGAAATATACATTTGGAATGAAGCAAAGGATGTTGATGTAATTTCTATTTCTACGAAACAGGTTGATGACTACCTAAATTGTTTTTCCAAATAAGACTAACCAAAATTAATGAATCATTTATATAATAATGAATATGTTGATTTCGATTATTACACCTTGTTTCAATGAAGAAGAAAATGTTATTGATTGTATTGATAGAGTCGAAAATGTTATGGGAGAAATAAAAAATTATGATTATGAGCACATTTTTTCTGATAACTTATCGGAAGATAAAACTTTTGAGATATTAGAAAAGGAAGCTTCAAAAAATAAAAAAATTAAGATACTTCGTAATTCAAAAAATATTGGGGCTTTCAAAAGTTTATTTAGTGCATTAAAACACGCAACTGGAGATATAATATTAGTTCAATTACCTGCAGACATGCAAGACCCACCAGAGGTCATACCGGAATTAATTGAAATAATGGAAACTAAGAATGTAGAAATAGTTTATGGGGTTAGAAAAAACAGAAAAGAAAATTTTATTACTACTTTTTTTAGAAATTTATTTTATTCCCTCATAAATGTTTTTAGTAAATTAGATCTTCCAAATGGAGCTGGAGAGTTTTGCTTAATTACAAAAAAAATTCAGGAAATCTTATTAAATAGTAATGATCGAGAACCTTTTTTAAGAACGATGATTCGTCAAACTGGTTACAATGCAGAATTTCATGATTTCAACTGGCAAAAAAGAAAAAAAGGAAAGTCAAAAGTTAATTTTGTAAAGAATTTTGATATTGCAATTAATGCATTTATTTCAGTATCCAAAAGGCCAACTAGATTTGTTACTATTTTAGGATTTACAGTTTCTCTTGTTAGTTTAATTTATGGATTGACAACCTTAATCTTAAACTTGCTTAATCCCTCTTTAGCAGGACCAGGAATTCCAACATTGATTGTCTTCTTGTTTTTCTTTTCAGGAATACAATTTTTGATACTTGGAATAATTGGTGAATATGTTTTTTCGACGTACAGACACGTTAGACCTCAAATAGATTATCAAATAATTGATAAAATAAATTTTTAGATTATCCCATCCTCAGAAAAATTTATATGAACAAATTTTTCATTTCCGTCTTGTGTGCTAATTTTTATGTAAGATTTATTGTTTAGGTTTCTACTTGCAATTATTCTTAAAAGATTTTCTTCTGGTGAATTATCATCAATCTTAATTATTTCAGGAGTATCAAGTAAAAATTTAGAAAGAAAATTTCCTTTTTGTTTTTGTTTCTTTGACTTTAATTGATTATTTTTTATTTTTTTCCAGTTGTTTTTAAACAAATTTACCATTTCATTTAATAATACTTCATATGCTTCTCCAGAAGTAATGGGAAATTTTAAGTCTACATATGACATTGCTAATATTTCACCTTTATCTAGATCCTCGCTAATTTTATGAAGTGTAACACCTGATTGTGTTTTGTTTCTAATTTGGTGGACATGGGGATACCATCCCCGATCATTTGGTAAAGGTGATGGGTGAAAATTTACTGAATTTGATGGAAATAAGTCCACTATTTTTTTAGAGAACTTCCATGGCCAGTATGCTGAAATCAAAAAATCATTATTACTTTTGTAATGTTCATTAATTATTTTCTCTGCGTCTTGTTGGTTTTTTATATAATTTACATTCTTATCAACAATTTCATCAGTATTATCTGAGGTAATATAAATTATTTTTTCATTATCTGAATCTTCAATTATTGGAATAATTTTTTTTAGTACTCGAGAAGATGAACAAACAAATATGGTTTCTTCAATTTTCTTACTCATTAGTTACAAATTCAATAATTTTATCGGAGACATAATCTATTTCACTATCTTTGAGTGTTACACCACTCGGTAAGTTTATACTATTCTCACCAATATATTTTGCATTTATCTTTGGTTCATATTTTTTATCCCAAATGGGATATTGGCTGATTGGTGGAAAAACTGGTCTTGTATCTATGTTTTTTTGATTCAAATACTCCATAAGTTTTTTAGATGATTTATTAGAATCATTTTGATTTAAAGTAATGCTTGTCATCCAAAATATAGATTTTGAATTATTTGTTTCTTGAATGAAAGATATATTTTCTAATTCTTTCAAATTCTTTTTATATCTATTATAGATTCTTCTTTTTGAATCAATCATTTGTTCAAGATTTTGTAATTGACCTAATCCAAAACTAGCTTGAAGATTGGACATCTTGAACTTATATCCGAGTTTATCAATCCAAAAAGTACCAGGAACTCTTCCATGGTCGTTTAGTTTTATTAATTTTTCATAATTCTTTTTGTTATTTGTAACAATCATTCCACCCTCACCCGTTACCACTAGCTTTGCTCCTTGAAAACTAAAACAACCATAGTCCCCAAAAGTACCAAGCTTTTTATCTTTAAAGGTTGCCCCTATTGCTGGAGCAGCGTCTTCAATAACATTTAAATTTTTATTTTTTGCAAATGACATAATTTGGTTCATTTTACTTGAGTTGCCATAAAGATGAACTGGGATAATAGCCTTTGTATTCTTTGTATATACTTCTTTTATGCTTTCTGGATCAATAGTCCATGTTTCTTTATCAATATCAGCAAATATCGGGGTTGCCCCAGTATATTTTACTGCACTCGCAGTAGCTACCCAAGTTATTTCTGGAACAATTACCTCATCCCCTGGACCAATTCCAGATGCTAATAGTGAAAGATAAATTGATCCTGTACATGATGAAGTTGCCACAGCATATTTTGAATTTACAATACTTTTAAAAGTATTTTCAAACTCTTCTATATATTTAGAAGAGTTTTCATTCCACCCATTTTCAACAGCATCTTGAACATATAATTTTTCGAAGTTTGTGATTAATGGACCTGCTGTAAGAATTCTTTTTTTTGGTATACCCTTGGATCGATTTGGTGTGATTTCTAAAATATCTTTAAAACCCTCAATTGATTTTAATTGAAAATAATTATCTTTATTTTTTAATATTTTTTCGTCTATAAATATTTTTTTCATTGAAAATCTCATTATGAGCCATTCGTAAATTTCAATTAATAATTCTTCTACGTTATCATTTTGCTGCTTTATTTTAAATTTACTTATTAGCGTTGACCCAGTATCTAATATTGAAATTAAAAAACTACCAATAACTTCAAAATTTTTATCGTACACAATCATTGATAAAGAGTTGAGATTCTTTTTTTCTTGGAAATTTTTGTTAATTGTTTTGATTTGTTTCAAAGCCCTATCATTTTTTTTATGAAATTTTGCATAGGGGACAATCATAAAATTTTTGGTTTCTAAAGAAATTGTCAGTAAAGTTTTAATTGAATCGATATTGTAAAGTGAATTGAAAATATCATTAATTTTTTTAATTTTGTTATCTTTTATTTTTTTCATTAATTTTTAAGTATAGAGTTAATTGAAAAATTTATTTATAATTAAAAAGTGCTAGATAGCAAACTTCATAGAAGACTTTTAGATATTTCTTACAAATATAAATTACATCATCTCGGTAGTTATTTTTCATGTGTAGATATTATTGATGAAATCTATTCAAGAATGAAGGAAGATGATATATTTATCCTATCAAATGGCCATGCTTCCGTCGCACTTTATACTGTAATTGAAAAATATTTTGGATTTGATGCAGAAAAGTTATTAGATGACTTGGGTGAACACCCATCAAGGGATGAGAGTAGAAAAATTCACTGCACCACTGGAAGTCTTGGAATGGGCATAACAGTAGCTGTAGGAAGGGCTTTGACAGATAAAACCAGAAATGTCTACTGTTTAATTTCTGATGGTGAGTGTTATGAAGGGTCAGTTTGGGAAGCCTTGCAGTTTGCGTATAAAGAAAATTTAAATAATCTAAAAATTTACGTTAATGCCAACGGATATGCAGCATTTAAATCAGTAGACCTTGATTATTTAGAAAAAAAACTAATATCTTTTTTTCCTGATGTAAAATTTATCAAAACAACCGTAAATAAATATGGACTTAGCGGACTATCTGCACATTACGATCAAATGACTGATGAAATGTATGAACTTGCAAAGAAAGAAATAAAAGATGCGGAGTAAATTTGTAGATCTGCTTGATATTGAAATGAATAAGAATAATAAAATATATTTAATTTTAGGTGATGTAGGTTTTGGTTTTTTTGAAAAAATTCAGAATAAATATTCAGACAGAATAATTAATCCAGGAGCCTCTGAACAACTTATTATGGGAATGGCAAGCGGTATGGCAATGGAAAAATATATTCCAGTTGTATACTCAATTACACCATTTATATTATTTAGACCATTTGAGTTTATAAGAAACTACCTCAACCACGAAAAACTACCTGTAAAAATTGTTGGTGTAGGTAGAGATGATGATTATGGAAGTTTAGGTTTTACACATTACGCTCATGACGATTCAATAATTGAGAATTCTTTTCCTAATATTAAAATTTTCAAACCTAATACTGAAAACGAACTTGAGTTAAAATCATTTTTATACAGTGATGGTCCTGCCTATCTTAATCTTAGAAGATAGCTGATTTGCATGATCTGATTCGATGATTGATCTACTAAATAAAAATGAAAAAGTTTATTAAAAAAAACGATGTTATTTTTAAATTTTTAGTTTCCTTTAGAGATATTCTCAGAATTTTTTATAACCAAAAAAGAAGAAG
>MDSZ01114479.1_pt1 | contig 10289 bp, 7 predicted proteins | sample 811201 | NCBI WGS metagenome assembly MDSZ01 (sample SAMN05326647, study PRJNA326480) | marine metagenome | isolation source: seawater | place: Indian Ocean: North | collected 2010 | reverse complement strand
ATATTGCGTCCCAGAGTATGTAGACCCACCAAACAAGGTCTCTTGATTATGGTACCTTGCCTGACTAATTATGCCTAAACTTGTGAAAGGCTTATCAAAGATAAATCCAATTTTCGAGTTAAGCTCAGCTTGATCTGTTTTAATGTTAACCTCGTATGGTGTGTTGAACTCGAATTCCTCACTACTTAAGTCGTCTCCAGATGTTTGGCCTGAAAGTTTATCCTCAGTTAGATAACGAAAACTAAACTCTATGTGCCTGTCGGAACGTGCCAAATATCGCCATCTGTTTAGTAGACTTAATCTATTTGTTACAATTGCATCCATGAAGGAATCATTATTTCTGTCTACACTTCTGCCTAAGTAAGAATAGTGCCCCAAAAGAGCTGTTTTCCAGTCTTTTCCAACAAATGACGAAGTAATAAAGTTGTTTTCAATCATCCCTATGCTACTTAAGTAGGAGTTCCAGAAAAAACCATCAATGGTTTCTGGTTTGAATAGCTCTGCGTTGATTTGACCCGTTAATGACTGAAACCCATTTGTAACAGAGCCTGCAGCTTTAATTATCTGTATAGATTCAACCCACGAACCAGGAATGAAGTTTAGTCCATAAGATGCAGCAAGACCCCTTAAAAACGGCTTGTTTTCAACTAGAACATCACAATATACTCCGTCCAAACCGAGCATTTGTATTTTTTTGGCACCAGTAATAGGATCTGAAGAGATAATATCAACTGAGGCATTTGTTTCGAAGCACTCGGAAAGATTGCAGCAAGCTGCCTTTTCAAGTTCTTGTCCCGAGATCCATTCTACATTACTTACTTTTAAAATTGACTTTGCATTTGTTTTTTTTCGCTCTATAAGTTTAACTTCATTCAAAGTACTGGGCCGCAATATAAACTCTAATGGATTTACCTTTGTTACCTCAATCGTGTCGCTTTCATAGCCAACAAAACTAGCTGATATGAGTTGAGGAAAAGGCTGGGCGGTGCTAATTAAAAAGAAGCCGTTTTGGTCTGCAACAGAACCTTTTTGAGTTGTTACACAAAAAACGTGAGCGCCTGGCAGAGGCTTTAAGTTTCCTTTTGTGTCGCGCTCAAAAACATAACCACTAATCTCTTGGATTGGTGTGTTCTGAGCAAACAATGCATTTAACCCCGCGAATAACAGAGTATATAATACGAAATTCTTTCTCATAATAACTTGTGTTTAACTGATTTTCTTTTTTACCGGTTCGTAAAAAACAAAATCAAACAACAAGAACAGAGTAAAGATGGAGAATTTCTCTGCCAGATTTTGGCGGAGGTGGGTTGTTTAAAAATTTTATGTTTTGTAATAACGGTCCTTTGCTGCCAAAACGGTAAAGCGCATTAGCGTCGTTGGCTAATTTAGTTTGAAACTCTAACGAGTCGCTTAATTGGGTCTCAAAATTAAACTGTATGTACTTACTGAAAGACAATTCGCAAGACTTGTCTCCAATATCTGCACACAAGCACTCCGCCGTTTGGAGTGTCTCTGAACAACAACAAACTTGATCGACAACTGCGCAAATGGGCTCAGAATCAGCGTGTAAACAACTCTGCCAATGATATGTAAAGCCTGAGCTAAGCATCAAAACAAGCAGGGCCAATAAAATAGATTGGGTTCGGATTATATAAAGTGTCATTTTACTCATACAGTACAAAGATACAAATGTCTAACAAATATACTTTATGAATACTATTTGGTTTATTTAGCAGGATTTATGATTATTAATATTGTGCTTTATTCGAAGGGCAACATTTTTAATATAAAAAAGAGTTATAAGGGTATCTTTTTGCGTGTATCTTTTTAATGCACTTGTACAGTTCAACCTTAAAACTGTCCCAATTGTCTTTCTTAGATGCAGAAATAAAAACACCGTTATTATTATTCTTAGAAATCCATGTTTTCTTCCAATCTTCAAGGGAGTTGTTTTTCCGCGTTCTTGGTGTTAAATCGTCTGCGTCTTTTAACTCATAGGTAAACAAATCTGTTTTATTAAAAACCATCAAAGTTGGCTTATCTATAGCATGAATTTCATCTAAAATTCCGTTTACCGAATCAATCTGTTCTTCAAAGTTTTCATGCGAAATATCCACAACGTGAATTAAAAAATCGGCTTCTCGAACCTCGTCGAGGGTTGACTTAAAGGACTCTACGAGTTCGGTTGGTAGTTTGCGAATAAATCCTACTGTGTCTGATAATAAAAATGGAAGGTTTTCAATGACAACTTTTCTTACAGTGGTGTCTAAAGTCGCAAACAACTTGTTTTCTGCAAACACCTGAGACTTACTTAAAACATTCATAATAGTAGATTTGCCAACATTGGTGTACCCCACCAGAGAAACGCGTATCATTTGCCCTCTGTTCTTACGTTGGGTGGCCATTTGCTTATCAATGATTTTAAGCTTTTTTTTCAAAAGCGAAATCCGTTGTCGAATAATTCTACGATCAGTCTCTATTTCCGTCTCACCGGGTCCTTTCATTCCTATTCCACCTTTTTGCTTTTGCAAGTGAGTCCACATCCTTGTTAAGCGTGGCAATAAGTATTCGTATTGTGCAAGCTCCACCTGTGTACAGGCATGAGCTGTTTGTGCTCTTCCCGCAAAAATATCTAATATAAGATTGGTTCTATCTAATATTTTTCGCTCACCAAAAATGCCTTCTATATTTCGCAGCTGAGAAGGGCTTAGTTCATCATCAAAAATGACAAGGTCAATATCATTCGTGGCAACATAGGAAGCGATTTCATTAATTTTCCCTGAACCAATAAAGGTTTTTGGGTTAGGGTTAGACACCTTCTGGGTAAACCTTTTTACCGGATTTGCTCCCGCTGTTTCAACTAGAAAAGAAAGTTCATCTAGGTACTCTTTAGACTTTTTTTCGTTTTGTTGTTGTGTAATAACACCTACCAACACAGCCTTTTCTCCTGTGGGTTTAATAATTACTTTTTGAGACATAAATAGGCTTTTATAGCCAAGCTGACCATGGTATTCTAATTAAAATCAAAATCAAGGCAAGACCAAAATAAATACTCTTTATTTTGTGTTTTAAATGACTAGAAATATCTTTTTTAGATCTTGAATAGGCTATCGTAATAAGAACAATGGCTAAAATCATAATTAGTGGATGCTCTATAGTGTATAAACGTAAAGTAGAGTCTTTCATTGCTGCGCCAATATTATTTAATCCGGGCGAACTCATTGGGCTAACAAAATAAAGAATACCTCCAACTAAAAGCTGTGTATGTGCAAGTATCAAAAGAATTAATCCGTTTTTTCGGTGACCCTCTGTGTGCGGGTTTTGTCCGAAATAAGCTATTAGTGACTGTACAAACGAGAAGAGCAGTACGGTTAGCAATAAATACGGCAAAAAACTATGAAGGTGTTTTAGTCCAATATACATGTTTTAGAGTTTTGTTTTTACAAACTTACTAATTTTAGGGGCAATGCTTACACAAAAGAGAAGGCGCATTCGAAGAAATATGTTAATTTCACGTTTATAAAACTTAAATTATGAGAAATCTATTGCTCTTTTTTAGCTTCCTGTTGGTTATAATACATGCTGATGCTCAAGAAAACTTTCCCGTAAATGGGGTTGTGTCAAAATACAAAACGGTGCATGCTTTAATAAATGCTGAAATTCACGTTGATGCTGAAACAAGCATAAGTAGAGCGGTCTTACTTATCAGTGAAGATAAAATTATTGGCGTGGGCAATGCTTTAGATATTCCAGAAAATGCAATCATTCACAACCTTGAGGGTGCGCACGTTTATCCTTCTTTTATTGACCCATACACTAACTATGGGCTTCCAAAAGTGAAAAAACAGGAATGGAGTCCTCGACCCCAAATAAAAAGCAAAACTGTCGGTCCATTTTCTTGGAATGAAGCCCTAAAGCCTGAGTTTGATGCCGCCGCATCTTTTTCTCCAAGCCAGACTTCTGGTAAATCTTTGCGTAATGCTGGATTTGGAACGGTATTGTCTTTTCAAAATGACGGGATCGTTCGTGGAAGTTCTTGTATTGTTAGTCTTGGCAAAGGTAGTGCACAAAAAGAATTACTTAAGCCGAGAGCTATGTCACATTACGCTTTTTCTAAAGGCAGCTCCAAGCAAAGTTACCCTAACTCATTTATGGGGGCTATTGCTTTACTCAGGCAATCCATCTATGATGCAATATGGGCTCACCACAATCGCGATCAAAGAAACATAAGTTTAACTGCATTGCACAACAATTTAAAGCTTAAGCCAGTAATTGAGGTTGACAATCACAACGCAATTCGTAATGTCTTAGACTTGAGTAAAGAATTTAAAATGAACTTCATTATTAAGGGTTCTGGTGATGAATATTTAAGCTTAGATGGTTTGGGAGAGGCACAATTTATTATTCCAGTAAACTTTCCCGACGCTTATGATGTAAGCGACCCATATGAGAGTTTGAGTTTAAGCTTAGAAAAAATGAAGCACTGGGAACTTGCTCCAGCAAACGCTGCGTTGCTAGCCTCTAAGGGTGTTGAGTTTGCATTTACTACTTTTGGGCTAAGCAACACTGAGGACTTCCTAGACAAAATAAAAAGCTGTATAAAACATGGCTTGGACGAGGAAACCGCGCTAAAAGCCCTTACAAGTGTTCCTGCAAAAATGCTCGGGATTTCTGATTCGTATGGGTCTCTTAAAAAGGGAATGAAGGCAAACTTCATTGTTTGTGAAAAAAACCTTTTTCATTCTGAAAACAAAATACTCGAAAACTGGATCCAGGGACAGGTTTTTGTAGTAAGCCCTAGGCAAGAACACGACTATAGAGGTAGTTATATACTGAAAATAAATGGTGATATTTTTCCTTTAGAGATAAAGGGTGATAAAGAAAGCTTGGATGCTGTGCTTATCTCTAAAGACACAACAAAGATGTCTTTTACCGTAGAAAACGAGCTTATTAAAATCTCGTACAAAGACAATACGGGTGGTCTGGTGAGGCTTAGTGGGCATGGCAAAGACCCCATTGAGGGTCAGGGACAACTTTCTAATGGAAGCTGGGTGTCATTTTTAATTAAACGAAAAAAGAAATTTGAACGCGAACAAGAAAAAGTTGAGCAAAACAATGCATTTATAAATGCAGACCCTATACAAGTGTTAAACGATATGGGTGAACGCTGGTTTCCTAACGTTGCATATGGTTGGCTAGAAAAGCCAGAACAAAAGGCTGTGCTTTTTAAGAATGTAACCCTGTGGACTAATGAAAAGGAAGGGGTTGTCGAAAACTCTTCCATAGCTATTATTGATGGTAAGATTGTTGCTGTAGGAAATGATGCTGTAAAAGAAATTAAAGACAAGTACGATTTTGAAATTGTTGACGGTGTTGGAAAACATCTAAGTTCTGGAATAATAGACGAACATTCACACATCGCTTTACGAAGTGTAAATGAAAGCTCGCAATCTAGCTCAGCAGAGGTGAGAATGTCAGATGCAATTAGGCCTAACGACATTAATATATACCGCCAGTTGGCCGGCGGTGTAACTATCGCACAATTACTTCACGGTTCTGCCAACCCAATTGGTGGACAGTCCGCCCTTATAAAAATGCGTTGGGGTTCTGACGTGGAGGGTTTACTATATGATAACGCTAAACCTTTTGTGAAGTTTGCCCTTGGAGAAAACGTAAAACAAAGCAATTGGGGCGACTATTCTCGCGTTCGTTTTCCTCAAACCCGTATGGGTGTTGAGCAAGTTTATTACGATGCTTTTATTCGAGCTAAAGAATATGATAAGGATTGGGTGACTTGGCGAAAACTTTCTTCAAGCCAGAAAAAAGAAAGCAAAATGCCTCGAAAAGATTTAGATTTAGATTGTTTGTTAGAGATACTAAAAGATGAGAGAGAAATTACTTGCCACTCTTATCGTCAATCCGAAATAAACATGCTTATGCATGTGGCCGACTCAATGGGATTTACCCTTAACACGTTTACTCATATTTTAGAGGGATATAAGGTTGCTGAAAAAATGAAGGCACATGGTGCTGGTGCTTCTACATTTTCTGACTGGTGGGCTTATAAATATGAAGTAAATGATGCTATTCCACACAATGGAACCTTGTTGAATGATATGGGAATTGTTACGGCTTTTAACTCTGATGACGCAGAAATGGCAAGACGCTTAAACCAAGAAGCTGCAAAAGCTGTAAAATATGGAGGAGCGTCAGAAGAAGATGCTTGGAAGTTTATTACACTTAATCCTGCCAAGCTGCTTCATATTGAAGATAAAACTGGGAGCTTAAAAAAGGGTAAAGATGCTGATCTGGTTCTTTGGTCTGGTCACCCAATGTCCGTTTACAGTGTTGTAGAACAAACATATGTTGATGGGCGTCTATATTACTCATTAAGTCTTGATATGGAAAATAGATTGCGAAATGCAAAAGAAAGAAACCGATTAACTCAAAAAATGCTTTCTGTAAAAAGGACAGGGAAGAAAACACAAAAAATTAAAAAAGAACGCTCCTTTATTTTCCACTGTGATGACGAATCTAATTCATTCTAAATTTTAACTAGAATTAAACATGAAAAACCTAACCTTAATTTATATCTGTTTAAACTTCTTTGCTTTAGCTGTTGCGCAAATCCCCGCGCCAGACCAAAACAAAAGAATTCTTCTATATGGCGGGATAGCCCATATAGGAAATGGCGAGGTTATAGAAAACTCTTTAATAATTTTAGAAGGAGGAAAAATTTTAACCATCGAAGATGCAAGCAATATCCGAGTTGATATTTCGAGTGCGGAATACCATGATGTCATAGGTAAGCACGTTTACCCTGGCTTTATTCTTCCAAACACCACGTTAGGTTTGGCTGACATTGATGCTGTGCGGGCCACTAGAGATTTTGATGAAGTGGGAGAGTTTAACCCTCATATTAGAAGTATCATTGCTTACAATACAGACTCTCCTGTCATACCCACCATTAGAACTAATGGTGTTTTAATTGGGCAAATTACGCCTCGAGGTGGGTTGGTTTCTGGAACTTCTAGCATTGTAGAGTTTGATGCTTGGAATTATGAAGACGCTTTATACAAAGAGGATGATGCTGTTCATGTTAACTGGCCTGAAAAGCGGTTTTCCTTAACAGAACACGATCATAAAAAAAATCATGATGATGAATATGAAAAAAGCTTATTAGAAATTAAAAATTTCTTTATTCGGGCTAAGAGTTATGTTGGGTCTTCTGACAAAAAAACAGACTTGGCTTTAGAGGCAATGAAAGGTATTTTTACTGGTAAAAAACAGCTTTTCCTACATGTTCGAACAGTAAAAGGGATCAAAAGTGCGGTTTTGTTTGCTAAAAAATTAAAACTAGACAACTTCGTTTTAGTTGGCGCTAATGATTCTTGGAGGATCGCAGACTTTCTTGCAGAAAACGAGGTTCCTATAGTTTTAAATCGGATACACCGGCTTCCTGAAAGGAAAAATGAAGATGTTGACATTGCTTATAAAACCCCGAAAATTTTACAAGATGCTGGAGTTTTATTCTGTTTAGATTACGAGGGTGATATGGAGCGAATGGGTGCGAGAAACCTTCCGTTTACTGCAGGTACCTCTGTTGCTTACGGCTTAAGTAGGGAGGAGGCCTTGATGAGTATTACGCTAAATGCCGCAAAAATTTTAAAAGTAGATCATACGCTTGGCAGTCTTGAAGAGGGAAAGGATGCCACCTTAATTGTATCTGAGGGGGACGCTTTAGATGTGATGAGTAACAAAATTAGTTTGGCGTTTATTCGTGGTAAAAAATTGGAACTTAAAAACCACCAAATAGATTTGTTTAACAAATACAAAAATCGTCACAAGGAATTTTCAGAGGAATAACAACTTTTAGCTTAAATATACAAGCAGACGCTTTTTATTCTATATATGAAATATCGCATTTTAAATAATAAAGAGTTAGAGCCCTTAAAAGACGATTTCGTTAAGTTTCTTTCTGCAAATACCGTTACGGGAGAAGACTGGGCTAAAATAAAATCCAGCAAACCAAACGAAGCGTTAAAACTTGTTGAAATCTTTAGCGACATTGTTTGGGAAAAAGCTTTAGATAAAATAAAATACCTAGAGCACCGAGATGATAAGTATTTAAAAGTCTTTTATTGTGGTGAAAATAAAATTGAATTGGTTGGATTTAAAGTAAACGCGATAAACGCCCCATCTCTTCTTGATGAGGTCACCTTCAAGTTGCTTGGGTCTGGGAAGCTTAAATTTTCTGAGCTTGATGCAGAGTTTTCTTATTCCGAAAAAAATTACTCTCTTTCTCGAAATATAGAGGTTTTTTCTATGATTGAGTCGGGTTGTGTTCCTTGCGAGAAAGCTTTCTTTTATGGCATCAAATCTTTATTAAAATAGCTTTTTACGTAATCCTTAAAGCTAGTTTTTAAAATAAAAAACCCTTCTTTCGAAGGGTTTGTGATTTAAAAGTCTTTTCTAATAAAACTTCGCCCTGTTATCTTCTATTTCTGCCAACTCTTTTAATGCATTGTAAACCTCGAAATCCGCTCTTGGCTGAAGTTGGCTATCTAGCTGCTTTTTTAATGCTGTATAATCTTTTGGTGCTGGTGACTCTTTAATTGATTCTGTTGAAACAACAAAAACACCGCTATTGCCAACAATCGGAGTTGACATCTGTTGTTGCTCAACACCATAAAATGCTCCTACAACATTTGGCTCAAAACCACCTGGTATTGAGTTTGAAGAAAAAGATAAGAGTGAGGCTGATTCAGGAACAAGGCTCATCTCTTTTGCTAATTCATCTATATTGGTTGCAGTAGATAGGAACTTATTAAACTCTTCCTTTAGAACTTCTGCGCTTTTTTCTCTTTTTACAGCGGCCTCTACCTGAAAACGAACGTCATCAAGGCTTTGTGTTCCCTCTTCTGTAATTTTGGTTAACATTGCAACAACAATTCGATTGTTTTGATCATCCAGCTTTACGGTGTTTATTACTGTATTACTACTGTAGGCCCAAAACACAAGGCTTCGAGCTTCTCCAACTCCAGAAACTGTCCGATCTGCCTCCTGAATAGTTGCTGTTGTAAGGGCAATGTTCTTTTCATCAGCCATCACTTCAAAACTTCTAAAATCTGCAGCTGTGGCCATTTCACTTGCCTGTGCATATATTTCATTTGCTGTTTCCTCGCTCGCATCCATTGCTATTTCAATTATAGCAACCTGAACAGAATCCCTATTGCGAGCGTTTAATCTTGCTAATTTATATGTATTATCTTCTTCGTAAGGGCCATATACAAATCCAACTTCAGCATTTCTCATTACCGATTCAATTGCCGGAGAAAGCTGTCCTTCGGCATAAAACGTGGGATCAAAAGGGGTGTCTGAATAGTTGTCAACAAACGACTCAACATCTGGTGAGTTTTTAAATCCCTCTACCGTTTCTTTGTTTTTTGTTGTTTTATTAAAAACCTCTTTGTCTTCAATCAAAGATTGCAGTTGGTTTTTTATTTCTTCTTTGTCAGAATCTGTCGGGATAATCTCAAAAATTGCTAATGTAAGCTCTCTAGATTCGTTTTGCGGGTAATCTTCTTTATTTTCTCTGTAATAAGCTTCTATTTCTGAGTCTGTTACTTCAATGTTTGTGTCAAAAGGCTTAAAAACATATCGACCACTCGTTTGCGCTCCTTGATCATTATAATATACCTGCGCATCTATTTTAGAGGCAGTTAATCCCTGACGAACTAAATTTGAATATTTTTGGCTTAGACGCTCTTTTAAAATTATATTTTCGAAGTACATCCACCTTAAGGGGTCGGTATCATGAATCTGTTGAATAACTGTGGCTAATTGCTCAGAAGAAACATCTTGGGTTGCTGCACCAAAGAATTGTCTTGCTGTTGAGGACATTTCTGCTGATTTATACCCAAAAGTTAGTCCCGCTAATTCTTCAGAACTAACCATAAGGCCTATATCTTCATATTGCTCACCCATAACAACTTCGTTTACCTTGTCTGACCACAACTTGTCGCGTAGACCATTTCGATCTTGTTGACCATTAAAAATTCTATCAATGTTCTGTGCTTCTGTTTCAAACTCTCGATAGTCAACAACTTTGTCATTTATTTCTCCTATTATTCCCTGTGCACCATTTAATAGTGAGGTTCCAGAGTTCATTAAGTCTCCTAAAAGAAAGGCTAAAAGGGCAAAGCCTATTGCTGCTATAACGAGGCCGGAGCGCTTTCTGAGTTTATCAAGTGATATCATTATTATTTTCTTTTTCGTTTCTCAAGTCT
>MDSZ01033172.1_pt1 | contig 10289 bp, 5 predicted proteins | sample 811201 | NCBI WGS metagenome assembly MDSZ01 (sample SAMN05326647, study PRJNA326480) | marine metagenome | isolation source: seawater | place: Indian Ocean: North | collected 2010 | reverse complement strand
ATAACCCTTCGTTATCGAGTCATGCCAATGCGGCGTCCTCAGAAGACCGCCTCCCCGAGGGACGGCCCTCCTCAGCCCTACCCCCGACACGCACGCATGTCGAGGTGCTAAGCAACCCCCCGACCTGCCTTCTCTATATGAACCCATCGGGGTGTTTTGACGCCCAAGAATAGGCTCCAGTCCCTCGTTCAGACCGATGCAGATTTCATCAACTTTTGAGCCTCGTGCATTCGACTCACAAGACCACCCTCGTCCGGGACGTTGGCGACCGAAGCCAGCAGGCGCTCAAGCCCCTCTGCACGGCCGTCCATGGCCATGGCCACAGCAAGATTGTGAAGGGTCGTGAGGTTCCCACCTGAGAGCTTCGCGGCTTGCTTGAGGTGTTGGAGAGCTGCGGTAGGGTCGTCACCGAATTCCATGCACGCGATCCCTGCAGCGGTGCGGAGGCTGACCCCGTCCACGCCAGTCGCCAACACGAGTTCGAACCGTTCCTGGGCCAGACTCCACTCCTCGTTGGCCAAGGCCCGGAAGGCCTCGAGGGTGGGCTCACGAAGGAGGCCATCCAGCAACGCAGACTCCGGTGCAATCACCGCAAAGGGGGGCCATGCTGGCTTTGGAGGAGCCACCTCGGCCTCAACCGTCGCCACGTTTGACTCAACCGTCACTTCCTCGGTGAAGGCCGGAGCCAAACCGTAGGCGTCACGGACATTGACCGTGGCACTGGACCACAACCCTGGAGCGGCCAACGTGATGGCTTCCGAGGCAAGGCTCGACGAAACCTCTGGAGCGGGTTCAAGCATGACGGGGTGCGCTGCCGAAACCTGAGGCAACGGTGCCTCAATCGTCTCTTGCGCCACGACACCAGAAGGCTCAGGGGAAGCGTTCTCAATGGCCGCAGGGTGTTCGTTCGACGGTTGCGGCGACGACTCCGTTCCCGAAGGTTCGCCCTGCAGGACGGCAAGGCCGAGGCTGGAAGCTCCAAAACCGAAGGGAAGCGAGGGCGCGTGAGCACGTGCCATGCCTCCGAACCCGAAGGGAAGATCACCGTCTGGCTCGTCGTCCACCGCTGGCTTTTCCTCCGGTGGTGGCGCAATCTCGTGCAAGGCAGAAGCCGCTTCGTCGAGGCCGGGAACTTCTCCGAATCCCTCGATGGAGGTGCTGTCCTCCGCCTCAAGATCGAGGAAACTCATCCCTCCGCATCCCGGACACGATGTGTCTCGAACGCTGAGGAGGCCGCACGCTGTGCATTGGAACATACGAGGCCTCCGGACCGTAGGGGGTGGAGGTGACGTATGAAGACGGCGGCTTCAGGCTCACTCTTGCTCGCTGCCCAGCAAGGTGTTCTTGAGGTTCTTCGCTCCTTCGATGACCTCGTCCAAGCCGTGGTCGCCAAGCGACTCGATCGGCGTCAGCCCAGAGCTCATGCCCTTGGAGAACTGCCAGATGAGGCTGAAGGCGGTCAGGAGAAGGAGCACCAGCTTCCAAAGCATCGGGTTGTCGGCTCCGACCACGTAGACCAGCAGGCAGTAAATCATCGCGATGAAGGTGGTCACCAGCATCACAGGGAAGCCTGCACGGAAGAATTCGTTGAAGGAGATCGGATAGCCGGCTTCCTTCGAAAGACCCGCCGTGACAACGTTGGCCGAAGCACCGATGAGGGTTCCGTTACCGCCCAAACATGCACCGAAAGCGAGGGCCCAAATCACGGGCCCAAGGGGGAGGCTAAGGTCGGCACACATCGCCAAAACGACGGGGATCATGGTTGCCGTGTAAGGAATGTTGTCGATGAAGGCCGAAGCGATGGCCGACACCCAGAGGATGATGACGATGGCTGCGGGCAGCATCATGTCCTCGTTGAAGGAACCGATGGCGTTGGTCACCTGCTCGCCGATCCACCCAATGAGGCCGAGGTACTCCAGCGAGTGCACCAGCACGAAGAGACCGGCAAAGAAGAGCAACGTGGTCCACTCCACGTGATGGAGCGGCTCCTCAATTTCGTGTGGGTTGGTCGCGGTCAGCATCACCACACCACCCACCAGAGCGATCCATGAGACCGGGATGTGGAAGATGGGGTGGAGGAAGAAGGCGAGGATGACCAAGGCGAGGATGCCACCGCTGATCTTGAGCCCGCGTGGGTCTTTGATGCCGTAGCGGTGCTCGAGTTCAGCGACGTCGCGGTGGCGGACACCGGACAACTCTTCGCGGAAAAGCCAGCGGATCATCATGAGACCTGGGACGATGCACATCAGGATGGCCGGTCCCATTTCGATGATGAAATCGTTGAAGGTCACGCCACTTTCGGCCAAGGCGGCGAGCGCGGGATCAGGGTTCTTCGAAATCGCATCGGGCGAAAGCGCTGATCCAATCATGATGTTGGGCGGATCACCAATCATTGTGGCCGCACCACCGATGTTTGAGAAAAGCACCTCTGCAATCAACAATGGAATTGGTCTGAGGTCCAACACCCGGGCCAACTGGATGGTGACCGGTGTCAGCAAGAGCATGGTCGTCACGTTGTCCAAAAATGCGGACAATACCGCAGTCACGAGGCACAAGATGACGGTCAGGGTCCAGACGTCTCCCCCGCTGCGCTTGTAGGCTTCAACCGCGAACCACTCGAACACGCCGGTGTTCGAGAGGATGCCAACCATGACCATCATGCCGAGCAAAAGTCCGATGGTTTCCCAATCGATCATGGTCGTGACGGCCTTGAGGCTGAGGGCAGCTTCTTCGGAGTAGTAGTTGAGGGCAAGAACCGCCGCCAGTCCACCAAGTGCAGCGGCAAGCGTACGCTCGACGACCTCGGTGATGATCATCGCATACACGGCCAAGAGAATGAGGCCACCAACGAGCAGGGCTTGTCCCTCAAGGCCGGCCTTGATGTGGATCTCAAGGTGCATGTCGTTCTCGCCGCCACCGCCCCCAGCAGCCATGCTTTGACCAATGAACATCAGCAGCCCAACGCCCAACAGGGTCAACAGAGCAAGTCGATGACCTGCGCGGCGGGAAGGATGCGGGAGGAGGCCCATGGACCGTCGGTCCGACGGGACGCTATAATCCATTGTCGTCGGAAGCCGGGAAGAATCGCCCTTCAACGACGCCACAAGACACCAACATTTCCACGCGCAAGCACGAGAACCGCCCCTGTTCGCTCAACAAGCGTGTCCCACAGCAACGCAAGGTTCTCGCGGTCAAACACACCCCGGTTGACTTTGATTTTCACCATCGTCCGCTGGCGGAGTTGGCCGTCCACTTCCTCCACCAACGCTTCGGTCAGACCAGAACGTCCCACGCGAACGGTGGGCTTCACGTCTTTCGAGGCCGCCTCACGGCGGATGTGGTTCGGAATTTCACCCATGGGAATGCCTCATTGGCGAGAACGACGTGCCTTCAATCCTCCTGTGGGTCTGAGGCTGACCATGGTCCGAAGCGATGAATTCGACCACAGGACAGACACGTGGTGATGCGTTGTCGGTTCCTGATGCGAACACGTGCCTCGTGTCCTGGTCGCAAGGCCTCGTGGCACCCTCGGCAGATGTAATGCCGCCAAGGGAGCGGAACAGGCATGCGTTGGCGACGGCACACCCGACGAAGATGGCCCAACAACACCGGGGTGAGGGGATCACCAAGTGGACGCGCACTCAACCGCTGTTCCAGCATGGTCACCGAAGCGGTTGCGGCTTGCCGACGACGCCCGGCGCGTCCTCGGCGACGACGGGCCATGCTCACTCGACCCCAAGCGCGGAGAGGATGGCCTTCGAGATGTCCTCGACGTCGCCCACACCGTTGATGCGATGAAGCACGCCGGCACGCTCGTAATGTTCAGCCACGGGGCGTGTCTGGGCATGGTAGGTCTCCAAGCGTGCTCGAACGGTCGCTTCAGAATCGTCAGCCCTCCGAACTTCGACAAAGCTGCCGCAAGGGCACCCTGATGCCGGCAAAGGAAGGTGAATGTCATGGAAGACACGGCCACAGGATTTGCAGGTGTATCGACCCGTGATTCGTCCGACGATTTCGTCGTCAGGGACCTCGATGGAAATCACCGCATCGATGCTCTCGATTCCGTCCAAGGCTTCGGCCTGTGGGATGGTTCGGGGAAAGCCATCGAACATCACGCCCTGGGCCGCATCTGGCTCGGTCAGGCGTTCTTGGATGATGCGCACGATCACGTCATCAGGGACCAAGGCTCCTGCTTCCATGTACGCTTTGGCTTCCTTCCCAACCTCGGTACCCGCAGCCACCGCAGCACGCAACATGTCTCCGGTTGAGACCTGCGGTTGACCGGTCCGGTCCACGATGCGTTGCGCCTGTGTGCCCTTGCCGGCCCCGGGGGGACCGAACAGGATGATGCTGCCCATGGGCGTGGATGGGCGAGGGCGCTTTCAACGTCGCGCTCAGGCTCGACCGTTCTGAACGAGCCATTGTTGCCCGTAGTGCTGCCATTGCTCCATGGTCCATCCCTCGGGCAGACCTTCAGCCGGCACAGGTGGAACGGCCGGCTGGGCTGGAGGCAAGGCTGGGAGTGGGGGCGCAACGGCAGGCGCGGGCAGAGGTGGCAAGGGCTTCACCGCAGGTGGACGTCCAGCAGGCGGTGGTGCTCCAAGCGGCGGCAGGCCCTTTGGAACAGCGCCCATGGGCGGGCGACCTGCGGGTATGGCCGCACCAGGCGCTGGGGTCGGAAGCGGCTCGATGGATTGGGCCAAAGCGGCTTGGATTTCGGCCTCGCTTACCGCGCCTGAGGTCAAATCATCCTCTGCTCCGGTGTCGAGGAGATCAGCCCTTCGTTGTCCATCGGTGTCGGCCTGCGCGTGGGCGCCCGGGGCGAGGATGTCTTCACCCATGTCCGGCACCACGGCAGACCCACGGACGCGAAGACCGACCACGACGAGCGTCAACACCACACCTGCGAGTACCAAGGCTGCAGCCCATGTCGGAAGCACACCAAACAAGCCTCCGTTGTTGCCTGCAGGCGCAGGTGCCACCTCAAGGCTGGTCACACCAACCAGGGTCCCGTCGGTGGACAACAATTCCACCACGAGGAGGGAACGTGCCGACGGTGCCTCATCGCCGGGCGTGAAGGTCACCGTCACGCTCCCGTTTCCATCAACCGGAAGGTCTCCGAGATCACCCGCACAGGAGACGTCCCAGCCGTTCAGTGCTTCACCGTCGCTGTTTTCCACCCGCGCATTGCAGGTGACGGCCAGCGGCAGGTTTCCTGTGTTCACCACGGACAAGGGCTGTTCGACGGCCGTTCCACGAACGAGGTTCAGCAAAGCGCCTTCTACGCCGCTGTCAAGGGTCGCATGCATCGTTTCGCTGACCGCGATGTCGAGCCGATCGCTGAGGTTGAGCCACTGTTCTCCGCTGTTGGCTGAAACGTCGATGAGCACCTCAAGGGCACTGGCTGAAGCGGGCGTGCCTGGTGGCGCCATGATGCCAAGACGTGCGGTCTTTGTTTCCCGAGGGGCAATTGCCTCTGGAGGATTGGAAAAGGCCACCGACCAGCCGTCCGGCACCAAACCCGTGGTCCACGACAGGAACATGGTGGTTGTCCCCGTGTTTTCGATGCCCACGTCGAGGAAGGTGAAATCCCCGTTGACGGACACTGAAGCGTTGTCCGGCAAAGTCAGCACGTACTCCAGTTCTTCAGCCACCACCAATTTGGTGGTGTTGCTGACGAAGGACTGCGCGCTTTCCCTGGTCTTGAGTTGGTAGGTGTTGGCGTCACCTTGCTCGGCCGTCGGGGGCACCAGCAAACGGTAGCGTACCGTTTCGGTGGCGCCAGGTTGCAACGTGAGCGGGATGCTGGCTTTTTGCTCGACGGCCACGCCGTCAATTTCGGCATCGTAGGCCCACATTGGATCGCCAAGCTGCATGGTCATGGTCAGATCAACGGGAACGTTGCCGAGGTTCGAGACCAAGGCATCAAGTTCGACCAATTCTGCGCTGTCCACCTTCACGTCCTCAGCCAATGCCGAAGGTCCGAGACGCTCGCCGTCGATGGAGACATCGACCGTGAACATGGTCTGGGGCAGGACCCCGACCTCAAGCACTTCCACGTGTGAAAAATCAGGATCGGTGGCTGAAGTCACGGTGCACACCACCTCAGCCTTGACGTCAGGCGTCGGTGCACCGTCCACGATTGGAGGGACCGAAACCGCGACCGGCATGGGCAGATCTTGCAAAATGTCGAGCGGTTCGAAATCAAGCGTGGAGGCGGCGGTGCCGTCGAGGCCAACCTGCCAACCGTCAAGGTCCACCGTGCACGCGAGGTTGAAGCGAGCAGGGGCATTTCCTGTGTTCATCACGGCGATGGAGAACGACACGGAACTCCCCGGTTCTGCCGCAATCGGGTTGCCGTTGGGCAACAAGGTGCCTGAAACACCAACGAGAACGTCGTCCACACGGCCCACCGTGACCGTGAAGCGTTGCGTGTGGGAGACAAAGGGTTGGTCGGTGTAACTTGCCTTGACGTCCACCACGAAGGTTCCAGAAGCCGCGTAACGGTCGGGACCTGTGCCTCCAATGACGGCGTCAAGGTCGGTCAAGGTCAAAGTCAGGTCGCGGTGATCTCCTGAGGCGCCAAATTCCTTCACCGCGTAAGGTCCGGTTTCGTTCAAGCCCTTGGACCAGGCGTCCTTCGGCGACAGCAAGACGCCCGGCAAGGCATCGTCGATGGCCTGCACTTGCGTCACGGTGACCGTGACCGTTCTGTTCCCGGTCCCTTCATGCTGCACGCGCAATGGAATGGCAATGTCGCTGCTGTTTCTCACATCAAAGTCGTGGATGGCCGCGGCCTCACGCTCTTGCGAGGTGCTTGGAAGCGAACCGTCATCGGCATAGGGAATCACACGAACGCCGAGGGCGCTGACCTCGACATCGAGGGTGATCACGTTGTTGTCCGTGCCCTGTTGAGCGTCGTTCAACTCCGTCACGTCATCGTCCACGTCGAGCCTGAGTTCCAGCGTGTGCGTCCCTGTGGTGGCAAAGGTGTGGAGGATGATGTGGCTGTCGATGCTGCCCGAAGCCAGTGGGCTGCGCACGTCGTCGTACAGCACGGCTCCCTCGGTCAAGTCCGTCAGGACCACGCGATGTGACGGTGCTTGCGCAGTCCCTTGATTGAGCCACGACATGGAGATCGAAATGATGTCGTCCTTGAGCGGCTGGTCGGTGGACAGGAGGATGCTTCGGTCCAATCCGACGAGGTCGGCCGTCGGTGTGGCGGTGGCGTCAGCCACCACGACCAAGGCGAAATCTTGCGATTGTCCGCCGCGGTGGTGCACCTCGACCGTCCAAGCGCCGGCGTTGGTCAGCACGCCTGCTGGGACACGAATGCGTTCGACGTTGTTGACATCGTCCGCAGAACCTCCCGTGGTGGACACGCCGTTTGCGAAATCGTTGCCCAACCAGCGTGTCCCATCAGGGGACACGAAGACCACATCGAGGTCGTTGATGAGCCGGGTGCTCGTGGCACCGGAGGCTGCGCTCCCCGGCGTGTCGGACCACGTCAAGGTGATGTCAACACCCGATGATGGATCGAGGTCAAAGGAATACAGCAGACCGTAGCCTGCGCGCAGGCTTGGACCGTCGTCAAGGAAGGTGGTGAGCATGGTGCTGCCGTCCATGGGGCGGACGGTTCGGTCGAGGTCGATGTGCCCCCATCCCTCTGCGCCGTTGGGAATGTCCGCTGCTCCAACGTCCTTTGCGCCGTTGATCAGCATCGCCTTGACCAAGGCCGCCGAAGGCGCCGTTAATCCGGCCTCTTCGCGAATGTATTCTCGAACAAGGGAGGCCGTGCCGCCGGCGACCGCCGTGGCTTGCGACGTGCCACTCAGGCTCATGTACATCGGATCGCCGTTCGTGTGGGTTCCGCTACCGCAACTGAGGCCAGCAGGGAAACGAGCTTCTTCGGCACGACCTGAACACACGGCCATGCCGGGCGCAAGAAGGTCGGGCTTGATTCGGCCGTCGGCCAGCGGACCTTGTCCAGAATTTGGCCAAGGTGCAAGGCTTGAGCCGTTGGAGGCACCCACCGCCAGGGCGTTCTTGGCTGTGGCTGGAGGCGTGACACCGGTCGTGCCGTCGTCGCTGACCGAAAACACCGGGAGAAGGTCGCCGAAGGTGGCCACGTACTGATCGACGGAACGGCTGTCGGAGGTGTAATCGCCATGGCCGCCGTTCAGGCCCCAAGCGTTCACTGAAACGCGGGCAGTGGCTTGGTCTGCATCGCTGAGCATCTCGTAGAGCGAGCCTTGTCGGCCGAACACACCGGTCGGGTCGTGCTCCAGCGGATACATGACCAAGGAGGCCGCGGGCGCCATTCCGGTGGCCGTGGCATCGCCGGTTCCGTCACCAAGCACCGTCAGCGCCACGTGAGTCCCGTGGCCTGCGTTGCTGTCGGCGGGCGAGGGATCGAGGCCGAAATTGGTGTAGACGCCTGCAATGCGTCCCGTGATGTCGGGATGGTCCATGTCCAAACCTGTGTCCGTGATGGCGATGGTTTCACCTGACCCGTCAAGGGTGAAGGTCGCGTTGTTGCGCACATCCACCACGCCGGCAAGGCCTGCAGCCACGGCGTTGTGGACTTCCATGGTGTATGCTGGCTCAATCCAAAGGAAACGGCCGTCGCGTGAAAGATGCTCCAAGAAGATGAGCCGAGCAGCGGGTTCCAACGCCACGAGGCTGACGATGCATTGGCCGATGCCGCACGTGGCCTCGTCGGCCCCTGCATCGAGCAGTTCAACGACGATGCGCGGAAGGGCATCTGCACGAAGGTCATCAGCCACGACCAATGCGTAGCGTTCGATCATGCCGTCAGCAAGGCGGGCGTCCAAGCGCCATTCGGTGTCATACGCACCCACCCAGCGGACCGAAGGGTGCTCGGCCAAGTCACCCGCAGCGCCCGGTTGAAGGCGAACCACCATGGTGGCGCGGTCCACGTGGTCAAGGACCGTCGCTTCTGCGGCTTCAAGCACCGCGAGATGCTCATGCCCATCGCCGTGATGGAATTGCACCACAGCCAACCCGTCTTGACCTGGAGCAACCGACATCCTCTCGAGTGGATCGAAGGATTCGCCGCCGAACTCCAGCAAGGTTGGAACAGGAGCAAGCGTGGAGGTGATGGTGCTTCCAGCCACGAGATGGACGGGCCCAAGGCCGGTTTCGTCCACGGCTTGGTGGCTTGAGTCAGCCGTGTTGACGGCGAGCGCAGGCCCCAGCGGAAGCAGAAGGACAACCAGCACGACGGCGAGCCACCGACCCGACATGGCCCTTAGGGGCCATGGCCGGCTTTTGAAGGCCTCCCACAGGTGGGCGGCCTCATGCCAGTCCGTTGAAGGCCGCGATGGCGGCATCGGTCTTGGCCACAGAAACACGCCAATCCGCTTCGGTCCCCATCAGCGCACGAACGGCGTCAACGTTCTCTGGCACGACGTCCGATTCTTGGTGAATGGCTTGGAAATAATACAGGTTGTTGCCTTCGAGTTTCACGCCGTCTTCCCACACGAAAATCTCGTGCAGATCTCCCCACGTGCGTCCAATGTCTCGTGCAAACTCCATGACCTCAGCCGTGCTGGTGATGCCGGTTTCACCCCCGTTCATGATGAGGACGCGAGGTTGTGACTTCCAGAGATCCAACACGCTGTTCGTGGTCATGCCGTGACCGTCAGGCAACGTGGCGACAATCGCATGCATGTGCATGATGGTGGTCGGGACCGCCACGGCCATGGACGTGATGTCGATCTCAGGACGGACGGTCATCACGTCAGGCCCGTGGTGGCTGGGCACTTTGAGCACCGGCGTGATGGCGTTGATGGGTCCTTTCTTGGAGTCGCCTGGATCGGCTGCGCGCCGAATCATGGTGCACTCCACCTTCAGTGAGCCGCATGCTTCGAGCAGAGGCACAAGGGTTCGTGAGAGGCCGGTTGTGTTGCACGACACCACACGCGTCCCCTCCACGTTGAGGTTCTCCGTGTGGTTCGCGCAGGACGTGTAGGACATGCCCGTGGTCGCGTGCTTTTCTCCACCTTGGAAAATCCACTTCACGCCAGCGGCCTTGTAACGCTCCAGGTTGGCGGCACCCGCTTTGCCCGGTGAGCAATCGATGACGACATCGGTTTGGGCGAGGAGGTCGGAAATCCCGCCCCCGCAGGCATAGCCGGCATCGGCGAAGGCCTGGATGCGTTCGGGTTCGTCGAAGGTGCAGAAGAGCGGATACCCCTTCCGAACGGCCAGATCACAGCCGAAGGAAGGTCGGGTCTTGGTGACCCCAATCACGGTCATGTCGTCTT
>MDSZ01215567.1_pt1 | contig 10290 bp, 7 predicted proteins | sample 811201 | NCBI WGS metagenome assembly MDSZ01 (sample SAMN05326647, study PRJNA326480) | marine metagenome | isolation source: seawater | place: Indian Ocean: North | collected 2010 | reverse complement strand
CTGCGCGCATGGCGTGGAATCGACGGCGTCGTGTCGGTGACGTCCCAGGACAGCGCCGCCACCGCCGCGATGGCCAAGGCGGATTGTCTGATCCTGCGTCCCGCCCAATCCCCGCCCGCTCAGCCCGGCGATCGCGTCACAATTCTTCCTCTTTGAATTGGTGATCCACATGACTGTGTCGTCAAGGTTTGCGGCGCTTGACTAATCTCCATGTGTTTCCTATGCGTTCCTTATTCGTTCCAGAGAAGGATCGCAGCGATGTTGACGCCCAAGCAGCAGGAATTGCTGAGCTTCATTCATGACCGTCTGGAAGAAGGCGGCGTTTCACCTTCGTTCGAGGAGATGAAGGACGCGCTCGACCTGCGATCCAAATCCGGCATCCATCGTCTGATCAACGCGCTGGAAGAACGTGGCTTCATCCGGCGCTTGCCCAATCGCGCCCGTGCGCTTGAAGTGTTGAAGCTTCCCGACGCGATGCATCGCGCCCCTGTCCCGTCGGTCGCCCTGGCGGCGAAGGCGGCGGCACCCATTCCGATCGCAGCCAATGATGTTCTGGAAATTCCTTTGCATGGCCGGATCGCGGCTGGCGTTCCGATCGAGGCGATGGAGGGGCAGACGATGTTGTCCGTTCCAGCCGCCTTGCTTGGCTCGGGTGATCATTATGCCTTGGAGGTGTCCGGCGACTCTATGGTCGAGGCGGGCATTCTGGATGGTGATTTCGCGCTCATCCAGCGTACCGATGTCGCGCGTGAGGGACAGATCGTCGTCGCCCTGATCGATGACAATGAAGCCACGCTCAAATATTTCCGACGCGACGGTGCGCGGGTGCGGCTGGACCCGGCGAACCCGGCTTACGAACCGCAGGTTTACGATCCGCGTCAGGTGCGTATTCAGGGCAAGCTCGCGGGCCTGTTGCGCCGCTATAACTGACGGGAAGGACGGCGTTTTCGCATCCGGGACTTGACGATCCAGGGATGCGCATCGCCTGGCCGATGAACGGTGTGAACTTCGCCTTCTTCCAGGCTGATCGACAGGCCGCCCGTTCGCGCCAGGAGCTGCCGGTCGATCCGCAACCAGCGCGGGCGGCACCATAGCGGCAGGCGACGATCGCTGATCACGATATCAGCGCGTACGCATGCCGGTGCAAAGGCCGGCCGGTCGATCAGCATGTCACTGCGCGTCAGCAGCAAACGCCATGTTCGCCCAGCCGGATCGTGCATGTCCAGGGCGCAAAGGTCAGTAGAACAACGCGCCATCGGCAGGTCCGCAATAGCGCTGAGGTCGCCTTCGTAACCGGCGCTTTCCGACAGCGTATCACGAACATAGTCCCCCGCCCGATCGCGCAGGATCGCCATGCCGCTCCCGGATCGGACCGCAACATGACGCCCATCCCCCGTCACCAGCAGATCGGGCGGGGCCGCGACCAGCACCAAAGCGACGCCGCCAAGGACCGGCGGCAAACCAAGCCATCTCCATCGCGTGCGCCAGAGGAGGCACCAGAGCAGCCCGGCGATGACCAAGGCAAACAGCCCCGGTCGCATGGCCGGCGCCAGCAGCGTCGCCAAGGGGCTTGCGGCCACTCCATGGGCGACGGCTAGCAACAGATCGAGCGCATGGCCCGTCAGCCACCAGAAGGGCGCGCCCAGTCCGACCAGGTCGAACAGCAGCGCCAGCACCTCCAATGGCATGACGACAAAGGTCGTGAGCGGAATGGCGATCAGATTGGCAAACGCCCCCAGCAGGCCGGCCTTGTGAAAATGAAACAAAGCAATCGGCATCAACACCAATTCAACGACCAGCCCCGTCGCCAGCGTCACCGCCAACGCCCGCGTCAGTTTCCACGACCAATTCTCTTCTCGTGCGGCGGCGAAGGCGCGAAATCGAGGATGCTCAGCCAATGCGACGATCGCCGTCACCGCCGCGAAACTCATTTGAAAACTCGGTCCGACGAGCGATTCCGGCCAGAGGAACAGGACGATCAGCGCGCCCGTGGCCACCAGCCGCAGTGTGATCGCGTCGCGGCCCAGCGCGAGCCCGCCCAGAACAAGCAGGGCAGCAATACAGGATCTCACCGTTGGCACCTCGGCGCCGGTCAGCCAGGTATAACCGATACCAACCAAGGCGCCCCCACCCGCTGCGATCAGCATGAGCGGCCAGTCGAGCGCGGCCCTGCGGCTAAGCGCCATCACCCGCATCAAGAGGAAAATCGCCGCGCCGATCAATGCGGTGACATGCAAGCCACTGATCGACAGCAGATGCGCGAGGCCGCTACGCCGCATCGCTTCGGCATCGGCATCGCTGATCGCCCCCTGATCGCCGGTGGCTAGCGCCGCAGCTATGCCTTCAGCCGGCCCTTCGACCTGATCCACTATGTGTGCGAACAACCGTGCGCGTAGCGGTGGAGTTTCGCGTGTCGGCGCCAGCACCCTGATCGGCCTCAACGCCTTTCCCGTCGCGCCGATACCCTGGAAATAGGCTCGCGCCGCGAAATCATAAGCGCCCGGCACGCCGGGCGGCGCTGGTGGCATCAGGCGGGTGCGAAACCGTATAACAGCGCCCTCGCCCAGACCCTTGGGAACATCCTCGGACGGAATGTTGACGCGCACCGTGGCAGGCAAGCCAGGCGCATCGATCGGCCGCAACATGGCGCGCACCATATTCCGCGCGGGCACCGGCCGAACGGACCGAACTTCCGCGGTCATCTCGACGAAGGTCGCGCGCCCCAGCGGCGGTTGCCCCAGCAACGTCGCCTTCCCCCATATCAAAAGGCAGCCGATCGTCGCCAGCAAGGCCCCAGCCATCACGATATGGCGCAATCGTCCCGATCCGGGCGACAAAGCAGCCAGCGCCGCGACACCCAGCGCGAAGCAGCAAAAGGCAAGCCACTGTGCAGGATCGAGCAGCCAGAACCAGGCAACGATGCCTGCGCCGAGCCCGACAGGCGCCCAAAGCCCAACCTGCTCGCGTTCCGTTTCCAGCCATGTTTCGAGCGCCGAAAAAATAAGCATTGCGCGTGTCTTGAGCCGCCCGCGACAGGAGGTTTGTCGTGGCTCAAAAGCCATGCTAGGGGGCGTCGAATTCATGGATCAGATAAGGCGAATGTCAAAGAATATGACGGCGAGCGCAACGGGAAAAAGCAAGCAGGTGGTGACCCGTTTCGCCCCGTCCCCCACGGGTTATTTGCATATTGGCGGCGCACGGACCGCTCTGTTCAACTGGCTGTTCGCCCGCCATCATGGCGGCAAGTTCCTGCTGCGGATTGAGGATACCGACCGCGCCCGTTCTACCGAGGCTGCCGTTGCAGCCATCTTCGATGGGTTGGACTGGCTGGGTCTTGGCGGTGATGAACCGGCGGTCTTTCAGTTCGAACGGACCCCGCGCCATGCCGAGGTCGCCGCACAGTTACTCGCCGCGGGCCACGCCTATAAATGTTTTGCGACCCCCGAAGAACTCGCCGAATTGCGCGAACAGCAGCGGGCCGCAAAGCTGCCTATGCGCTATGATGGCCGCTGGAGGGATCGCGATCCCGGCGAAGCACCCGAAGGCGCACCCTACGTCATCCGTATCAAGGCGCCGCGCGAAGGCGAGACGGTCGTTGAAGACGCCGTTCAGGGCCGTGTGGTCGTGCAGAATGCCGAACTGGACGATATGATTTTGTTACGATCGGACGGAACGCCCACCTATATGCTGGCCGTCGTCGTCGACGATCGCGATATGGGTGTGACGCATGTCATCCGTGGCGATGATCACCTCAATAATGCCTTTCGCCAACTAACGATCATCAAGGCGATGGCCCAGATCGAAGCTGGATGGGATGAGCCGGTTTACGCGCATATCCCGCTCATTCACGGGTCGGATGGCGCAAAGCTGTCCAAGAGACACGGTGCGCTCGGCGTAGACGCCTATCGCGACGAAATGGGGATGCTGCCCGAAGCAGTGCTCAACTATCTGTTGCGGCTTGGCTGGGGGCATGGCGACGAAGAACTTATCTCGCTCGACCGCGCGATCGAATTGTTTGACATCGATGGCGTCGGTCGGTCGCCTTCGCGTTTCGACATCAAGAAACTGGAAAATCTGAACGGCCATTATCTGCGGGAGGCTGAGGATGTTCGGCTTGCGGCTCTCGTCGCGCCCCGCGTCGAATCGCGTCTGGATACACGCCTTGCACCTGCCCAAGCCGATATTTTGCGGCAGGCGATGGGATCGCTCAAGCCTCGAGCCAAAACCCTAAATGAAATTGCGGAAGGGGCCGAGTTCCTGTTCAAATCTTGCCCACTCGACTTTGACGAAAAGGCTACGGCTCTGCTAGATGAGCCTGCGCGTGCGCTGCTGATAAAGACAGCCGACGCTCTGCGGACCGTTCCGTCCTGGACGGTCGAAGCGATCGAGGACGTGATACGCCGCGTGGCAGAGGATGCTGGCCTGGGGCTTGGCAAGGTGGCGCAGCCGCTGCGCGCTGCGCTTACCGGCCGTACCGTCTCGCCGGGCATTTTTGACGTCCTCTTCCTTTTGGGGAGAGAAGAAAGCTTGGATCGACTGATCGCAGCCGGGCACGCTGCGGCCAGTTGATGGCACTCAAGGAGAAAAACATGTCGGATAATAAGGCCATTTTGACAATGGGCAGCGACGCCCAGGACTATGCCATCATGGATGGCACCATGGGTCCCCAGGTCATCGACGTTCGCAAGCTTTACGCCAATACCGGCATGTTCACCTATGATCCGGGCTTTACCTCGACAGCCAGCTGTGATTCTGGCCTGACCTATATCGACGGCGACGAAGGCGTGCTGCTGCATCGCGGCTATCCGATCGGGCAGCTTGCCGAACAGTCCAGCTTCATGGAAGTAAGCTACCTCCTGCTGAACGGCGAACTGCCTTCGGCCAAGGAACTGGACGAGTTCACGCACACGATCACGCGCCATACCATGATCCACGAACAGCTGACGACTTTCTATCGCGGCTTCCGCCGGGACGCGCATCCCATGGCGATCATGTGCGGTGTCGTGGGCGCGCTGTCGGCATTCTATCACGACTCGACAGACATTAATGATCCGGAACAGCGCCGGATTGCCAGCCACCGCCTGATTGCCAAGATGCCGACGATCGCGGCGATGGCCTATAAATATTCGGTCGGCCAGCCCTTCGTCTATCCGCGTAACGACCTCAGCTACACTGCAAACTTCCTGCGCATGACCTTTTCGGTCCCGGCGGAAGAGTATGAGGTCGATCCGGTCATCGTCGATGCGATGGACAAGATCTTCATCCTGCACGCCGATCATGAGCAGAATGCGTCGACGTCGACCGTGCGGCTTGCAGGCTCGTCGGGTGCCAATCCCTTTGCCTGCATCGCGGCGGGCATCGCCTGTCTGTGGGGGCCTGCGCATGGTGGTGCCAATGAAGCGGCGCTCAACATGCTGCGCGAAATCGGGACGGTGGACCGCATTCCCGAATATATCGCACGCGCCAAGAATAAGGACGATCCGTTCCGCCTGATGGGCTTTGGCCATCGCGTCTATAAGAATTACGATCCGCGCGCGACCGTGATGCAGAAGACGGCCAAAGACGTACTGGAAAAGCTGGGTGTCGACGATCCTATCTTCGATGTCGCAAAGGAACTGGAGCAGATCGCGCTCAACGACCCCTATTTCATCGAGAAGAAGCTCTACCCGAATGTCGACTTCTATTCGGGCGTCATTCTCTCCGCGATCGGCTTCCCGACCGAAATGTTCACCGTGCTCTTCGCGCTGGCTCGCACCGTCGGTTGGGTCGCGCAGTGGAACGAAATGATTTCCGATCCCGCGCAGAAGATCGGCCGTCCTCGCCAGCTCTATACCGGGCCGACGCAGCGCGACTATGTGCCGGTCGACAAGCGCTAAGCCGGATCATCATCGAAAACAAACGGCGCCCGTTTCGGGCGCCGTTTTCTTTGGGGCGGTAGCGCGTAGGAGGGCTAGGTACGCGCCGGCAGACTGAGGATGAAGCGCGCGCCTTCCCCGACCGCGCCGCCGATTTCGATATCGCCCCCCATGGCCCGCGCCAGGCGGCGCGAAATGTAGAGGCCAAGCCCGCTACCGCCAGCGTCATCGCGCCCCAGCCGCTCGAACTTATCAAAAATGCGCTCGCGGTCCGCGATTGCAACGCCACTGCCTTGATCGATCACCATGATCCGTGCTTGCCCGCGCGCCTGTTCGGTGACGACGCGCACCATGCTGCCCTGGGGGGAATAACGGACCGCGTTGCTGATCAGGTTGACCAATATTTGCAGGACTCGCCGGAATTCTCCCGTGGCCGTCGCACTCGCATCCTCAGGGGGCGGAACGATCAGGATCTGTCGATCCAGGGCCTTCACGCGAAGCAAGCCGGCGGCGCGTCGGCCAAGGTCAGCCAGGTCCACCTCTTCCAGTGTGACGGAGAAATCCGGGCGATCGATCGCCTGAAGATCGGCCAGGTCGTCGATCAACGCCATGAGATGCCGACCCGCCGATGCAATGTCATCGGCATAGCCGGCATAATCGGCCCGTAGCGGTCCTTCCATCTGGGCGCTGATCGTGTCCGCATTGGCGATGATGCGTCCGAGCGGCTGGCGCAGGGACCGGTCAAGGCGCTTGCCGAAATCCGCCGGGTAGAGCGTGACCTCGGGCTCCCGCCCCAACGGCGCCAATATCATCTGATCCAAGGGGAAAGCCGAGCCGCGATATCCGATCAATTGGCCGGCCAGATCGAACAAGGGATAGCCGGACAACTGAAACAGCCGTCCGGGGTCGCTCGCCTGGGCCGCGACCTGATGACGAAACGCCCGACGCTGTGCGATCCCGCGCAGCATCGGCAAATCCCCGTCATCCTCCGCACGCAGTTCGAAGAAACCGGCAAAGCGTGAGCCGGGCACGGGTGGAGCCGCCGGCAGGACTCCTTGAGGTCCATGTCCCGCCGCTGTCATTTCGAACCGCAATTCCGTATCGATTTGCCAGGCCCATCCTTCCGCCAGAGCGGCCAGATCAGCCTCTCGCCGCAATGTTTCAGTGGAATCGCCTTCAATCGGACGCTCGTGCCAATCAATAATGGCCAGTGCGACGCCGCCACCATCCGGGCGCGCCCTCACCCACATATCAATCAATCCCCGCTCGGCCGCCGCGATGACGGGACGGGACACCGCCGCACCCATACGATGGGTCAGGCGAGCGATCGCGGCGAGTTGCGGCACGGCGATCGGCGTTCCAAGGTCGCCGCCAGCTTCCTTCTGCAACGCCAACAGCGCCGCATCGGCGCTCAGCAGCCTCCCGTCCGCCGACAACCTGGCGCGCAAAATAGTGGACGGGCCGCTCATGACCACAACCATAAATGCACGCCGTTAAAATGCACTAAACCGTGCGAGGAAAAATTCAGGCTGGCCGCCGCAGGATAAGCGCGCCTGTTGATGCGATGGCGGCAAGCATTCCTAAGCGGTAGGCTTCCTGCATGAAGCCCAGCGCACCCCCGATAATCAACAAGACCAGAAGTGTCGCTGGCGTAAAAACCATCCAGGGCATTGCCCCCCCCAACCGTCGCCACCGAACCGCCAACGTGAGCAGCATCACCAACATGGCTAGATCAAATGCGACCGCACTGTCGCCAGCGAGAGCGATACCGATGAGGGCCAAGGCAGGCGCGACGAAGGCAGTCCACCCTCGCGGGGGCGGGCGCAATGCCAGTTCGTCCAGACGATCGGCGGAATCGCACAGCAGGATGGCAACCAGCATCAGGCAAAAACCCGGCAGAACCCAGGATAGCTCAATAGGAACAAGAGCGATTGCCGCCAGCGCCATCGCGCCAATACGCACCTGAAAGGCGGGCACTTGCAGCCGCATCAGGGCTCCGCCGATGGATCGTGCCAACGGCGCAAGAACATAATGTTCCAGGCCGCCCCTGTCATAGGCGCGATCGGCCCCTGCAGAGGTTATGGCCTGCGCGACAAGATCGGCTTGTTGCTGGCTTTCGACCATGGCCGCCCTGCCTTCGAGCAGGTCAGCCTCTGGCACGGTGATCCGACGCGCGCCCTTCTGAACCGCGCTCCGGACTAGCGTCAACGCCAGGTCCCAGTCGCCGATCATGTCGAGCGTTCCGAACAAAAGGGCAGGACTTATGCGCGCTAAGCCGGCCCAGCGCTGACCGGCGTCGATCCTTTCCAATGGGGCGCTTGCGCGGGAATCGTCGGCGACCAGCAATGTATCGCCCATCGCTGAACCCAGATGATCGACATGCGCCTGGCTGACGATCGCGCCGTCCGCGATCAGCAAGACGTCCGCATCGCGCGGCGCGTCACGCACCATCGACACCATATCCCGGACCAGCGCGACAGCGATCCCGTCCGCACTCAAACGATCGACCGCCTGCGACAGGGCAGGCGTGATAACGCTGACCATTACGAAAATCCGGTCCGCCCCCGCGCGCACGGCCTGACGCGCCTGATATTCCACCAGCGTCTGCCCCGCGAAATGCAGACAGGCGCGCAGGCCCCCCGACGAATCAGCGGGTGCGCGACTGGCGCTCAAAATTGCGGCGAAACTCATGATGTAATGACGACGACCCGTTCTTGACTGACTACCTTTTCGCAAGCGCAAGCAACGGACGCAAGCCCGGTATCAGTCGCGAGCCAAGGTATCGAGCGTCGCCTGAAGCCGACGCAGGATTTTCGGATCGCCGGGAGCCGACTGTGCCGCTTCTTCCGCCAGCGCCATCAGGGATGTGAGGCCAAAGCTTGCCGCCAGGCCTTTCAGCCGCCAGGCAGCCAGATGCCAGTTGGCATCGCAACGCGCCCTGCCCAGCAAATCTATCTGGCGGCTGGCGCTTTCCAGGAACGCGACACGCAAATCCGCGATAAGCGCGGTATCGTCGCCAACGGCGGCGGCCAATGCCGCATCGAGAGCGCCAGGATCATAGGACATGGCGACCAACGCTATCTGGCTTGCGTTAAGTTTTGGTAACGGGGCATTTGCCCGCGCGTAAAAGCTGTTAAGGTGGTGAAATGACAGGGGGCAGCACAATCGTCGATTTTTGGCGCGATGAACCGATCGCGACGGAATCACAGGCGCAATCCGATGACATCTTGTTGTTGAAACAGGCCGTCATGGACATTGACGAGGCGCCAGCGACCAATGATCGGGACGCTAAATGGACGCGCCCTGTCATGGCCGCGCTTGCCATTCTGGCGCTGGCTTGGATTGTTTTTGCGGGCTGGAGCGTGATGGTCTCTGGCCAGTTGCGCGCCGGCCCGGCTGGGTGGAGCCAAGCGGTTGCCACCATGGCCGTGCCGCTCATCCTGTTGTGCGTTGTCTATATGTTGGTGATGAGGAACAGCAGGACGGAATCGCGGCGCTATCGCGATACGGCGCGCGCAATGCGCGCAGAAGCCGATCTGCTGGAATTGCGCCTTGGTCATATTGTGACCAAGCTGGAATCGGCGCGCCGGACGATGCAGGATCAGGCCGAGCTGCTCGACAGCTATGGTGCCGCTGCGAGCAGCAATATGGAAGCGTCGGCTGAGCTGATTGCAAGCCGTGCGCAAGTGACAGCAGATCGCGCCGAGGCAGCCGAGCACGCCGGCGCAGCCCTTCTCAATCGGATGGAGGCGCTGATCGCATCCATCCCGACCCTTGAGGAGCGTAGCGCGCGCATCGCCGCGCAGATCATGGACAATGGTCACGCCCTGGGCGAGCGAATCGATACGCTGGAAACGCGGCTACATGGGCTCACCGAATTGTCTGACGACACGCGCGCGCGCATGCTGGCCGCCACCAAGAGCCTGACCAGCCAGCTAAGCCAGTTGCAGGAAGCCACCCGCGCATCCAGCGACGAAGTGTCGGGCATGGCGGACATCGCCGCACATCGGATCGAGGCAACCGCCACGGGTGCGCGTCTGGCGATGGACCACAGCCGGGCGCAGCTGGAAGACCAGTGTGCGGCGCTCTCGCAGCTAATCGAAGGCGCGCAGGACGGGCTCGCCCGCACCAGCGAACAGGTTCGCACCACTCTGATGGATGATCTGGAAACAACCCAAGCGGTAATCGACGAGCGCTTGAACGCAGTGGCGCAAAGGACACGACAGACGCTCTCGACGATCGACGAGAGTCTGACCCGGCGCGCCGATTCGCTAACGGCGCTGGTGGCGGCCGTGCAGACAGGCATCGACGCCAGCAGCGAACAGGCGCTCACCGCGTTGGCCCGCAACATGGATCATATCGAGCAGGATTTGCGGGGCCGGCTAGGCGCGGCGCTCGATCAGGCGCAGGAGGCGCTGGCACTCACTGATGGCAG
>MDSZ01100942.1_pt1 | contig 10290 bp, 13 predicted proteins | sample 811201 | NCBI WGS metagenome assembly MDSZ01 (sample SAMN05326647, study PRJNA326480) | marine metagenome | isolation source: seawater | place: Indian Ocean: North | collected 2010 | reverse complement strand
TTCTTCTACAACGGGAACTCAACTTCACATTCGTGCTACTGGAGCAAATGCACTAAGTGGAGTGTTCAATAATCAAAGTGGAAATCTAAAAATTTGTCCCAGAACTACTTATACATATTCTGATTATTTGGATGAAACTCCAGTATCTGCATCAAATAGATATCTTTATGTGCATAATGACGGAAATGAAAATGTAACGTATAACTTAATTACTATGGGAATTTCTAATGCGTTTACTGGGACAACAGATACGATACCAAGTCCATAATGAGGTTTTAAATGAAGGGTAGACTTAAGGGAATGAGGGCTTATTTAATAGGCCCAATGGATGAATGTGGAGATTTAGGTAAAGGTTGGAGACTGGATATCCAGAAGTTTCTATGGGGTCTAAGGTGTGGAGTTTTAAATCCTTGTGATAAGGCAATAAATGTAGGCGTAGAGGATGAGGAGCTACATTTAAAATTAAATAAACTAAGAGAGCTAATCAAGTATAATGAAAATGCAGGATGTAGTAATCTTGTGAATGATTGCTATACAGAAATTGAAAACTTAATGAATCCTGTAATCGCTATTGACTTTGCAATGGTTGATAGATCAGATTTTATCGTAATGTTTATCGACAGAGATATGCATATGTGTGGGACTTATGCAGAAGAAACTTTAGCAGTCTCACAAAAGAAGCCAGTTGTTATTTGTTGTCGTCAAGGTAAACATCAGATTCCTAATTTTTGTTTCAAGAGAATGGGAAGGCATAATATGATGTTTGGAAATTGGGATAACGTAAAACAATACTTGATTCAAGTAGATGCAGATCCACACTTCCAAGATCCAAGTAACACATGGAAATTTTTTGATTATGATAAAGTATATCATGGGAGATTAAAATGATAAAATATTATATAGTTAATACTAATGACGGAGATCTGGACAAGGCAATTAAATCTATTTGCGATTATCAAGATGTAGATAAAGAAGATATCTTTGTATTAAAAGGTGGATTAGAGCAAGTGTTTGCCGTCCCCAGAGAGCAAGGTCATTCTGGAATAGGTGTGGTCTTGCTTGATTCATCATATTTAACATCAACTATTGATGTAGATCAATTTGTAAGAGACGATTGTTTATTAATGAGAGATGCTTTTGATAGATTGTTTGTGCTAGATTGTGAAAAACCATTCTATCAAGTTTCTATTGGAGCTAAGTCCGATCTCGTTGCATTCACTAACTTTGATATAGGTTCTACCAATCATTGGAAGATAGCTGTAAATTTAAATAATTATCTTCCAAGTGTAAATCCTGAGCCTGTACAAAATCATTGGAATGAATTAAACGAATTCAAACAAGATGAAGAATAATCTTCACTTATCATAAAATTGATGGTATAATTAGGGGTAGAGAGATCTGCCCCTTTTTTATTGGAGAATTTAAATGTATAAAGTAACTATTATTACATCTGTCTATAAATCTTCACAGCATCTATCTGGATTTCTAGAAAATATTACTCAACAATCTATGTTTGATAAGTGTGAACTATTTTTAATGAACGCAAATAGTCCAGATTCTGAAATAGAAGATCGCATTATTTCAAATTACTCTTCTAAATATAAAAACATTAGATACGAAAAACTAGAACAAGATCCCGGTATATACGCTTGCTGGAATCTAATGATTAAAGACAGTAATAGTGAATATATTACGAATGCAAATGTTGATGATAGATTGATGAATGAATCTATTTCAAAACATGTTGGTGTCCTAGATAATGACAGTGACATAGATGTAGCATACTGTTATAATATTAGAACTCATATGCCAAATACACAACCTTGGATGGTGACTGGCAATGAAGATATATTTCCTACTGCACCTTTCAGTAAAGAGTTAATACTACAAGCAAATCTTCCTCATAATCATCCAGTGTGGAGACGTTCATTACACGATAAGTTCGGTTATTTTGAAGAAGAAAAGTATAAATCCGGCAGCGACTGGGATTTTTGGTTGAGATGTACTGTCGGAGGATCAAAAATGGAATTGATTCCTCAAAAGCTTGGAATATATTATCAAAATCCAGAAGGTATGTCTACCAAACAAGAAAATATGAACAGAAATCTGCAAGAAGTTAGAGATATAAGAAATCATTATCTTGGATTGATGTAATGAAAATATTATCTTATTGTTTTTTTACTCCTTTACAGTTACCATCTCATAGATCTTGGGATGAGTACAAAAATGACATTGAAAGATATTACTATAATATTCCAACAGTCATTTTAATGAATAGGATTCTATATCCAGATTATAAGACCAGAGTATATATTACGGACAATACTCAAGGTCAACCAATGATGGATGTCTTTAATAAGCTTAAAGGTGATAACTTAGAAATAGTTATAGTTGACATGGAATATAAGTTAACTGAACCAAGTATCCTAAGAATGATGCCTCTATGGGAAGAAGACTCTATTGATATTTTTCATACAAGAGATATTGATTCTATTCCAACTGAAATAGAATATAGGTATACAAGAGCATTCGAGAATCATTTTTGTGGTCTTGGCACACTAAGAACACATCAAAATCATTATGGTCATGGATGCAAGATGCTTGCTGGACTATCAAGCTTTAAACCCTCATTGGTTCCTGAGTACATAAAGGGTATTTCATTTCAGTCGTATTATGATAGTGGTCATAAAAACTATGGATGCGATCAAGACTTGATGATTAAAACTTTTACAACTAATAGTGTTTTTACAATGACAAACTTTTATGATTGTAAAGCGTATCGTCAAAGTAATAGTCAAGATTTTCCATGTATATCATGTTCGCAAGAGGAATTAGATTGTATAGTAATAGAACCAGACCAACTTGAATTGTTTTCTATGATTAAAAAGTGTGGTTTTGATAACTGGGCTGGAGAACCAATAGATATTCGAGGTGAGTTTAGTAATTTTATCTTGTCTAAGTTCCCTGATATTAAAAGCAACATAGAATCTAATCCATTACTTAAAGATTTTTATAGGTTATAGCATGGAATTTTTATCTGGAACATATTTTAAACACAAGTGTCATTGGCAATTTACTGACTATTCAGACGAGAGAAACTGTCAATTTACATCTAAGGAAGATTTTAATATAGATAATGATTATGTTTTCTGTAAAACAGAATACCTGCAAACACTGGCTCAGTATGTATCTAATCATGTTATTAGACTACCACATCAGTTCAAATTATTTACCCATAACTCTGATATAAATATGGATGATAAAGCAATTGATGTAGTACTAAACTGGTTTCCAAACATGGGACATTGGTATACTCAAAATTTACTTGTCCAGCATGATAAAGTTTCTCCTATTCCAATAGGTTTGGCGAATCCGAAGTGGTCACATGGTAATGTAGACAGATTCAATAAGATTATGAATGAGATTCATGAGAAGTCAAACCTTGTTTATGTAAACTTTAATGTCAATACAAATCCGCAAGCAAGAAATTATTGCCTACAGCAGATTGACCATGTAGTCAACACTAAATATCCTAATTGGACATCTATATCAGACCATAATTCTTTTGTAGATTCTACTCAAAATGATTACTTGAGAGATATTAAAAAGTCTTACTTTGTAGTTTCGCCAGATGGAAACGGTAAAGATTGTCATAAAACATGGGAGTCAATTTATATGGGTTCCATACCTATTGTTACTGATTCATATTTCGCCAGAAGATTTAACCAATTAGGTATTCCAATTTATATAATAGATGACTGGAATCAGTTTAGTAGTTTAAATTTATCTACTGAACTGTATTATGCAATATGGAACAATTTTGATATCAAAGAACTAAACTTGGAGATGTTCTTAAATGACGCTTAAAATAACATTTGCAGACTTTTGGGGTAATTTTTTAGAAACAGATAACTATTTCTATAACTTACTCAGTACAAAATACAATGTTGTTATTGATGATAAAGATCCTGATCTATTATTTTTTTCTGTAGATTATGATAGAAGAAAAGAAAGAGACAGATATAAAAATCATAGATGTAAGAAAATATTCTTCACTGGAGAAAATATTAGACCTAACTTTGATGGTGAGGATAATATCGAATATCCAAGATATAGTATTGGTAAGTGTGATTTCGCATTTACTTTTGACTATATAGAAGATGAAAGGAACTATCGTTTTCCATTATGGGCATTTTTTATGAATTGGTTTGATAGACCTTACAACCCACATAGAGATCCGGCCTATCTTGTTCCACTGAATAATGTATTGTATAAAAATACAGATGATAAGAAATTCTTTTGTAACTTCTTATTCCAAAATACCTCTGGCGAAAGATTAAATATACTAGATACAATTCAAATGTACAAACCAGTAATGTGTGCTGGTAGGCTTAGAAATAATGCTCCACCTATAGGTGGTAGAGGAGATCAAAAAGAAAAGATTGATTTTATTTCTCAGTTTAAATTTACTATCGCCGCAGAGAATAGTAAGTATGATGGTTATACAACTGAAAAGATGATTCATCCTATGAGTGTTGGAAGTATACCTATCTATTGGGGTTCCGATAGAGTTACTGAAGAATTCAATGAGAAGGCTTTTGTAAATGCAAACAAGCTATCTGGTCAAGAATTATTAGATAGAATCATAGAAATTAATGAAGACGATGAACTTTATCAGAGTATAATTAATGAACCAGTATTTCCAAACAATGAAATACCAGAACATATATTGCCAGAAAATGTTTTAAAATTTATTGAAGACAAAATAATATGTTAAATGTTGATAAAGTATATCTATTGCACTACTCAAAACTTATAGATAGAAAAAATAGGTTGAACGATATACTACCATTTGAAGTGCAATGGGTAGAGGATGAACCATCTGAAGACGAATTTCTCCAACTTTACAATAATAATGTTAATGATTGGAATACTAAATGCATTCCTCCTCATCCATATAGAGAATTAAAACGCAGCGATATTTCTTTATTGTATAAACACTATAAAACCTATCAAGATATAGTAACAAATAAGTATGAGAAGGTGTTAATACTTGAAGACGATATTGTTTTTGACGACAATTTTCACATGTTTAATATGTTCATAGACAGTACTCCAAAAGACTGGGATTTAATTTTTATTGGTCAAGGGTGTAATCTGAGAGTCCCACAAAATTTTCTGATACCCGGACAGTATTCATATAAGGTTAATCATCCGGCTAGTAAATGCACAGACGCTTATTGTATTACTTATGAAGCTGCTAAAAAGATTCTACAGACCATGACTCCTTTTACATTCCCAATTGATTTTGAGCTTAACTATCAAATGAAGTTATATAATATGAATGTATATTGGATGGAGCCACCACTAATGAAGCTTGCTGGATCAGAATGTGGTATGTTTCATACTACGAAAAACATGAGTACTTAATCGGTAATAAATATAAATTCTTACAAAAAGTAGCTGGAGATTGTTTTTATGAAAGTTGCGTTCTATAGTCCACATTTATGTCTTCGTGGCACTACTGTAGCAATGTATGACTATGCATACTACAATGAAAAATTACTAGGTAATGAATCTATTATCTTTTACGATAAAGATCATCAGGCGAATAATGATACCACCATAGAGAAATTCACTAATGTTATGGAATGTATTCCTATGGATAGTATTAATGATATAGATAAAACGATTGTAGACAATCAGGTTGATGCTATTTATATTATCAAAGGAGGATTTAAAAATGATGGCAGAATGGCTCACGCCTGTAAGACGCTGATTCATGCTGTTGCCATGGCTCCTGAATCAGAAGCACATGGAGATGCATATGCTTATGGTTCATACTGGTTAAGTGAGGCTTGTTCTGAAGGGAGATTGCCAGCAGTCCCGCATATGGTTGATTTGCCAGATATCAATAATGACCTAAGAGATGAATTATTAATTCCAAAAGACGCTATTGTATTTGGTAGGAGTGGAGGTTTAGATACATGGAATTTACCATTTGCCTCTGAAGTTATCCAACGTGTTTTAAATGAAAGAGACGATATATATTTTGTTTTTCAAAATACTCCAATGTTTTGTATGCATCCAAACATTATTTACATACAACCAACATCAGACATGGAATATAAAGTTAAGTTTATCAATACATGCGATGCTATGATACATGCTAGAAATGAGGGGGAAAGTTTTGGTCTGTCTTGCGGTGAATTTTCTATTCGTAATAAACCAGTCATTACATGGAATGGTTCAAAGGAAAGAAATCATATATATGTATTAGGAGATAAAGGTATTTATTATAGCAACGCTCAAGAGATGTATGATAGCTTAATAAATTTTAAGCCAGAGCCTAATAAAGATTGGAACTGTTATAGGGATTATAGTCCAGAAAATATTATGAAAATTTTTCAACGTGTATATCTAAGATAGATGGGGGTTTTGCATGTCATTTGATTTAACTGTATTAATACCAACGCACGCATGTAAAAGAGAAGTCATTGGCCCATTCAAAAATTTGGATCAAAAAAATGCCAGTGCTCCATCTACAAAATTAATCGAAACTGTTATATCGAATATTAGAGAGCATCTATCTGATATATCGTTAAAGTTTATTATTGGGGTTGATCACAAAAGAGATGTAGACTTATCTGTTAGTTACCTCTCAAATTTAAAGCAGTTGCCATTTTTTAATGATGATATTGAAGTTATTAGTTATGACACAAAATATAGTGATAGGGTCATGACAACGATAACAGCTACTAATAATTTTTTTAATTTGATATCGCATTGCAATACAGATACATTTTTACTTTGGGAGCATGATTGGATTTTTACTAAACCCATAGATAATTCTAAATTAGATATACAAAACATTGGCATCGAAATGTTGAGGTTTAATCAATTTACAAATAAAACAAATACAGTAGAAACAATATCAACAGACGATATGGGTTTAACTACAACATTGTTTTCTAATAATCCATTCATAACATCTAAACAAGCTTGGAATGATAAATATAAAAAACTTGCATCGGAAATTCCAGATTGGTGGGGAGAGTATGGTGCTTTTATAGAAGGACCAATTAATAGACACATTGTAGAGAAAAATTTAAATTATAAAATACATATGTATGGAAACCTTAATGATGATCCTTACATAGCACATCTAAATGGACAAGTTTGGAGATAGTAATGAAAATAGCTATGGCATGGCACTACGAGAATGGAGACACAGGCTTTTGGAGTACTCCCTTATCGTTTGCAAATGGTTTTAAGGCTTTTAATCATAGTATTGATTATTATGGATTTATACCCGCAAATTGTGATTTATCTAATTTAATAGATACTGCGGATTCTTATGACTTGATTTTTATATGTTTGGCTGGACCATCTCCATCTTTTGATAATGAATTAATTAGATTAAAGTCAAAAACAAATACTCCAGTATTTATGGAATTTGGCGATGATATACCTACTAGTAATTTTTTTATGACTAGGAAAATGTTTGTTGATCATATAGCAACTCCAGATTTAAGATGCTGTAAAAAATATTTAGATGAAGGACTTTCTGCTCACTGGTGTCCGAACTTCTGTGATCCAAGTATATTTTATAAAAAAGATGTTGATAGACGAAATATATGTGTCACTACATGTGGTCATGATAGACCTTTATTGAAGGAGTTTACAGATATATTTGGAGACAGATTTGTATCTAAACGTGTTTTACCTCAAGATAATGCTGACTTTTATAATTCTGGAACATTTACATATCAATATGCTAGATGGAATGAGATAACTAGAAGAATATTTGAAGCAGGAGGTTGTGGGAATGCTATAATAACAAACAGGTTAAGTGAAGATAGCGGTATATATGAATTATTCCCAGAGGATGAATGTGTAGCATATTTTTCTACACCTCAAGAGGCATATGAAAAAATGGCACGTTTATATGAAGATGATGAGTACAGAAATAAACTCTCTAGTAATATTTACAAAACAATAATAGAAAAACATTTAGCAAAACATAGAGCAAAAAAAATATTGGAGGCATACGATGGAAAATTACATAATCCTACCAATATATGATAGACCAGAGCTATTTGGAAGATGTTCATAATTACAAAAAATTAAGGAAGAGTTAAGTATCAATGTCTAATCATATTAATGAAAAAATTAAGCAAGCGATTTTAGAATATAAGCCAGAAATCTTTGGTAAGATTGGGGGTATAGAAGCATCTCACTTATATCAGTTTTTAATGACCGGATTGCCTCAATTGGTGAGAGGTAATACATTATTTGTAAACGCTGGCATCTTTTGTGAAGACGACTTTGACCTTCGTGAATGGTGCATGGAATACATTAGGGCTGTTAAAAATACTGATTATATGTTACAATGGTGTCCAGAACAAGGAGATGAAGCAGTTATACAATCTGTATGGCAAGGTAAAGAAATTTTTTCTGACTTTGTAGGTCTTGAACCCTTTACACTTGGTGAGGATGGATGGCATCACTATCTAGAAGATAAAACATTATTAGTAATTGCTCCATTTGAAAATACTATATTGAGACAGGCAGAAAAATATCCGTTATTATGGAATGGGTCAAAGGTTAAAAAAGTTAAAGTTGTTAAATCCCCATATTCAGAAGCCTTAACTGGTGAGCAACCAATAAAGTGGAGAGATAAGCTTGATCAGATATTAGATAGCATTGATAATGTGGGAGAATTTGACATTGCTACTGTAGGTTGTGGGGGTTTTTCTTTATTAGTTTGTGACCATATTAAATCTTTAGGTAAACCATCAATTCATCTTGGTGGTGGTAATCAATTATTATTTGGTATTCGTGGTAAAAGATGGGATAATTCTTTTTCTAAATACGACTGGTATGGAACTAAAGATTGGATTAGGCCCATGCCTGAAGAAATACCACAATACAATAACCTTGTTGAAGGAGGATGCTACTGGTGAGAATTTTATTAACTGGTGCTAGTGGATTTTTAGGTCAAAATATTGTTCCTAAATTAAAGCAGAATTATCATGTTTATGGTATATCTTCTAAAGATGCTGATTTAAGAAAGCAATCTGATTGTAAAAAAGTTATCTCTAGATTTTATCCAGATGTTATTATACATGCCGCTGGTTCTGTTGGAGGTATTGGTGCTAATAGAGAAAATCCCGGTAAGTTTATGTATGATAATCTAATTATGGGTGCTAATATTATTGAAGAGGCTAGACATCAAGGTATAAGTAAATTCATTCTGCTGGGAACTGTATGTGCTTATCCTAAATTTACTCCAATTCCTTTCAAAGAAGAAGAGCTATGGAATGGCTATCCAGAAGAAACCAATGCTCCATATGGTATTGCTAAAAAAACTTTGATGAAAATGATTGAAACCTATCATGAACAATATCAGTTTAATGGAGTTAATCTTATTCCGGTAAACATGTATGGACCTCATGATCATTTCAATTTAACTAATAGCCATGTCATTCCTGCATTAATTCTTAAAGTACATCAAGCGAAGATAAATGGTGATTCTAGTATTACTCTATGGGGTACAGGTCAGGCATCTAGAGAATTTCTATTTGCAGAAGATTGTGCTGATGCAATTAAATTATCAATAGAAAAAAACATTGGTCCTGAACCTATTAATATTGGAACTGGTAAAGAAATTAAGATTTGTGAATTAATTGAAACGATTGCAGACATTATGGGATTTGATGGAAAAATTATTTATGATGATAATTACCCTGATGGTCAACCAAGAAGATGCCTAGATATTACGAAAGCTAAGGAAAAACTAGGTTTTGAAGCTGAGACAAATCTTTATGAAGGTCTAAATAAAACCATTCAATACTTCTGGAACCATCATGTGAACGGTGTATATTAATATGTAAGATTTCTTTTTAATAAGGATATAAATATGCCCTTAAAAAAATGTTCCGAAGATAAACAGAGTGGATGGAAGTGGGGAGATCAAGGAAAATGCTATACTGGACCAGAAGGCAAGAAAAAAGCTATTAGGCAAGGTATCGCAATCGAGGGTCCAGAAAAGTTTTCTCAAAAAGTCAAGGCAGGTGACGTTCAATTTACGGAAAAAGATTATGAACTTATAGATGATTCTTTGACACAAGCAGGTCTTGGTCTTGGTGATAGAATTGCTTATGCTATTGATATAAAGAGGTATTTAAAATGAGCGACTACAACAGTCCTAGAGAATTATTAAATGCTTATAGAAATGGTTTTGTAGGGGTTGACTGTGATGAAGAAGATGTAAGAAAACTTCTGGGT
>MDSZ01085826.1_pt1 | contig 10290 bp, 10 predicted proteins | sample 811201 | NCBI WGS metagenome assembly MDSZ01 (sample SAMN05326647, study PRJNA326480) | marine metagenome | isolation source: seawater | place: Indian Ocean: North | collected 2010 | reverse complement strand
TAATTTTTGTTATAATTTTTATATTTTTTAATTTTTTTTGAGATTGCTGAAAAGAATGAAAAATTTTGATATATTTTTGTATCACAATACTTTTTATAACCACCAAAGACTTCATCAGCTCCATCTCCAGTTAGTATAACTTTTATACCATTTTGATTTGCATATTTTGCTTGTTTAAATGAATTAAAAATATTTAAATTAGATAAAGGTTCATCAAAAAAATCTAACGATTTTAAAAATTCAACATCTTCATGATTATTTGCACTTATATGATTACTAAACAATTTAATATGATAATTTTTACATAACTCGTTTGCATAATTAAAATCCTCATTAATTGAATAAAATTTTTTATCTTCATAAGTATTTGTATATCCTTCAATAAGATTATTATTTTTCTTTGCGAGTACTGCGATAATTGATGAATCAAGTCCCCCCGACAAATATAATCCTACTTTTGCATCTGAAATCAAATTTAATTTTACAGAATTTTCTAAATCAGAATCTATTTCATTATTGCTGTTCTTATATTCCTTCTCCAAATCTATATATTTTATTTTTTTTAAATAATTTGCATTTATATCAAATTCGACAATTTCTCCTGGTTTTACTTTAAAAATATTATTATAAATACATTTTTCAATATGGTTAAAACCATATCTTAAGTAAAAATTCAGTCCATCAATGTTTATTTTTTTATTTTTTGATATTTCATATAAAAACCATGCCTCAGAACAGAAATAAAAATTATTATTTTCATTCATGTAATAAAGAGTTTTTACCCCAGTGCTATCTCTACATAACGTAATTACGTTTTTTTTTAAATTTATCCAAGCAATTGCAAATATTCCATTAAGTTCATTAATTTTAGTAAAGCCAAATTTTTTAATAAATTTAAATAATAATTCAGTATCGGTTTGAGTATCGAAGTTTATATTGGAGAAATATTTTACTTTTAATTCTTTATAATTGTAAATTTCCCCATTAAACAACAAGGAATTTTCTGAGTCTTGAAATATCCTGTTTGCATTTTCAGTTAGGTCTTGAATAGAAAGTCTACAAAAGCCAATTTTAATATGATTTTTATTTTTATTGTGAGTAATTATTTTTTGATAATCTGGACCTCTATGCTTGAGGTCTGCAAAAGCTTTGTCAAATATTTTATCTGAAAAATCTATGTTAGACGAAACAGATTGTCCTATTATTCCACACATTAAAAATTATTTAAAAGATTTATAATATTTGTATTATTACCGAATTTTTTTCTAATAATTACTTCGGTATTAATTTTTTTTATTTTAAGATGTTTTTTTTTATTTATTATTTTTAAAAATTTGGAAATCAAAGAGCTTGGATTATCATTTTTAAATAAATTTCCAAAATTTTTGTTTAGATTTTTTATTTCTTTTGGACCAGTTGAACAATCGCTGGATAAAAAATATTTTTTCAACAAAATTGCCTCTATTAGCACGTTTGGATATCCTTCAAATTTTGATGGCAGTAAGAATATATCGCTCATTTTAAGAAAATTATAAGGGTTATTTTTATAATTTATAATTTTTATTTTATCATTTAATTTTTTTTTGTTTATAAAATCATTAAGTTCCTTATGTTTTTTACCAGAACCAATGATTAAATATCTGAAATTTAATTTATTTCTGATTTTATTTAGTGCAATTAGAGACAGCATATGATTTTTTTGATCAACTAATCTACCTATACTTATTATTTTAATACCATTAAATTTTTTAAAAAAGTTAAATTTGATTTTAATCTTAGATAATTTTTTAATTTTTTTAATGTTACAGAAATTATTTATATAAATTGCATCTAGTGAAAAATATTTTTTAATTTGTTTTTTAAATTCAATAGAATTGCATATTATATATGTAGAATATTTATAAAAAAATTTGAAAAATATTTTATATAATATATTTTTTACATATTTTTGTGGCGCTGTATTTAGTCTAATTATAATATTTGATTTTTTTAATTTTGAAGCAATTATAGAAAAGACTGAGTTTTGAAAACTTAAAATTAAATCATTTTTTTTTGAAATCTTTAATAATAAAAGAAAACAATAAATATATTTAATTAATCTCAATTTGGTTTTAAATTTACAAGCTGCAATAATTGAATTTCTGTATTTTTTTAATCTATTATCATCATTATTGAATGTAATAATTTTAAAATCAAATTGGTTTTTAAAATTAGTGTCGTTAATTAAATTAAAAAAATTTTTTTCTACCCCACCACGCTCTATTGAGGGGAAATAAATTAATAATTTTTTTTTTGTTATATCTGATACATTTCTCATTTTACAATTAATGTCTATATATTATATTTATTATTTAATCTTAATTTAATTATTTTAAAAAAATTAAAACTTTATAGTTTATTAATTTTGTTTTAATGAATATATATTATTCAAAATGATAACATTCTCTGAAAAAAATTATCAAGAAGATATAACAATTATTATTGTCACTTTCAAAAGTGATAAAATAATAAGAAAATGCCTTGATAATTTAGATCAAAACGTTAAAAAAATTTTAGTTGAAAATTCTGATAATTACAACTTAACATCTTCACTAAAGAATGAGTATAAAAACTTAGTTTGCATAAACATTGGATACGATGCTGGTTTTGGTTTCGCATTAAATCGTGGAATTGAAGCTTCAAAGACAAGATATATAGTATCAATAAATCCTGATACATTTCCTGAGGGGGATTGTTTAAAAAAAATCTATTCAACAATAATACATTCAAAAGATACTGTGATGGTTACACCTATTACAATTAGGAAAGGAGTCAAAGAATTTAAAGATTATGGTTACTTTGATAACGAAAAAATTAGAGAAAATAAATATAATGAGTTAGTTAGTGTCGATTGGGTGAATGGAAATATTTTAATTTTAGATACAATCATATTAAATCAAATTGGCAAATTTGATGAAAATATTTTTCTGCAGTGGGAAGAGAGAGATTTTCAAAAAAGAATTTATGATGCTAATAAAAAAATACTTATTAATTTTCAAGCAAGATCACATCACCTAGAAGGTCAATCTCATGATCCAATTTTTAATTATGCTATGAAATGTGAATCTTCTTGGCATCACGGTTGGTCAAAATTCTATTTTTTTAAAAAACATTATGGATTTTTAACAGCTTTAAATAAAACTTATAAAGATATGTTTATATACTTCTGTAAATTTATGATATGGGGATTACTATTTAATTGGCGAAAATCAAATATTTATAGAATGTTTTTTTTAGGTATAATTTGCTCTATTTTTAATACGAAGTCATTTTACAGAGCAAAGATTAATTAAACTATATGAAAGTTGTAATATTAGCAGGTGGATTAGGAACAAGGATTTCAGAGCAAACTTATAATAAACCAAAACCAATGATTGAAATTGGAACGAAACCTATTTTATGGCACATTATGAAGATATACTCAAATTTTGGTTATAATGATTTTATTATCTGTGGTGGTTATAAAATTGAAGTTATAAAGAAGTTTTTTTTACAGATGAAATCTAAGATAAATTTTAGCTACAACAATTATAACTACTTAAAAAAATCTAAAAAAAATTCAAAAAAATGGAAAGTTCATTTAGTTGATACAGGAATAAATTCAAATACTGGAGGAAGATTAAAGAGATTAGAGAAAATTTTATCTAATGAAGAAAACTTTTTTTTCACTTATGGAGATGGTTTATCTAATATTAACATAAATAAACTTTTAAAATTTCATATAAAAAATAAAAAGATCGCAACTTTAACTGCTATTACTCCCCCAAGCAGGTTTGGAATTTTAAAGTTTAACGGAAATAAAATTAAAAGTTTTTTTGAAAAAAGAGATTTTGAAAAAGATTATTTGGTAAATGGTGGTTTTTTTGTTTTTACTAATAAAATATTTAAATATATAAAAAATGATAAATCTATTTTAGAACAAACTCCTATAATTAGTCTTACAAAAAAAGGACAAATTGTGGGTTATAAGCATAAAGGTTTTTGGTTTTCTATGGATACTCAAAGAGATCATATTTACTTAAATAAGTTATGGAAAAAAAAGAAAGCACCATGGAAAAGTTGGTAAAAAAAATTTCTCATTATTTAAATGAAAAAATATATTTGTTAATTTGTTTAGAATTTTTTAAAAAAATAAATAATTAGAATATTTTTAATTAAATGTCAGAACTAATAAATTTAAAAAAATTTTGGAAAGGTAAAAAAGTTTTTATTACTGGACATACTGGCTTTAAAGGAAGTTGGATGTGTATTCTTTTAAATATGCTTGGTGCAAAAATTTATGGGTATTCACTTAAACCAAATAAAAAATCTCTATTCAACCAAGCAAAATGTAGAAAATTTTTAGTTAAAAATACCTATGCTAATGTTAAAAATTTCAAATTTTTAAATAATCAAATAAAAAGATCTAAGCCTGATTTAATATTCCATTTAGCTGCTCAACCTCTTGTAAGTGAAGCTTTTTTGAAACCACATGATACATTTAAGACAAATGTTGAAGGAACTTTAAACATACTTGAGTCAATAAAGACAAAAAATTTCATTAAATCAGTGGTAATAATTACAACTGACAAAGTATACAAGATTAAAAATTCCAATAAGATTTACAACGAAACCGATATGCTTGGTGGTATAGAACCTTATAGTGTTTCCAAAGTTTGTGCTGAATTGATATCAAAATCATATATAGAAACATATTTTAAAAATACTAATTTGAGAAATAGAGTTTCAACTGCACGATCTGGAAATGTAATTGGTGGTGGAGATTATTCATTAAATAGATTGATTCCTGACATTCTTAAGTCCAAGAATTCAAAAAAACAACTTGTAATAAGAAATCCAAATCATATAAGACCATGGCAACATGTTATTGAGCCAACTTTGGGTTATTTGATGCTAGCAGAAGCACAATATAAAGGAAAACTAGTAAATATAAAGCCCTGTTGGAATTTTGGTCCCAATCATAATAATTTTGTCAAGGTAAGAGATATTATTAATTTAGTAAAAAAGAAAATTAACATTAAAATAAAATTAAAAAAAGATCAAAAATTTCATGAAACTAGTACTTTAAAGCTTGATAGTAAAAAATCTAAAAAAATTTTAAATTGGTATCCAAAATGGAACTTAAAAAGTTGTATAGAGAATATATTAAAATGGGATGAGAATTATAAAAAAAATAAAAATGTAAAAAAAATTTGTGAAAATCAAATAATTAAATATTTTAAATAATTATGGAAATTAAGCCTAAAATTATCAAAAATAATTTATTTAAAGATAATAGAGGAAGTTTATTAAAAATTGCTCATAGTGGTTTTTTTTTAAAAAGTAAAAAAAAAAAAATTAAAATTAATCAGATAAATATTACTCATACAAAAAAAAGAGGAACAATAAGAGGTATGCATTTTCAAAAAAAAAGTTTCAAAGAATTAAAGATTGTCACTTGTTTAAAAGGAAAAATATTTGATGCTATTATTGATGTTAGAGTTAATAAAAAAAGTTATGGTAAAATAAAAAAATTTATTTTAGATAAACCAACTAAATCATTAGTAATACCAGAGGGTTATGCCCATGGTTTCCAATCTCTTACTAACGATTGTACAATATTATATCTGCATTCAAATTTCTACAGCAAAAAGTTTGAGGATACAATTAATCCATTAAAAATTGATTTAGATTGGCCAATAAAGCAAGTTGTGATTTCTAAAAAAGATAAAAATGGAAAAATACTAAAAGTATGATTTGTGGTTTTTGTAAAAAAAAGACTAAAAAAATTTTAGATTTAGGAAAAACACCAATAGCAAATTCATTTTTAACAAAGAAACAATTGTATATAAAAGAGAGTAAATTTAATTTATCACTTAATTATTGTGATTATTGTTATTTAATTCAAGCACCAAGAGATATTAATATTAAAGAAATTTTTAATTCTAAATATGTTTATTATTCAAGTATATCAAAATCATGGTCTAATCATGCAAAAAATTATTGTAGTCATGTTATAAAAAAATTGAATCTAAAAAAAAATGATAAAATTATTGAAATAGCTTCAAATGATGGATATTTGTTAAAAAATTTCAGCAGCAGCAAATTTAATCTTTTGGGTATTGAGCCATCAAAAAATACAGCACTAGAATGTGAAAGGAAATATGGAATTCCAGTAATAAAAGATTTTTTTAATTTAAAACTAGTTAAAAAAAAAAAATTAGAGGGTAAAGCTGACTTATTGATTGCTAATAATGTTTTAGCCCATAACCCAAATATAGGAGATTTTGTAAAAAGTATAAAAAATACCTTGAGTAAAAAAGGTGTGGCTACAATTGAGTTTCCTCATTTTTACAACTTATTTAATCAATTGCAGTTTGATACAGTTTATCATGAACATTACTATTATTTTACCTTAAAAAGCTTAAATTTTATTTTTAATAGTTTTAATCTATCAATTTGGCACGTTGAGGAACTTAAAAGTCATGGTGGAAGTTTAAGAATTTATGTAAGCCATAAAGTGTTAAATAAGAAAATTAATAGTAATATTAATAAGATTTTACTAAAAGAAAAAAAATTAAAATTATTTAATTATAAAACTTATAAAAATTTTTAAAAAAAAGTAAAAAAAATAAGGGAAAACACATTAAAATTTATTTATAAAAATTATAAAAAAAATAAAAAAATTGCAGTTTATGGTGCTGCAGCTAAAGGTAATACATTTCTAAATTTCATAAATTTAGATTCAAAAATAATTAATACTGCTTTTGATCTTTCTCGTTACAAGGCAGGAAAGTATTTGCCTGGGAGCAAAATAAAGGTCCAACTTCCAAATAAAAATTTAATAAAAAAATATGATATAATAATTATACTTCCATGGAATTTACAAAATGAAATAACCAAACAATTAAAAAATAAAATTAAAAAAAACTGTAAAATTTATATTTGCATTCCTAGAATAAAAAAAACAAATTAAAATCTTTTATAATCTACCCAATCTAAAAATTGTTTTATAGTATTTGAAATATTTATTTAAATTTTTTCTAAAAATAATTTTTTTTAATACTCTTTTTCCATTTATCCTTTTAATTGGCTGTTTATGTGGCACATCATAAACAAAATTAACATTAACTTTTTTTTTAAAAAATTTTTCAAATTTATTTTTTAAGGCACTAATAAATACTTCGTTTGAACTACAATATCCAGATGGAAAATAATTAATTTTTTTTGAATTTGAATTTAAAATTTTATAGTAAGCATTTGACAAGTCATCAATTAATATATTATCACGAATGTAATTAGGAAATGTTATTTTGGGAGTTTTATTGTTAAGCCAATTTTTAATTAGTAAATAATTTAATTTTTTTTCTTCTAAAATTCCCCAAGGATTTGTAATGAATATAGATTTATATTTTAAATTACTCAATTTACAATAATATTTAATTTTTTCATAAGTTTTTGTTTTTGATATTCCATAAGTATTAGTTGCTGAATATTTTTTTTTCTTTGACGTCTTGAAATATAGTATTTGATATAATTATTTTGGAATTTCCATTAATTCTTTTAAAAACTTCATCGATTTTATATAAATTTTCATTCAAAGATTTTTTTAATTTAAATTTTTTATTATCGTTATAATTTTTTGTATATGCATAATGAAAACATATTACGTCAAAATTATTTTGTTTCAGTATACCCAAAAATTTTTTACTACCGAACTTTGTATCATTGTATAAGTGGACGTTCTTGTTTTGGGCAATAATTTTAATTCTTTTTTTTTTATATATTCATAATCTTTTAATTTTTTTGTTAAAGTGCAATGAACTTCAAAAAATTTATTTTTTAAAATTTTTTTAACAAATCCATATCCTGTAAATGATGAAACACCAATAAATAATATTTTTTTATTTTTCATTTTTATAATTTGGAATATTTAAATATAAATATATAAAGTATTTATATATATATGTAAAAAGTTCATGAAAAAATTTTTAGTTGTATATTTAATCTCGATTTATGACGATAGAAATAATTTAAAAAATTTTATCAAACATTATAAGTTTTTTAAATCAGGATATGAACATGACCTTTTAATTTGTTTTAAAGATTTCGATAAAAATGACCCGATATTTAGTATTAAAGAATTAGATAATTTAGATTTTATTAAATATGAGGATCATAATATTTATAATGATTATGATTGGGAAAGTTACTCAAGAATTTCAAACAGATACAGTGATAGAATAATTTTTTTTATGAATTGCCATAGTTATCCAATTATTAATAATTGGCTAAAAAAATTTGTTTTGAATTATGATGATAATTTTATTCTTGGACCAGCTGGATCGTATGAGAGTATAACCAGCAGTTGGTTTAAGGGCAATGTTTCAAAAAGTTTTTTATATTCAATTTTATATGGTTTTTTAAATTTAATAAATTTCCCACTTTATCCAAACCCACATTTAAGATCCAATTGTTTTATGATTTCAGCTAAAAACTTTAAAAAATTAACTTTAAATCAAAAATTTAAATATAAAAAACTAGGTACATGGTTAAATGAAAGTGGCCGAAATGGAATGACAAAACAAAGTAAAAAATTAAAATTTAATATTTATGTAATAAATTCTGATAGTGAAAAATTTGAAATTAATAATTGGATTGATAGTCAAACCTATGCACTAGGTAATCAAGACAAGCTGATAATTTCAGATAAATTTTCAAGGATTTATAAAAACGCTTCAACCATAGAAAAAAAAAAAATTACTAAAAATATTTGGGGAATCGTAAAATAAATTCAAATATTTTTAAAGATACTATTATATTTATTTAAGTTGCTAATCGAATATTTATTAAGAAATTTTTTGTCTATACTTTTTATATCTTGCTTTTTATAAAAATTATAAATTAATGAAGATAATTTCCTAAAATCACCTACTTCAAATAATTTACCTAATTTTCCATTACTTAAAATTTCAATTGGTCCTCCCGATCTCGAAGAGATAATTGGTATATTGTAGGATGCCGCTTCAATCAAAACATTTCCAAAACCCTCATATTTTGAGGATAAAATAAATAAATCAGATTTTTTGTAAAAATAATCTGGTTTTTTAGAGAACACAATTTTAACAGTACTACTTAGTGAATTTTGTTTTATAAAATTTTGAAGATAAATTCTTTGGCTTCCATAACCTATAATAATTAATTTTAACGGTATTTTATTTTTAATTAAATTGATAGCTTTAAGGATAGTTATTTGGTCCTTACTTTTTTCTAGTCTGCCAACATTTAAAATTCTTAAATATTTAACATTTTTTTTTTTAAATTTAATTTTTTTAAAAAAAGAAGGGTTATAGATAATTTTTGTTCTCACATTAGAAATTAAATTCAATTGTGCTTTTATATAATTAGAAATACAAATTATAAGATCATATTTTGGATAAACAAATTTCATGAGGTATTTGATAATTTTACTTTTGAAACTTTTTTGAATATTTTCAAAGACCTCTAATTCATGAAGTGGAGTTCTTTCTATAGCAATTGTTTTTAATTTTTTAAATTTTTTAAAAGCAAAAAAAGCAACAATGTTAGCAAAATTTTGATTTGAAATAAAAATAGTTTTTTTAAACTTATCAAATTTATGTTTTTTTAAAATTTTTTTAATGTCATTTATACAATATAGAGTTCTTTCTTTTTTTAATTTAATAACTTTAATTTGATTTAAAATTTTGTATTTAATCTTACTTTTATTCAAACAAATATATGTAATTTCATAATTATTTGTTTTTTTTAAATATTCGAATAATCTTGATAAAGATAAATCTGTACCACCCAGTTGAGAATATGGATTAAAAACAAAGAGTTTTATTTTTTTTTTAATCATTTTTAATGTGTAATCTTATTTCCAACAATAGTAACTTCACCAAAATAAAAATCTAAAAGTAAACTAAAACAAGATATTGTTATCAATGATAATTGAAATTTAACCGTTAATTTCATAATTTAAATTTAAATAAATATACTTTTAATACACTATTTGTATAATTAGATAAATAAGTGTTGATATTTCTAAAAGTTGTTATAAACAATTTTTTTTATATGCATGTATTTATAACTGGAGTTGCAGGTTTTTTAGGATCAAATTTAGCTGATTATTATTTAAAAAAAAAATTCAAGGTATCAGGCTGTGATAATTTGGTAGGTGGATCATTAGAAAATGTAGATAAAAAAGTAAAATTTTATAAAGTTGATATTGAAGATTTCAACAAGCTAAGT
>MDSZ01044634.1_pt1 | contig 10290 bp, 10 predicted proteins | sample 811201 | NCBI WGS metagenome assembly MDSZ01 (sample SAMN05326647, study PRJNA326480) | marine metagenome | isolation source: seawater | place: Indian Ocean: North | collected 2010 | reverse complement strand
TTAGAGCGCCTGCCTGTCACGCAGGAGGCCGCGGGTTCGAGTCCCGTCACTCCCGCCAGTTGATAAATATTTTTAACATTGTTTTAAGACTAATTTATAAAGAACATCAGACAATATTTCTTTACTGTAGCAGTTGTCCAAAATATTTTCTAAAGGCTTATTTTCACCGTGCAGGGGTTTTAACACATATATATTTTCAATATTATTTTTATTAATTTGTTTCAAAACAAATTCTTTCCAATAATTAAAATAATTATTATTCTTTTGAGGATAACCGTGGAAATCGTACCAAAATCTTGTTACTGAAAAATCATATTCGTTTAAAAAAACTGAGATAAACTGATAGTCAGTTATTAACATTTTATTTGATTTATCATCTTTTAAAATATTAATAGCAAATTTTAAGTTATTAACTTCTTCTAATGGATTCTCTGGATAAAACATAGTTATCCATTTAATATTAGACAAACCTGGATGTATCAATTTTCCATCAACTGCATTCTCAAAGTTTACACTTCTTAAATCCATAAAAGTTCTATTATTTATGTATTTAGAATAATAATAAAAGGTAGAACCAACAGTTAAAAATATTAAAAAATAATTTAAAAATTTCTTACGATAAAAACTCGATGAATAAAGATGAGAAAATCCACAAAAAACAGGTATCAAACAATAAATAAATATTGCATTGATTGTCATTAATTGATGAATAATTGTTAATAAACAGACCCCAATCAATCCAATAATAACAATTTTATCTGAGAGTAATAATTTTTTATTACTAAAAGAAAACTTGAAAATTATGAGAATAAGAACAGCTACTGATATGTATTGCAATTTAAATCTCCAAATAAGTCTTTGAAATTCAAAGGGAAATAACCAATCTAATCTACTACCACCTAATGATTTTGGATATAAAAAATATTGATAAATAAAATCTTTAAATTCTATATTTGTTAAATGAATAAAAAGAAAAAATAATAATAAAAAAAAAACTAATCCATTAAATGCAGATAATAAATTTGAAATTTTCTTTGCATAAAATGAGTAAGCTATTGTTAAAAGTGAAATTAAAATAACAAAGTAGATTGTTGGTGCTTGCTTCGATAAAACTGAAAAACCTAATAATATTGGAGTTAAAAACCAAAAGAGGCTTTTATTTTCTTTTATAGCTAAAATAAAAGAATAAAAAGAAAGCATACAAAGGATCAAAGTATGATGATCGCTAAATGGAGTCCCGGCAGTCGGATAAGTTAATATTGCAACACATATAGAATAAAAAAAACTTAAATTGGTATCTAACTTAAACTTTTTTAAAGTGAAATATGTTCCTAGAGTAATTAAACAATTAAAAATTGAAGCGTGAAATACATAAGTAAACCATGAGACGCCAAACAATTTAAAAAACAAAGCCTGCATTAAATCAATAAATGGTTCTTTTATTGTCCAGTAATCTTTGAAAGGGAAGTAGCCTTTTAAAACATCAAATCCAGAATTAAAAATTAAAAAACTATCAATGGGCAATATACCCTTATACCCAAAATATTGATTTATAAGAATTGAAAATATAATTAAAAAAATGAGATAAAAGGTGTTTTTATTTTTTGTTATATTTTTTTTCATTTTTTTTTTGCAAAACAGTTGTTCTATTTAAAGGAAATATACTCGGAAAAATATAAATTAAAAAATTATCAATTATATTTATTAAATTTAAAAAAAAATTATTAAGTTTTATATGGAAAAAACTTGAGTTTACACCACCAGAATTTAAAAAAATTAAGAACTCCGATAATTTATTTTCTTTAACTTTAAGTTGAGGAAAATATTTTTCAAATTTTTTTGAATCCTTAAATAATAGTTGAGCCACTGCTGTATTTGAAATCCAAGGACTTTTAGGATTAAAAATGTCTTTCTTACTAAAAACATTAGATTTTAATGACCAACCCTCATCATCAAGTAAAAATTGAATAAATTTTAAAAAAAATGAAGTTTCAGGTTCATTTAATAGTATCAATCCATTAGGTTTCAAATATTTTGACATTTTATTTAATGCTAAATATGGATTTGCACAGTGATGAAGTGAATGATTAATAATAAAAATATCAACTTTATTTAAATATTTTTTTTCTAGATTTATTTTTAACATATCTATCTTTTTATCTATCCATGGATATTTTACTATGTCAGTTAACATTATATTTTTTTTTTTTATGATCTTTTTAATACAACCGTTTCCTGAACCAAGCTCTATTACTATCTTCTTCCCAGAAATATAATTTTTCATCCACGCAAATCTTTTGTTTAATAAATATATTAAATTTTTATTTTCACTGGAAAGGATTCTTTTTCTGTTAGAATAATTGTCTGGTGCTTTTATCTTTTTAGCTTTATATTCTTTTAAAAAAATCATTCCTATTTTTAAGTTAGAATTTGGCTTTGAAAAACTGTATTTTCTTGGTCATTTATAATGACTTAATAAGGGATTTGAGAATCATTATCAACTAATTGCTACATAACTGTCCTAGACTCATAGTGAGATATAATATAAATCGAATATAAGATTAATATAAAAACCCTCAAGCCATGTGTATTGAGGTAGATATTGATTAAAATGATTTATAATTTTTTAACAGATTACTTATCTATAATAATATTTTTATTCATCGCATTACTTTTAAGCGTTGGGTTTATATTAATAAACTTTATATCATCCCCAAGTAATCCTGATCCGGAAAAGCTTTCAGCTTATGAATGTGGTTTTGATGCGTTCGATGACTCCAGAATGGAATTTGATGTTCGATTTTATCTGGTAGCAATTCTTTTTATAATTTTTGATTTGGAAATAGCCTTTTTGTTCCCTTGGGCAATTACTTTAGGAAAAATTGGGGTATTTGGGTTTTGGTCAATGATGATATTTTTAGGGGTTTTGACGATCGGGTTTATTTATGAATGGAAAAAGGGAGCTTTGGAGTGGGAATGAGAATATTAGACTCAGATGAGAGATTAAAAAAAGTACCTGATGAATTTAAACAAATAGCGAAGGACTTTGCTGAAAAAGGATTTATTACCACTTCAACAAATAATTTAATTAATTGGGCGAGAACAGGATCTTTACACTGGATGACATTTGGTCTTGCCTGTTGTGCGGTTGAGATGATGCATACATCAATGCCAAGATACGATCTTGAAAGATTTGGTGCCGCTCCACGAGCATCACCTAGACAATCAGATGTAATGATAGTTGCTGGGACACTAACAAATAAGATGGCCCCGGCTTTAAGAAAGGTTTATGATCAAATGCCTGAACCACGATACGTAATATCAATGGGCAGCTGTGCTAATGGCGGAGGCTACTACCATTATTCATATTCAGTTGTAAGAGGATGCGATAGGATTGTTCCAGTTGATATTTATGTTCCTGGATGCCCACCTTCTGCAGAAGCATTGTTGTATGGAATTCTTCAGCTTCAAAAAAAAATTAGAAGAGAAGGAGATATTAATAGATAAAATATGATTGAACAAAATTTAAATAAAATAGAAAAGTTAGTAAATGCAGAACTTTCAAGCAAGATTTCTGGTTCTGAAATAAAGTTTGAGGAACTATTATTTAAAACATCAGTGAATGATATAACAGAGGTTATTAAATTTTTAAAATTAGATAACAGATTCAAGTTTAAACAATTAATAGATATTGCAGCTATCGATTATCCAAACGAAGATAAAAGATTTGAATTAGTATATTTGTTACTTTCAGTTGAAAATAATTTAAGAGTTAAAATATCAATAAAATTTGAAACAAATGAAAAAGTTCCCTCTATTGTTAAAATATTTCCATCTGCTAATTGGATGGAAAGGGAAATATTTGACATGTATGGAATAAAATTTATAAATCATCCGGATCTTCGAAGAATACTTACCGATTATAACTTTAAAGGACATCCTCTCAGAAAAGATTTTCCGTTAACAGGGTTTAATGAGGTTAGGTATAGCGAAAAAGATAAAAAAGTTGTTTATGAGCCAGTCAAATTGGAGCAAAATTACAGAAATTTTGACTTTAATAGTCCATGGGAAGGAACAAAATATCTTAAAGAGCTAAAAGAAAGTAAAAAAAATGAAAAAAACTAAGTCAATGACTTTAAATTTTGGGCCACAACACCCTGCTGCGCATGGAGTTTTAAGGCTTATACTGGAATTAGAAGGTGAAATAGTTGAAAAGGCAGATCCTCATATAGGACTATTACATCGAGGAACTGAAAAATTAATAGAGAACAAAACTTATACTCAAGCCCTACCTTATTTTGATAGATTGGATTACGTGGCACCAATGAATCAAGAGCATGCATTTGCTTTAGCAACTGAAAAACTTTTAAAAATTGAAGTGCCTGTGAGAGCTAAATATATTAGGGTAATTTTTTGTGAAATAGGAAGAATATTAAGCCACATTTTGAATGTTACCACACAAGCTCTTGATGTTGGAGCATTAACACCGTCTTTATGGGGTTTTGAGGAAAGAGAAACTCTTATGACTTTTTATGAACGAGCTTCTGGATCAAGACTTCACGCAAATTACTTTAGAACTGGAGGAGTGCATAAAGACTTACCTACAAAACTTATAGATGACATAGGAAAATTTTGTGAAACTTTTCCGAATATTATAAATGATTTGGAAGACTTACTAACTGAAAATAGGATTTTTAAGCAGAGGAACGTTGATATCGGAATTGTTTCTAAAAAAGATGCATTAGATCATAGTTTCACAGGAGTGATGCTTAGAGGCTCAGGTATTCCTTGGGATTTAAGAAAGTCTCAACCATATGAATGTTATTCAGATTTAGATTTTAAAATTCCAGTAGGTAAAAATGGTGATTGTTATGACAGATACCTCTGTAGAATTGAAGAAATGAGAGAGAGCATAAAAATAATAAAACAATGTATAAAAAATTTGCCAAAGGGACCTGTTAAAACTGTTGACGGTAAAGTCTCACCACCCAATAGAGAAGATTTAAAACAATCAATGGAAGCTTTAATTCATCATTTTAAATTATTTACTGAGGGCTTCAGAGTACCTGCGGGCAATGTTTATTCTGCAGTTGAAGCACCAAAAGGAGAATTTGGTGTATACCTAATTTCTGATGGAAGCAATAAACCCTACAGATGTAAAATAAGAGCTCCAGGATTCTCACATCTCCAAGCAATGGATTTTTTAATTAAAGGTCATATGTTAGCAGATGTTCCAGCTGTCTTAGGATCACTCGACATAGTATTTGGGGAGGTCGATAGATGAGTCTTAAAAAAGTAAATTCAGAGCAACCAAAAACATTTGAGTTCAGTGATAAATTTAAAAATCTTGCTGAAGAAATATTGAAAAAATATCCAACAAAAAATAAGAAAAGTGCTGTAATGCCTTTTTTATATTTAGCACAAAAACAAAATAATAATTGGATACCTTTGGCTGCAATAAAATATATCTCAAAATATTTATCAATGCCTTACATCAATGTGTATGAGGTAGCAACTTTTTATAGTATGTTTAATTTATCTCCAGTAGGTAAGTATTTTATTCAAGTCTGCACAACAACACCATGTAAGTTAAGGGGTGCTGATAAAATAGTAAAAGTCTGTAAACAAAAGATTTCAGAAAAAGAAAATCAAGTTTCTAAAAATGGTGAATGTTCTTGGACCGAAGTAGAGTGCCTGGGAGCTTGCGTTAATGCTCCGATGATGCAGATCAATAATGATTATTATGAAGATTTAGATGAAAAAAATACTGCTAAAATAATCGATTCTATATTTAATGATAAAATACTAAAACCTGGTTCATATAGAGGAAGAAAGAATACTTCACCTGAAAATTTAAAAACAACTAATGGAATAGATCATGCTTAAGGAAGAAAATAAAATTTTTAAAAATCTATATAATAAATTTGGTTGGGAAATAGATAAAGCCATCGAGAGAGATGATTGGAAGAATACTAAAGAAATTATTTCAAAAGGAAAAGAATGGATAATTAATGAAATTAAAACTTCGGAGTTACGCGGAAGAGGTGGCGCTGGTTTTTCTACAGGAATGAAATGGTCTTTTGCACCAAAAAAAATTGGTTCAAGACCACATTATTTAGTTATTAACGCTGATGAGTCTGAGCCTGGGACTTGTAAGGATCGTGATATTTTAAGATTTGAACCACAAAAATTGATTGAGGGTTGTTTAGTAGCTGGTTATGCAACAGGAGCACATGTTTGTTATGTGTACATCAGGGGTGAATACTTTTTTGAAGGTAAACGACTTCAAGAAGCAATAGACCAAGCGTATAAAAAAAATTTTTTAGGCAAAAATGCCTGTGGATCTGGATGGGATTTTGATATCCATATACATTATGGCGCTGGAGCCTATATATGTGGAGAAGAAACAGCACTTTTAGAAAGTATTGAAGGGAATAAAGGTCAACCTCGACTTAAACCACCATTTCCAGCTTTGGTAGGTCTATACGGTTGTCCAACTATTGTTAATAATGTTGAAACTATCGCGGTTGTTCCTACAATTTTGAGACGTGGAGGTAAGTGGTTTGCATCTTTAGGAAGGCCAAAAAATACTGGTACAAAAATTTTTTGTATTTCTGGAAATGTAAATTCTCCTTGTAACGTTGAAGAAGAAATGGGTATTCCACTAAAAGAACTAATAAACAAACATGCCGGGGGAGTAGTAGGAGGATGGGACAATCTACAAGCAGTAATACCAGGTGGATCTTCAATGCCTTTATTACCAAAAAAAATTTGTGAAACTATCAAAATGGATTTTGACTCACTAATTGAAAACCAAAGTGGTCTTGGAACCGCAGGGATAGTAGTAATTAATAAAGATCAAGACATTGTTTCATGTATGGCGAGAATCGCAAGATTTTACAAACATGAAAGTTGTGGTCAATGTACCCCTTGTAGAGAGGGTTCTGGTTGGATGTGGAGAATTTTGAATAGAGCAACAAAAGGAGAAACAACATTAAGCGACATTGATTTACTAGAAGATGTTACAAAACAAATAGAAGGCCATACTATTTGTGCTTTTGGTGAGGGATCAGCTTGGCCAGTACAAGGATTATTAAGACATTTTAGAAAAGAGATTGATAAAAAATGTAGCAATGACCCTCTTATTAAAAAGAAAAAAGACGTTCCTTATCTTGTTGATCAACACTTATTAGAAAAAAAGAATGCCTAAAATAACTATCAACGGAAAAGAAATAGAGTTTGAGTCAGGTATGACTATTTTGCAGGCTTGTGAATTAGCAGGTGTAGAAATACCAAGATTTTGTTATCACGAAAGGCTTTCAATAGCTGGTAACTGTAGAATGTGTTTAGTTGAAATGGATAAATCGCGTAAACCAATCGCATCTTGTGCGATGCCAGCAACAGAAGGAATGAATATCAAAACTAATACTCAAATGGTTGAAAAGGCAAGAAAAGGAGTTATGGAATTTCTTTTAGCTAATCATCCTCTAGATTGCCCAGTGTGCGATCAAGGTGGCGAATGTGATCTTCAAGATCAATCTCTCTATTATGGTGTAGATAAATCTAGATTTTCAGAAAATAAACGATTTGTAAGTGAAAAATATATGGGTCCATTGATTAAAACTCAGATGACTAGATGTATTCATTGCACTAGATGTGTAAGATTTGCTACCGAGGTAGCCGGTGTACCTGAGATAGGAGCTATTGGTAGAGGAGAAAACATGGAAATAACAACTTACTTAGAAAAATCCATGGAGTCAGAATTATCTGGAAATGTAATCGACTTATGCCCCGTAGGTGCATTGACTTCAAAACCTTATGCATTTTCAGCAAGACCTTGGGAATTGAAAAAAACAGAGAGTATTGACGTTTTAGATGCAGTTGGTTCAAATATTAGAGTAGACACTTACGGTTGGGAAGTGAAAAGAATTCTTCCTAGATTGAATGAAGATATAAATGAAGAATGGATATCAGATAAAACAAGATATTCATGTGACGGTTTATTAAAACAAAGATTAGACACTCCATATATTAAAAAGGACAACAAACTAATTAAATGTAGTTGGGATGAAGCTATTGAGGCAATTATTAAAAAATTTAATGATACTAAACCTTCACAAATTGCTGGACACTTGGGAGATCTTGTAAGCTTAGAGACAACTCTAGCCTTTAAAAATTTTTTTGAGATATTAGGAAGTAAAAATATAGAATTTAGAGAAAAGAAATTTTATATTAATTCTGAAGATAAAATGAATTATTTGTTTAATTCATCAATTAATGGAATTGAAAAATCAGATTTAATTCTTTTAGTAGGGTGTAACCCTAGACATGAAGCAACAATTTTAAACGCTAGAATAAGAAAAGCTTTTAGAAACAATAAAACTCAAATTTTTTCGATAGGAAATCCTGGAGATCAAACTTATGATTATAAAATTATTGGTGAGAGCACACAAACAATTAAAGATATAATTGAAGAAAAGCATGAATTTAATAAGGTTTTTGAAAAAGCAAAAAAACCTTTAATAATCATTGGAGAGTCAGCTTTAGAATTAGATTCCGGTGGTTTTATCTTCGAGGAACTCAAAAATTTTTTATCTCATAAAAAACTGATTAATGAAAAATGGAATGCTCTTAATATTTTAATTCAAAACGCATCAACCGTAGGAGCTTTGGATTTTAAAATTTTAAATAATGAAAACAATGATTTTGAATTTTTTGAAAATATCAAAAATAAAAAATTTAAAATTTTATATTTATTAAATTCTGATAATTTAAAATTTACCAAGAGTGACGAATTTATAATTTATCAAGGTAGCCATGGTGATCGTGGAGCCGAAATCGCTGATGTAATTTTGCCTAGCGCAGCTTATACTGAAGAAAATGGATTGTATCAAAATTTAGAAGGAAGGGTACAAGAATGCAGAAAAGCTTCTTACCCTGCTGGCGATGCTATAGAAAGTTGGAAAATATTTGATAATATAGTTCGTATTTATAAAAATAAAAGTCTTTTTAAAAGCTTTAATACCTTAAGAGATGAAGTTTTAAAAAAAATAGTAAATTTTGAAGCTATAAATAAATTACCAAAATATAAAGAACCTTCAAAAAAAATTAAAAATAATTTTAGTAATGAAAAGATTTTTATCAATCCAATTGATTATTATTTTTCTAATAGCATTTCCCGATCCTCTAAAGTTATGAGTGAGTGCCGGGACATAAAACTAAAATATCTTAAATCAGGAACAAATAATTAAAATGGATTATTTAATAATTTTATTTAATGAAATCTACAAAATTTTATTTTTAGTCATTCCAATATTAGTTTCAGTTGCAATGATTGTTTGGTTAGATCGAAGAGTTTGGGGTTTAGTCCAAAAAAGAAGAGGACCGAATGTTGTTGGACCCTTCGGCTTGTTTCAAACGTTAGCCGATGCGTTAAAATACATATTTAAAGAAATAATTATACCTGCAAGCGCTAATAAAACAATTTTCATTCTTGCTCCAATTATAACAATGACCTTAGCTTTAGTTGCTTGGGCCGTAATACCTTTAAGTGAAACATTAGTGCTATCAAATATCAATGTTGGAATATTATATCTTTTTGCTGTCTCATCTTTAGGAGTTTACGGAATAATAATGGGAGGTTGGGCTTCAAACTCTAAATATCCATTTCTTGGCGCGATAAGGTCTGCAGCACAAATGGTCTCTTATGAAGTTTCTATTGGTATAATTATTATCAATGTTTTGTTATGCGTCGGCTCACTAAATCTTAATGATATTGTGTTAGCTCAAAAAAACCTTTGGTATGTTGTTCCACTTTTCCCAATGTTTATTGTTTTCTTTATCTCTGCGTTAGCAGAAACTAATAGACCACCATTTGACTTACCAGAAGCAGAGGCAGAATTAGTTGCAGGATACCAAACAGAGTACTCAGGTATGATGTACGCAATGTTTTGGCTAGGAGAATACGCTAATATTCTTTTAATGTGTGCTATGGGATCTATTTTATTTTTAGGAGGATGGTTACCTCCATTAGACGTATATCCGCTTAATATAGTACCAGCTCCCTTTTGGATGATATTTAAAATACTATTTTTATTTTTTTTATTTGCCATTATAAAAGCAATAGTACCAAGATATCGTTACGATCAATTAATGAGATTAGGTTGGAAAGTTTTCTTACCTTTTTCTCTCATTTATGTAGTTTTGACCGCAAGTTTTTTACTTTATTTTGATAAATTACCGAAAGGTTCATTTTAATGAATTTAAATAGATTTTTAAAAACTATATTTT
>MDSZ01039349.1_pt1 | contig 10290 bp, 8 predicted proteins | sample 811201 | NCBI WGS metagenome assembly MDSZ01 (sample SAMN05326647, study PRJNA326480) | marine metagenome | isolation source: seawater | place: Indian Ocean: North | collected 2010 | reverse complement strand
AGGGTTACAACACGAAATCTCTGAAACACTAACCGCCCGGCCGCGTAAGGCGGACGAAGACTACTTCACCGGCAAAGTGCTGGCGACAGACTCCGGCTCGGTGGAAGTCACTCCATTAATGGCCAAACAGATCTACCGGTACCTGCTCAAGAACGACTATACCGATGATTCAGACCAAATCGCCGACGCATATCATCAGGCGAAAGAGACCGGCACGCTGGCGGAGTTACCAGAAGACCTCCAACCCTATGCCGATCAGGTTTTCGAATTGATCGACAGCGTCTTCAGCGACGCTCAGCTGCCCAAGGTGGATGATGGTCGCAAGCCCAAAACCAATCCGCTCAACGCGAACTTTGATAAAAAGGAGTTCCGGGCACTGTGGGATCGCATCAACCGGAAAGCCGTTTACAAGGTGGATTTCGACTCGGATGAGCTGGTCAAAAAATGTATTCGGGCACTCGATGCTGAGCTGAAGGTCACGCCCCTTCAATACACTGTGCAAACCGGTGTTCAACAAGACGGCCTGACCGACGAACAGCTTCGAGAGGGTAAGGGCTTCGGAGTTGAAGACACAGCCACGGAGTACGGTGACTCCATTCACTCCATGGTGAAGTACGATTTGCTGGGGAAAGTTGCCGAGAACACGCAGCTCACCCGCCAGACTACGGCAGCCATTCTCCAAGGAATTCAGGTGCCGGTGTTTCAGCAATTCCGGCAAAACCCGGAGCATTTCATTGTGGAGACCAGTCGGTTAATCACCGAGCAAAAAGCCGCCATGGTTATCGAGCGCTTGGCTTACGATGAGGTGGATGAGCGCTACGAAGTTGATATCTTCACCGCTAACCAGACCGGCCAAGATTTCTCACGGGCTTCGGCCAAACTGAAGAACCATGTCTACGACTACGCCATCACCGACTCAGACGTAGAGCGCAAGTTTGTTCAAGAACTGGATACCAGCAATGAGATTGTGGTGTACGCCAAACTGCCACGGGGTTTTCTGATCCCCACACCGGTTGGCGACTACAACCCGGACTGGGCTATTTCGTTCCGCAACGGCAGCGTTCGCCATATCTACTTTGTAGCTGAAACCAAGGGGACGATGTCTTCCATGAAGCTGCGCGAGATTGAAAAGACGAAAATCGAGTGCGCCAGGAAGTTCTTCGCTGAAATTAGCGAGCAAGTAACACAGGACAAGGTGAAGTATGACGTGGTGACGGACTACGCCAAGCTGATGGATGTGGTGGGTAAGGCTACTCCTGCAGCGCCGTGAAATGGAGCATTTCAAGAGAGTCGGCCAGGGCCCTCACCTTCCCCCGGCCGACTTCGACTCGTACTGGATTTTCGAATTAGTGTCCTCCAAATACACCGCAAGTGGACTTTCCGGATAGCCAGATGATTACTTGCTATTGATTCGGCTTGCGTTAGTCCACTTGGGGGCGACTTGAAGGCCACTCGGTTGAACGAGCCCCAAACTCGGCATCAAATGTTCGCAGATCCTCCTCCGACCAGCGGGCTGCGCCCGGGCCGAACATGTATGGCCGGGGAAGGAAGTCGTCTTTCACCCACCGCCAGATGGTGTGACGGGCTACGCCATAGCGTTCGGCGATATCATGGACGTTGTAATACATATCTGAACCTCTTTGCTTTGATTGATGTGGTACAGATACATTATCGAAATCAATACCTTCAGTGAGTCGTCAAATTCAGCTTTTTGCGCATTAACTCAAAGGCGCCATGGAGTGCAGCCTCTTTTCTATTGGAAGGGATATGGATCAGTGCATGGTTGGAGGTCAAAGTACGAACCACAATCTACGGAAACTCGAAGTACGAACCATCTCTGAGCATATCCGTCTTCGACAGGGTATCATGTACTGTTCCGCAGGCCCGTCTCACCCAGCTTTCCGATTCCAGCGAGCTCTGGAATGGTTCAAGTGAGCCCTTAAAAACGTACTTTGGTTCAGGTACCACCTTGAAAACGTTCTTTGGACAGAAGTAGCTAAATGGCTAGCGACCGCCTGAACTTGAGCGACACAATGTTGCGGATCGGAAGCATGAAAACTGGGGTTGGATATCCTGAGCATCGATTGAGACGGGACCTGGCGACTGATGAATCTGAAATCCTCACTCGCCAGGTCCGGGCTACAAACCAACGCTTATGCACGAGGCAAGTCGTCAGCGTCCCGCAGCCTGCGCCTCAAAAGCGACGATGTCCTTTTCGTGCCAGCGCGTCGTGGATGGGCCGAGCCGATAGGGTTTCGGAAAGCAACCCAGCTGAACCCAACGCCAAATGGTAGACCGGGCTACCCCAAACCGTTTTGCGACTTCTTCATCTCTCATGTACATATCTGTGATCTCCTCACTGTTGATGGATACAGATACATTAGCGAGATTGAAGGCCTTGCAAGTTCGTCAAATTAATCATTTTTCGTGTTTAGACCGGGATACGGCAAATTTTTCTATTTTCCAGCAAAATTGATGAACCTAGGCTTCTAAATTTCCCCTGCCCTGCTCTCCCGGCGGTGACCGGATCACGGACATCTGTTACTCAGTGAAACATCTAAAACAATGCAAAATTGACCAATGCCGTATCCGCCCATCTACTTCCGCTTGCTAATATTCAGAATCGCCGCCTAGCGGGCCGGCCGCCGTAGTTAAGCTGGGAAGACCAAAACCGATGAGCAGCTATTGCAAATTCATAACCGCACTGAGTCTTATCTTCGTTCTTCTTTTGAGCGGTTGCGCAACGCCCCCCTGGCTAAAAGACGCGTGGGCAACACCGGAGTACCAAGAAGCCGACCTAACTCACGACGAGCAGATCCGCTTGGGCTATCTCGCTCGCTATCTGGCAGACAGCGACACCCGAGCAAAGCTGGAGTCAGAGATTCTGAAAACCGACTACGTCCGGCAATGGGATACCTATGACTATGCAACCACCACTTCGATGGCCACCGACGTAATCGAAGGCCAGATAGCTTCGGATCTTGGAGCTGGACTCGGAGCGGCAGTGATGGTGGTGGGCCTCTTATCCGGAGACGGAAGCATGGACTATATTAGCCAGGCTTTTCTTCCCGCTGAAATAGAAGGGCACGTGATCGACTCGGTGAAAGACGCTCGTATTGCTGTGAACGATCTGATCAGACATCGCTTGGAATCCATAGCGGAAACATTGGGCACAAAACTGGAGTGCGCGAAAGGATGTAGCAACCACCCGGACTCCATTTTTGTTTTGCGTCTGCCACCAGACAGATCGAACGAGCAGTTTATCTATTGGCCGAGCGACATCGTCATTACAGTAGATGTAGGTGGAGCAACGGCCGTCTCTCAGGACGATCCGATTTCATCCCTTGTTGGCTTCCCAGTAGCCTGGAAAACGCAACCTGGTAATAGCGCCGAAATACGCCTCTATTCTGAAGGAAGTTATGATTCTAATGGTCAGTTGGCATTTGAGGCTAACTCAGCCGGCCGCAAGATTAATCCAATCGTAAAATATGACTTGGAGCAAACAGCGCTTGGCCGGGCGATTCTGACAGAGGTTTACTCTGACACCCGATTAATCCGGGGAAGCCAGAAAACACATCCCCATATGGTTTTCTTTAACGGTGAAGTCTATGGTTTTATCTCTAACTTCAACGAAAACTTTGTCAATAAAACCGTAGACGTTTTACCCCTCACTGACCAAAAAGTTAGACCCCAATAATTACCCAAACAACTTCGCCTATAAATCCTGAGCGACCTATGAAAAGACAGATACTCTTGCTTTCAGTCTCCTTAACTCTTATCGGCTGCGCATCGAATCCTAAAAGCGACTACAGCGATGCACTTGATGACCTGAACTCTGAGATATCAAGGATAGAAAGACTCAAGGAACAAGAAAGAACTGCAAAATACGAGTCCAGAGAATATCTCTACTGCAAAGACCATGGCTGCGGAATAAAGAGGGTAAATGGCGAGAACCTTTTGCCAGCAGAGTATGAAATGCTCAACCCTCGGTTTCATGCTATAGATCGTGGATATTTGGCATTCACTTATAACAAGGATGGCTCTCGATCCGGCTTAATGGACTATAGCTATAAAAAGATTACACCACCTATTTTTAATTCAGGGAAAATTCCTCCGGTAGTACAAAAAGAAGATTACATAATATACGGAGAAACTATTGACGGCACCCCCAAGAAAGGCGTCGCAGGCACAACTGGCGTTATATTTCCGCCAAAATTTCATAACATTCATCACGTTTCAAAAGATATTTTTACTTTCCAAAATCAAGAAAATGGAAAGTGGGGTCTAATAAGAAGAGATGGAAAAATAATAGTCGACGAACAGCTTGACCAAAGCGCCTCTGCATACGAGAACCAGGAAGGTGGGGAAACAGTATTCAAGTTCATAAACGAAGGAAAAACCTACATCGTTAATGAGTCTGGAGACACCTTATTGACTCTTGACGATTCGAAGATTAGCTTCTCCGTAAACAACAAGCTCGTATATCAAAAAAAACGCCAAATACGGACTTATGACCGTTGATGGAAAAATAATTCTTCAACCTCAATTCGACGATATGTCGGTTTTTGGCACAGGTGAAGATAAATATATACACGCTGAGAAAGGCAGTCAGCATGGCTGCTATAATACCGAAACTGACACTTGGGAGAAAGTGGGCAACTATGAAGATCTAAGGTGCCCAAACATCTACTTTCATGGCGCAGCAAAGATAGGGGGGCTGTGGTATATCTACAACAAAGATGGCGAACTTGACCAGAGTCGAGGATTCGACTTCGTTGGCCCAGAGTCCATTTATGATGACGAATCCAAAGGCTATTTAAGCGTTAGTATCAACGGAAAAAATGGCATAATTGATGCGAATGGCCGAGTCGTCATACCAGTACAATACGATCGAATTGAAGGCTTTAATCCTGATGAAGAGGTTGCTTTGGTTCGCCATAAAGACAATCACGACGAAACGGTATATACGATAGTCAGTAAAAATCGACCCTTCATGGGCTCAATCAAGGGACGAGCTTGGGTAGAAGAGGTTGGCGACGATATTTATGCTTTTCACAATGGTTACTGGATAACTGCCGGCGACATGAAAGATGTAATTTACTACGATTTAAAACTGAAACGGCAAATTCACCCCTAAATTTTGCAGGCCCCTCACAGTGGCCGGTTGCCCCTAGCCGGCAACCAGCCACTGCGCAACAACCTAGATTTTATTCGCGGCTGTTATTATTAGGGGACAAGACGTACTTCGCGAACTGCTCCATGAGCACCCGCCGCTTTGAAACCGCCTGAACCAAAATAGGCGATCGGTTAACAGTTGCCTTATCCAACTGGGACAACGCGAGCTTAACGAGGTGATCTGAGACACCTGCTTCTTCTATTGCAAACGCCTTGAAAGCACGGCGCATACCAGAAGCAGTAGCAACTCTCCCGGTTTCCGGGTCAAGAAATCCTGGCCCGCCGTTTGCCAGATCCACTTCATGCACTCTCTTTATAGCATTGTTTAGAGCGCTTTCCCCCAGGAATTTCCGCCCCCTGAGCCCGGGGAATACAGCGTCAGTCTCACTTCGCGGCTGGGATTCCAGAATCTCAATCACTCGCTCGGGGATTGGTACCATGTGGTCCCAGCCATTACGCTGGTACCTGATTTTCGACGCTGGAATTCTCCATAACCTCTTCTTGATATCAAACTCACTCCAAAGCGCAGTACGGACTTCGTCCGCTCGTGCAGCCGTGAGTACCATAACCTCCAGCGCTCGTATTTGGGTTGAATCCAAACTCCGCGACACACGAAAGAACCGGGGGAGTTCTCGATAATTGATTGCAGGCGGATACGTTAGCTGGAAGGCCGCTGAGGGCCGCGGTAGAAAGAACTCCAAGTTGTTTGACCAGTCAGCCGGATTAGAAACATCCCGGCAAATGCCAAGCGCCTGCGTCATTTCAAAAATTCTTGAAATGGTAACCCGTACCCTCTCAGCAACCGCTGTTTTCTCTTCCCAGATGGGCTTCAGTACCTGCAAAACATCACCCGTCTTGAGTTTAGCCATCGGAATATCAGCGAGTGAGGGCAAACAGTACTTTTCCAGAATCATCTGCAATCTCAGCGCCTGCTTCTCAGCGTGGCGTCCGGCAAAGGCGCTGCATTTCATCTCATAGTATTGTTGAGCGACGGTTGCAAAAACCGGTGTCTCAACCAGGATTGGGTCGGGAACGCTGTTCAGAATAGGTTTAACATCAGTGTCTTGATTACGATTGATTTTCATAGGTCTCTCCGAGAACAATAAGCTTGCAAGAAATACATTAATGAAATCAGCGAAGTAGTTGACGCGCCTAATTAACCGATTATTGAAATTAGGCGCGCCTGCTTCTGGCTTATTTCTTGCTTACCTTCTCGGAGCGGGAAAGAGAGGACAGGTATTTTTCGAACGCCTTCATGAGCTTTCGGCGTTTTGGAATCAGCTGCCCTCGCTTGTATGCCGCGCGAGTGGATGAGGTGTCGATATGAGACAGCGCAAGCTCGGATACATAGTCCTCCACATTACCGACTTCCGTCGCCCAGTCCTTGAAGGCGGCCCGCATCCCATGAGCTGTCGCAACTTTCCCGGTTTCCGGGTCGAGAAAGCCATTTCCGCCAGCCTTAATGTCAGCCTGGTGTATCTCTTTCACCGTCAGGTTAAGAGCGTTTTCGCTCATCGTTTCTTTTCCCCGGTATCCCGGGAAAATGTATGCTCCGTTGTCCCGGGGCATCATTTTTAGAATCTCAATAGCCCGGTCAGTCAGAGGAACCTTGTGGTCCTTTTTCTTGTCACGACGGCCCTTGAGCTTCCATCCCGGAACCGTCCAAACTCGCTCCTTAAAGTCTATCTCTGACCACTCTGCAAATCGCACTTCTCCCGGGCGGGCTACAGTGAGAATTTGAAACTCCAGTGCACGAGCTGGAATAGCGTCTCGCTCCTGGAGCCGCATCCAAAATCGAGGAAGGCCTTCGTAGCCGACTGTTGGTTGGTGCTCCTCATCATGAATAGCAGCTGGTGATGCGAGGAAATTTTCCAGATTGCCGCGCCAGTGGGCCGGATTCAGCCCGTTTCGGAGTATCCCGTCATGCCGAACCATTTCGCAAACGTTATAAATTGTAATTCGCACCCTCTCGGCTGTTGGTGTTTTCTCCATCCAGATCGGGTTTAACGCTTGGACGACATGCCGGGGCTCAAGGTCCGACATCAAGATATTGCCGAGCTCCGGGAGGCAGTAGTCCTCAAGGTGCTGCTCCAGCCTACGTCTCTGTTTCTCTGGATTCTTCCCTGAAAACTCAAGGCACTTTTTCTCGAAGTATTGTTGAGCAACATCGCCGAATGTTCTCTGTTGCGCTCTTTCAGCTATCAACGCTGATTTTGCTGCTCTTTTTCCCGCAATCGGATCGTAGCCTTCAAACTGGACACGATATCTGAGCTCCCTGGCTTTTTCCCGAGCCATTGCGAGCGGCACTTCTGGGTAAGACCCCAATCCCAAATCTGTACGTTTGTCACCGACCATAATCCTCAAGATCCAGGAGCGTGCGCCGATCGCCTCTGGCCCCTTTGGTGGTCGACAATGCAAACACAATCCCTTCACACCACCCACCGCATGCAGCGCCGGGATTGGGTCACCGACCTTTTTCCCCTTTCCCGCTTTTTTAACTGTCCCGTGGGTCAGCCTTTTAACCTGAAGAGCCCCCAGCTCTTGTGCAATTTTCGGCATTCTCTAACCTCCCGAAGCTCAATGCCCCATCATCTGTCCCATCATTAGCCGCACTATTGAGCGCAATTTGATAGGACAAAACGATACTGAAATTTGAGCGATCAGGAAGATTTAATAATACAGATCAAACAGTTAGAGACTTCTTGCAGCAAGATGAGACATGAAAATGGTGCCGCCTCCGGGCACCACTAATATCAAGCCGAATCAAGAACTTACCATGAGTAAGAGTTGATTCGGCTTTTTAGTTTCTGGCGACGCCAATACGCTCTGATACGTTGGTTTACGCTGGATTACGTTGGCGCCCTTCCCCTCCATTCCCCCTTCTAAATACCTTCAAACAATTGGAGGTATCAGTGACTACAGCAGTCAAGAAACGCACAAGCACATTCAGCGAGAAAGCGAAGAAAGAATTGGCTCCGGGTCAGGAGATCAGCGAGAACGGTATTATTTATCGCAAGCGCAAGGATGGATGCGGCACCTGGCGCTACGACTTCACCCAATCCGGCATCAGACATAAAGGCGTTATTGGGTCTGACCGCGATGGCGTGACTCTTAGCCAGGCTCGGGATGTCGTCTCAGAAATTCGAGCCAAGGCAATCACCGAGCGCATGAGTGGTCGCACGGGTCGCTCTACACAATCCACCCGCCTATTTAGAGAGGTCGCCAAAGAGTACCTGGATTGGAGTGAAACCCATCACCAAGACCACAGGCACAACGTCAGCCGGATGAACAACCACCTGCTTCCCCGGTTTGGCGAACGCCGCCTGGGTGACATGACCACAGCGATGATCGAGACCATGCGTACCGAGCTGCGACGCGCCGAGGTAAGTGCCCAAACAATCCAACGAATTGTAAGCTTGCTTTCCTGCACGTTCGATTTCGCACAAAAGTCAGACCCGAATCTCGATAACCCAACGACACGACTCAGCCGCGTAAAGCATCAAAAAAAGGAGGTTGTACCGTTTACACGCGAAGAAACAGACGCCCTCCTCAATATTGGCGCAATTCAGTACAACACAGTCACGCGTGGTCCCAACAAGGGTAAGAAAACTGAGAACAAAGCCAAAACGGCTGAGTTCCGGGCAATGATTGGGCTTTCTCTCTTCGCCGGACTCAGGGCGTCAGAAGCCTTGGGACTGACGTGGGAAAACGTCGATCTGGAACGGGGGCTAATTCGAGTAAATCAGGTTGCGATGGAGGGCACCATCCGGAACTCCACGAAAACCTATAAGCCTCGCGTGGTGCCTATAACAGGCTCATTGAAGCCACTGCTTGAAGACCTCAGACAGCACCACATTCAAGCCCAAAGAGAGACTGGACTGCTGCTATCGAGAAACGGAGTTGACCCCTACAACCAAATTCCAGTGATGTTTGGTCGCGTGAGAAAACAAGCGGGCGTCACATCCGAAAAAGGTCATCATGCACTACGACACACCTTTGCAACGCGAGCCTCAGAGAAAAATATCGACCTCAAAACGATTCAACGATGGTTAGGACACGCGAGCATCGCCACAACGATGATTTACGTGCATTCGACAGAAGAGCATCTGGAGTCAGCGGCAAAGCTTCTGGATTGATGAGCCATTCTGGACACTGTAGACGTTATTGCTAGGGTGCATTCGGTGCTTGGCAGAATCGTGTCCAAGATCAGAGGTTATATGCTACGCTCTCCTGACCCCCATAGAAGTGTGGGGCGACAACACTCCGACGGGAGTGGAAATCAGGTTCTTAGGGAACTAACGGGTGCCCAGTACTTCAATGGGGAAGATGCTCCAAGGCTTCGACCAAATGGAAACTTACTTTTGCATGGTTGTACCCGTGGGAAGCCCGTTCATTGGACGGGCTTTTTGTTTTTATGAGTAATCGTTTCGAAGACTATCTTGCGCTGGTCATAGAAGAGGAAGCCCAAAAGCTAATCGACCGCTACCACGCGTACCACAACTTTCTTCATCTAGAGCACAAACGTAACAAGGAGAGGGTTCTCGACGCGCCAGATAAGGAGGTAAAAACTCCCGACTATTGGCGAATCGATCCTAAATTTAACCCTTTTTACGTTCGGAAGCGCCGCAAAAGCATCGCCAGGTCAATTGCGAAGAAATTGACAGATGGGACATACCACCCTCGGCGTCCCTTCGAGAAAAAAATTGATAAGCCCGGAGGTGGAACCCGAACTCTGTCGATCTATCAACTTCCTGATGTCGCAGTCTCGCGTATTTTTTATGAAAGGCTACTGGAGAAGAATCAACATCGTTTCAGCTCCTTTTCTTATGCGTATCGAAATGACCGGAACGTTCACTTTGCGATCCAGGACATCTCCGTAGACCTTTCGCTTGACGCAAGAGCGTTTGTCGCAGAGTTCGATTTTTCAGATTTCTTCGGATCAATATCTCATGAATATTTGCGGAAGCAGTTTGATACCAACGGATTTTATGTAAGTGAGCAAGAGAGAATTGTTATGGAGGGTCTGATTAACGCCTGATTTATCGCTGAATCGCTTTTCAACTCGAAAAAAAGCCATTCAAGCGCGATTTTGGCGTTATCACCCTCTGTTTTGTT
>MDSZ01248867.1_pt1 | contig 10291 bp, 8 predicted proteins | sample 811201 | NCBI WGS metagenome assembly MDSZ01 (sample SAMN05326647, study PRJNA326480) | marine metagenome | isolation source: seawater | place: Indian Ocean: North | collected 2010 | reverse complement strand
CAGTTATGGAACATATAAGATTATCAACATTAGATCAAATGATTGAAGAAATGAATAGAGTTTTAAAAGTAGGTGGTCTTGTATCACACAATATCAATTACAATGATCATCTTTCAGATTCATTAAATAATTTGAGATTTCCAAAAAGAATTTGGGAATCAAACTTTTTTGCTAATTCTGGATTTTATACTAATAGAGTGCCAGCTATAGAAATGCACAAAAAATTTGTTGAATCTGGTTTTGAAATAATCTATGAAAATTTTGGATCATGGGAAAAATTACCTTTAAAAAGAAAATATATCCATAAGGAGTTCAGTAAATATAGTGATAAAGAATTAAACAACTGTACCTCAAATTTTATTGCAAAAAAAATATAGTTTTAGTAATCTAAGTTTTGAAATTATTGGTTGAATAAATAGATTTTTTGCTTATAAAACCCTTTTTTACATAAAAAATTTAGACATATTTATTTGATTAAATAATTTTATTATTACCTACTTTTTAACTAAAAGCCTCATTCATTTCTTCATATATTGTTTCTTCTAAAGGACTAAATTTATGATCTTTTGAAAATTCTGATAGATAAAGAGAATTATCAGCATAAATATCTTGTCCTATTTCAGAGAAAACATGGATATACATATTGTAGATTTTTAACTTTTGTAAAATCAAATCGCATACATAAAAAAAACTAGAGAATCCAAATGGTAAATAAATATTAAATTTAATTACCTTCTTTTTTTTAAAATCTGCATTTGCATTTTTTATTAAATCAATAATATTTTTCATTGATTTATTGGACTCGCAGACCCAATAAATATTATTTTTTCTATTTTTAAACGTTACTAAAATTGATGCTTTTGCTAAATCTTTAACATTAACTATTGATCTTAAATTATTACCTAAACCTATTAAGGGGAAAAAACCTTTAGATGCAGAAATTAAAAATTTCTTTTGTCTAAATGGCATATTTCTCCCATGAAACCATGGAGCTCTTAAAATAGTTATTATTTTTTTCTGGTTTTGTTTTAATAAAAACTTTTCACAATTCATTTTTGAAACTCCGTAACCACCCTTAGCAGAATATTGAGAATTTTCATCAAAAGGAATATTTTTTTTATTGAAGCCAAAAGGAGAATTGGATGAAATATAAGTAAATTTTTTAAGTTCATATTTTTTAAGAAGTTTATATAAACTTTTTAAAGAATCAAAATTAACCTTTTTAAATTGTTCAAATTTATTGGGATGAATTACCCCAGATGTAAATATTACAAACAATCTTCCATAAACATTCTCATCTAAAAAACATTTTAAATTTTTTAAGTCTTCTGGATTACAAAAATCACAACCTATCTGCTTAATTTCAATATTCTTTAATTTAAATAATTGAAGTTTATCTTTTTGTGTTTGCAGAATAATATTTGTTATACCAAAGGATTCAAGTCCAGCATGTTTTAGTTCATCAAGGACTGAACTTCCCAACCATCCCTCAGCTCCAAATAGAATTAATGTACTCATGATTTTAAAAATTGCCTTATCATATTTAAAGCGAAAACTGCAACGGTTGATTGAGGATTAACTGTTGGACAACTGGGTATAACACTCGAATCCATTACAAACAAACCTTTAATGTTTGGTACTGAGCCATCTGATCTTACAGGACATAGATCAAGATTCTCTCCACAAGAAGCGCTTGAAAATATGTGGACAGATGATAACGTTTTATTAATTGTAGATTCTAAAAATTTGTCTAAATTTCTTTCTGTTGATGATTTTAAATTGATCTCTCCAGCAGGTGAGAATGCATGGGAATAAATTCCCATTGAACTAATTTCTATAATTTTTTTTAAACCAAATTTTATTTTTGTCCTAGCTTCTTTACTTAATGAATAAAATCTCAATCCTTTAAATAATCCTTTAGTTATTATTCTGCCACTATTATCACTAGGAGCCATGGAATATAAATTCAAACATGAATAAAAGTCTCGGAGATTATTTTTATATGGGTAATTTATTTCAGATAAAAACTTTCTATTTGCAGAAGATCCAATCATTAATTCGGGAAAATACTCAGTAATTTGGAATGGTTCAACAACCTCTGAATATTTCTGTTCTTCATAAGGTACCAATGATATCCTAGCAGTAGGATGTACCTTAAAACATCCTAATCTTTTATGAGAATATCCCAAAGAAGACAACATTTGAGGAGAATTTCCTGCTCCAGCGCATAAAAATAAATATTTTGAACGAAATACCTTAAATCCTGCAGTTTTACTTGAGGCTATATCTCGGCAGACCACTTTAAAAGATGATGTATTTTCTCTAACTATTTTTAAAACTTCAATTCTAGTTTTAATATTTGAAATACTTTTTGGATAATATTCTTTGATAACGTCATAAGCTGTTTTTCTTTCAAAACCCTCTTTATTATGAAAACCCCATCTTGGAATTCTTTGAACTTTCATCACTTTTGAAGCATTTTTATAAAATTCAGGCAATTGAGAATTTCCAATACTAGAGGAAAATTTATCTTCTATTTCTTCATAGAGTTTTAATGCATTTTCATAATCTAAATTTTTCAATCCATATTTAACTATCCATTTATTCCAAATATAAGATGGAGTCCTATGGTGCAATGAACTATTTACTGTTGAGCCTCCCCCAATACACTCTCCTTCCGTTAAGAGTAATGGAGGCAAACCAATTAATAAATTTAAACCTTTCTTGCTGTAACCTTTTAAGATTTGTTTTGGGGTATAAATATCTGAAGTGTTGCTACTTACAAAGTCTCCCTTTTCTAAACATATGCCTCTTAAATTTGCATTTGCTAATTCTCCATTTACTAAAAGGCCAGAGGGGCCTGATCCTATAACAATATAGTCATACAATTTAAGGTTCATTTTTAATTATCTGCAACCTCTCAAAAGATGATTTATATTTTTGTTTAAATATCCTAATGTATATATGTTCTATTCTTATTAGTAAATAAAGTAATTTTTGAAAAATTTTACTCACTTCGCAAATTTATTAGTACTCACTTTGTTATTATACATTTAATTTATAAATTAATACATGGGAACACATCTTGTTACTGGAGGGAGTGGTTATGTTGGAAGTTTTATAATCAAAAAATTAATTGAAATGGGCGAAAAAATATATAGTCTTGATGTAATTGATCCTTTAGAAAGAAACGAGAACGTTAATTATGTAAATGGCTCTGTACTTGACAAAGATTTAATTGATAATCTTACGAGAAAATGTGATTTTATTCATCATAATGCTGCATTAGTTCCACTTACAAAAAGCGGGGAGGAATTCAATAAAGTTAATGTAGAAGGAACAAAGATATTAGTTGAATATTCAATTAGGAATAACATCTCTCATTTTTGTCATATGAGTTCTAGTGCCGTTTTTGGTCTTCCAACAGAACTTCCACTTCTTAACAGCTCTCCAAGAAAACCAGTTGAAATATATGGCCAATCAAAAAAAGAAGCTGAAGATATTGTTATGTCTTACATTGCCTCAAACCCAGATTTTTCATGCAGTATAGTAAGACCAAGAACAATTTTGGGTTCGAATCGTTTAGGTATTTTTGAGCTTTTATTTAGATGGATAAGTAAAGGTAACAATATATTCGTAATAGGCGCGGCAGATAAACCATTTCAGTTCGCGCATATTAACGATATTGTGAACGCAAGTATCCAATCTTGCAAATTCAAAAAAAGGGGTACATATAATGTTGGGACATTGAGTTTTAGTTCGTTAACCAGTGACTTGCAATTATTAATTAATTATGCAGAATCCTCAAGTAAAATTATAAAACTTCCTGAATATTTAACAATTAAAGGGCTAACTATATTGGATAAATTAAATTTATCGCCTTTCGCTCCATGGCACTATCTTACTTATCACAAACCGTTTTATTTTGATTCAAGTTACGTTTACGAAAAATTAGATTATGAACCAAAAGGCAGCAATATAGAAATACTGATAGAGTCATATAAGTCATTTCTAGAAACCCCACAAAATTCTTCAAATAAAGTTTCCTCCCCTCATAGATCAAAATTAAAATCATCCACAATAGAGTTGATAGCCAAATTAATCTCAATAAAGTAATTTTTATGGTTTAAGTTAAATAAAATTCTGCTTAAATGGCTCTATTTCTAACTACTTAAATTTTTAATGCTTATTTTATGATTTTAAAAGTATTTCATGAAAATAAAGCATTATCTTTTCCTAAGCCAGTTAATAAAGAGGATTTTAGAAAAATAAACCCTTATTTCTTGATAGATTGTGGCAAAAAATTCGTATAAATATCTAAGGGTAGGATATTTATAGTGAATTAATCTCAAGGGTAACCTTTCATTTTCAATGGCATAACTGCAAAAAATCTCATTAGGATTTCCTAATTTTAAAAGTTTAATTGCATTAATTACTCTTTCTACATGTAAATGACTAGTAAATAATTTATATCTTCCCTCCAACAGATTTTTTGAAATAAAAGTCTTTTTTTTATTTAATGTTCCTTCATTAATAATTACTTCCCTGAAATTATCAATAGTATCTAAATAACCCTTTTTACTCTTATTACCAGTTATTAAAAAATCATTATTTACACCATTTATATTCAAGTATTCTTTAGCAATTATCTCTTCAGAGCAATTTGAACCGAAATCATTAGCAGGTAGTAAAAGAACTTTAGTTTGTTTACTTTTAAACTTTATTAGTACATTATTTAGGACATTACTAAAAGTATTAGTCGGATATGATTTACCATTCTCATTAATTATTAATCCATCTGGAACAACTACTAAAATATCTTCAACATTATCCATGTTTAAGTATGAGTATTTTAGAAATTGATTTATTATGTTCCAAATAAATTAACAATACAAACAAAATAAATATTTTTTTAATTTTTAGAATAATAAGTTTCTTTAACTTTAATTTAATTTAAATTTTACTAACTAAACCAATTATTAAAGTCATTGAAATCCATACGCACACTATCAAACGTATACCAGAATCTCCTAAAAGAATATCTTCAGGTTTCTCTGTTGTAAATCTAATATTTTCTTTACATCTTCGTGAGGCCTCTTCTGGATCACTAAGAAGTTGGTATCTAAATATCCCACCTAATACAAGTGGAACTGTTAGCAACATTAAGCTGGTTGGTGCACCATTTAAAATTGGTCCTGAAGCCCATAAGGAATAACTCATAAATACACTAGTTGCAAGAGTACTCTCTAATCTTAATAATAGTGGGATTGAATAGTACTCTAAGACTTTTCTTGTCAAAATTCCTCTTGATCTGAAAGTCATTAATTCTGCTTTTCTTTTTTCTACTGCTAAAAATAAGGCCAAAAGTCCAACGCTTAAAATAAACCAAGGAGACAAATTTAAATCAGAAGCCACAAGTCCGGCAATTGATCTTATTAAAAATCCAGATGCTATACAAAACAAATCTAAAATTGGTAGTTTTTTTAATTTTGTACAATAAAGTATCTGAATTAATCCATAACCAATAACTAGTAAAGCAACACTATGAGAAATATTTAAGGCAATAAAAATACTTATTAATGCCAATAGGAATGATGCGAATAAAGCATTCTTAACTTTTACTTTTCCTGATGCAATTGGTCTTTTGCTTTTAGTAGGATGAAGCTTATCAGACTCTATATCTAAACAATCATTAAAAAGATAAATTGAGCTTGAAATCAAACAAAAAGATAAAGTTGCATATATTGCAGGTATCCATGTATTCGGCAAAAAATTGAATGAAAATAAAGGTGCAGAAAAGACAATTAGATTTTTAGTCCACTGGTTTGGTCTAAAAGATCTGAAAAGGTAAATACTATTTTTTACAATTCTCATTATTTTTATTGTTCAAAAACAAAAAATTTGGATCCAAGAAAATTATTTATTATGGAATAGCCCATACCAAAACACCATGCAATTCTATATTCAAATTCATAAGCATAAAGAAATTTAATTATTATTGTCATAATTATTCCACCTATAAAATAAACCAGCAAAAATTTAGATATATTTTTAAAATGAGATTTTCTTTTACTTTTGAAAACCCATTTTTTCCCCAATAAATAAGAATTTACGATGCCTGATGCATACCCGATTGAAGAGCTAAAAAGAATGTTAGATGTAATTTTAAAAATAAACACATAAAAAAAGTAGTTTATAAACGTAGATAAAAAACCAACAATAATAAATCTCAGAAATTGTCGATTCATTTAAATTAAAAAAGCTTTAAAATCTATGATTCAATTTTTTTCATAATATTAATATAGTTAATAATCTACCAAACAACAAAATTCAAATTTAGATTAGACTTACATATTCACAATAATGCAATTTTTTTTGATAAATAAAAGATTTACAAAGCTCAGTAAATTAAAAAAATTTTAGAATTTACCAAAAACATTTAATAAATTAATCATATAATTATTTGTCAGCCTTTTTTGCTGATTTGATATCAGAGAATTTCCTAAAGTCAAAAAAAATACCATGAGCTTCCATTTTAAATTGTCTACTTAATGTATTTACTTTTTTAATATTTAAAAAAATTCCTACTCAAAGAAAAACGCTTATCTTTTTCATAAAAGTCTCAATTAAATTTTCTAGGAAAATTTTGCTTATATTTTTCTTTTTTTAAGTTACAAGTTTAGAAAAATCAAAATATGACTTAAAATATAGTAATATGAGCTTTAAAAAGATTAACGTATAATAAAATATTTATATTCCTAGATAAGTCTCTATTTTTATTAATAAACTTAACTAGTTTTATAAATTTAGTTTGAATATTAAAAAAAAATACAAATGTCAAATTTAACTTTCTTTAAAAATATATTCAAATCGAAATTAAACAGAATTTTAATTTTATTTATATTCTTAGTTTTTTTATTAACTATACTCTCAGGTATTTTTTCAATACCTTATGAAGATGCAGCAATAACTTATCAATATTCTAAAAACTTAGCTGAAACAGGTGTCATTTCATATATACCTGGTGGCGAGAGAGCAGAGGGAGTTTCAGATTTTTCTTGGATGATAATAATCGCATTTTTACAAAAATTAAATATTGGGAATCATCTTGCAGCTGGACTTCTGAACATATCTTTCTTAATTTTATTTTTTATTAGACTTTTTAAAATAAACCAACTTTTTAAAAATAATACTAAGAGTAACTACACAAACGTTTTAGTCTCATTTAGTTCATTTTTATTAATAATATTTGTAACTGGAATTTCAATTTCTGGACTAGGAGGTTTCGCAACTTTAGCTCAAATTTGCTTGTTAGCAACAATTTTTTCTTCTTTTATATTTAGAAAGTTTGATAGAATTTTTACTTTAAGCGGTTCTTTTTTTATTTTACTTCGTCCTGATAGCATTGCATATTATTTGGGAATGGTTATACCCTTTTTATTAGTTTATTTTTTGAATTTATTAAATATTCAAGAATATAAAAAACTAATTATTTACAACAAAAATAAAATAAGAAGCATATTTATAAAACTAAAAAATGAAATTAATATAAGAAATTTCATAAAAACATATAGATTAACTTTATTGCCACTTATTGTGTTTTTAATTTATTGGCCCTTAAGAGCATTATATTTTGGGAAAGCATATCCTCTTCCTTATTACGTTAAACAAGTTTATGAAAACGACTTATTCTCTATAATATATAGATTTGCTAGGGAAATTACTAGTAATGGAATTAATAATATTTCAATTTCAATTGTTTTAATTATTGGTATTTTACTAATTTCATTTGACAACGATAATAGAAAATTAAATAGTTCTTTTGAAATAAAAAATATTTCAACAATTAATGAAAAAAAAATTAATCTGATATCTATTGATAAAAATTTTTGGCTTTCTTGTTTTTTTTGCTGGGCATTCTTTTTCATAACTCAATCTCTTTATTTAAGTAGATTTCATTTACAACAAAATATTTGGGATAGATTTCATGCTCCTTTATTAGCCATCACTACATCTTTTTTAGCTTGTTTTCTTCTAATTTACCCAGCTAAGTTTTTGAAAACTAGCAAAAAATATAGTATATCTATGGCATTATTAGCTCTTCTTTTTCTTACCTCTTTCAATGTCACTCTAAATGGTGGTTTTATGGGATTAAAAAGGATTGCACTAGGATATAAATATTTTTTGTTCGCTCATAATAATGATAATATTTTGCAGCTTAGTAGAGACTTAGGGGAACTAAATAAAATTAAAAAAATTGATAAGATTTTATTGACTGAAGCAGGTAGAATTCCATACTATTCTAATATCCCTTCGGTAGATAGTTGGGGGCTTAATACCCCTAGATATGCATCTAATCCTCTTCAAGACCCCTCAGACATAACTAAAGAGAATCCAGATATAATTAATATGCATACTAATTTAAATGATCTTGTCAAGACAGAAGAAGAGTTTCAAAATATTAATTTTAAAGTTGGCAGATCATGCATAGACCTTAGACCAGATGAGCCTCCACATTTATGTGGATTCAGGCAAGTAGCACAAGCTATTTTTGTAGGAGCAAATAAATTAGATTACGAAATATACCTTGTGCCAAATTTAAAAGATTTAAAAAATAATAAAAAATATCAATTATGGATGATCAATCCAAAATCATATGCGTTGGAAGATATTCGTAATGTATTACTAAATAGAAATGCAGTAAAAATAAATTTTGTTAAAGAGCTTAAGGAATATGCATGGTAACAAATTAATTAAATCAAATAGCTAACAATTAAATTAAATGGGTTAAAAAAATTACAAATTTACTTTTTTATCAACTTGAAAATATCTAAGTTTTAGATTATAAATCTCTTATATAAAATTTTTATTATGAAATAATCCTCTATACCAAGGGAAATTAATATCACATATTTCGAAATTATTTTTTAATAAAAAATTTGTTATTTCTGTAAATGTTTGATCTTTTTTAGGACCTCTTTCATATCCTCCGTCAATAGATATATATTCAACAAAATTTATACAATCTAAAGCTCCCTGTAAAACCTCAGGCTCATATCCTTCTGCTTCGACTTTGAATAATTTTACTTTGCTAATAGAATATTTACTTAATAATTCTGAGAATTTAATTGTTTCAACCTCTATTATTTCGTCATAGTTTTCTGGCATAATCAATGAAGAATCGCCAAGGGAAGTTGATACATAAAATTTAAGTGTATCATCTTTCTCTGCTAAGGCTTTATTAATCAATAAAGAATTTTTACAACTTAATTTTAGGCAAGAAAAATCTTCTGGATTTGGCTCGATTGCGATGTAATTTTTAAAATCTATTAAATTGCTTATTTCAATTAACAAATCGCCATTATTTGCTCCACAATCAACAATTACGTCATTTAATTCAAATTTTATATTTTCTAAACAATAAGAATTGTATATCCTTTTACCTCTTACTTTTATCCCATCCCTATAAAGAGAAAAAAATCTATTTTTTATAAGTCCATATTTTTTAAATGTTAATTCTTTAGCTACTATTTTTTTTGAATAATTATCATAATAAAATCTTACTTTTTTTCTTCTTAAAAAAGCAAAAAGATTTTCTATAAATAATGATGTGAATAAATTTGAAAATTTAGATCCATGAAATTTATAAAGTATTGAATAAATTTGATTTAATATGAGTGTTTTCATTAGATCTGAATTTGATTTTTCAAAATAAATTTTTAAGCTAAAACTTTTAATAATTTAAAAAAGAAATAAAATTCTTTAATTTTATAATGTTATAGCTACTAAAATTGAATGGAGCCAAGCGGACTCGAACCGCTGACCCCCTGCATGCCATGCAGATCACCAACTTAGCTATAACTGGGTTTTACAGGTGTTTTCGGCATTTTGCTCGCAGGGCTGCTCGCACAGAAAACAATATTAACAATACAAGATAAAATTACCCTTTTTTTATTTCATTATTGATTTTAAATATCTCTTACTTTATCTACTATGCAAATACCAACCTGAACCTAATCTTTGCTCTATTTCATTAAAATCTAAATCTTTTTTGATTTTCATAACTTCATAATAATGAACAATAAATTTCAAAAACTTAGTAAATTTTTTTTAATTTATTTTTTTTTAGTTAAATGACTTGAGATAAGTTCAGCAAATTTTTGATATCCTAATTTAGATAAATGCGGTCCAAGAGGTGCATAATTATCTGTATCCTTGGTATCTATAACTGTTGAACCATCTATAAATTCAATTTTTAGTTCCTCGGAACTTTTCTTAAGATGTGATTTAT
>MDSZ01070199.1_pt1 | contig 10291 bp, 8 predicted proteins | sample 811201 | NCBI WGS metagenome assembly MDSZ01 (sample SAMN05326647, study PRJNA326480) | marine metagenome | isolation source: seawater | place: Indian Ocean: North | collected 2010 | reverse complement strand
ATTTTTGGACTTTAATAGGTAAATTTTTAAGGAAATTTGCGACAAATGAAAAATTTATAAAGTTGTTTAATTATGCTATGTCAGTGCTTCTATTGAGTTGTATAGCAACATTTTATTACTAGTTATGAAACCAGGAAACAAAAATTCATATAAAGCATTAAGATCTATTAAAATTAATGGTAGTGAATATAAATTCTATTCGATACTGGAAGCAGAAAAAAATGGATTAAAGGGAATATCTAAATTACCAAAATCTCTAAAAGTCTTATTAGAAAATTTACTTAGATATGAGGATGAAATTTCTGTCACTAGATCGCAAATAGAAGCTATACATAAATGGTTAAAATTTAAAAAATCAAAAACTGAAATCGCATATAGGCCTGCAAGAGTTTTGCTTCAAGACTATACTGGTATTCCTGCAGTTGCAGATTTGGCTGCGATGAGAGAAGCGGTAAAAGAGAAAAATAAAGATCCAAATACAATTAACCCTTTATCCGCAGTAGATCTGGTAATTGATCACTCTGTACAAGTTGACAAATTTGCTAATGAGGACTCGTTTAATAAAAATGTTGATATCGAATTTGAGAGAAATGGAGAAAGATATTCTTTTTTAAAATGGGGACAACAAGCTTTTAATAATTTTAGAATAGTTCCACCTGGAACTGGTATATGCCACCAGGTAAATCTTGAGTATTTATCTAAAGTTGTTTGGAGTGAAGAATATGAGGGATCAAAATATTTATTTCCAGATACTTTGGTAGGAACTGACAGTCACACAACAATGGTTAACGGTTTATCGGTTTTAGGTTGGGGTGTAGGAGGCATAGAAGCTGAGGCAGGTATGTTAGGGCAACCAATATCAATGTTAATACCTGAGGTTGTCGGTTTTAATCTATCTAATAAAATGCCTGAAGGAACAACAGCCACTGATTTAGTATTAACAGTTGTTAAAATGTTGAGAGACAAAGGTGTAGTTGGTAAATTTGTTGAATTTTATGGGGATGGATTAAAAAATCTTACTTTGGCTGACAGAGCAACAATTGCAAACATGGCACCCGAATATGGCGCAACATGTGGTTTTTTTCCAATTGATGATGAAACTTTAAAATATCTAAGGTTTTCTGGTAGAGATGAAAATTCTGTCAAAATCGTAGAGACCTATGCAAAAGAACAAGGTCTTTGGTCTTCAAGCGAGGTAGAATTCACAGACACAATATCATTGGATATGTCCTCAATAGTTCCCACTATCTCTGGGCCTAAAAGACCTCAAGACAAAGTATTACTCAGTGAAGCCAGTAAAAATTTTAAAAAAGTTTTTAAAGATACAGTAAAAAGAGAAAAAAAATTCTCAAAGGTAAATAAGTTTGATTATGAGATATCTGACGGGTCAATTTTAATAGCTGCTATAACTTCTTGCACTAATACTTCTAATCCAAATGTTTTAATTGGAGCAGGTCTTTTGGCAAAAAAAGCAGTAGATTTGGGTTTAAAAACTAAACCTTGGGTTAAAACATCATTAGCACCAGGATCACAAGTTGTAACTGATTATTTAGATAAAGCTGGTTTAAGTAAATATTTAGATGAGTTAGGATTTAATCTAGTTGGTTACGGTTGTACAACTTGTATAGGTAACTCCGGACCATTATCTGAGGAGATTGTAAATGCTATAGAAAAAGAAAATCTTTATACTGTCTCAGTTTTATCTGGAAATAGGAATTTTGAGGGAAGAATTTCACCAAATATAAAAGCAAACTTTTTAGCATCACCACCTTTAGTAGTCGCATATGCACTCGCAGGTCATATGGAGATAGATATTTATAAGGATTCTTTAGGTACAGGTAAAAATAATAAAGAAATTTTTTTAAAAGATATATGGCCCTCAAATAAAGAGATAGAAAATACTTTGAGGGACTCTTTAAGTGCTGAAATGTTCGTAAATAGGTATTCAAATATATCCGAGGGACCCATTCAGTGGCAAAAAATTAAAACTGTATCTTCAAGTATTTATAATTGGGATGAAAGCTCTACATATGTAAAAAAACCACCCTTCTTTGATAATTTACCAGATAAACCTGAGGGATTTAAAAAGATTAAAAATGCTAGACCACTTTTAATACTAGGAGATATGGTAACTACAGACCATATATCTCCCGCAGGATCAATACAAAAAGAAAGCCCCACTGGTGAGTATTTTATGAAACATCAAATACTTCCAAAAGATTATAATTCTTATGGTTCAAGAAGAGGAAACCATGAAGTTATGATGAGAGGAACATTTGCAAATATTAGAATAAGAAATGAAATGGCACCAAATACAGAGGGTGGATTTACAACACTCTACCCTGAAAATAAAGTTATGCCGATTTATGAAGCTGTAGTTGAATATAAGAAAAGAGGCACTGACTTAGTAGTTATTGGAGGAAAAGAATACGGAACTGGTTCTTCAAGAGACTGGGCTGCTAAAGGCACAAAACTATTGGGAGTAAAAGTCGTCATCGCTGAAAGTTTTGAAAGAATTCACAGGTCAAATCTTATAGGCATGGGCATATTACCTCTACAATTTACAGATGGTTTTGACAGGAAAAAATTAAATTTAAATGGTTCAGAATTGATTACCATATTAGATTTTGAGAAAGGTGTTAATCCTTCTGATAAAGTCAAAGTTGAATTTAAATATAATACAGGAGATATAAAACTTATAGATACAATATGCAGAATTGATACAAAAAATGAACTTGAATATTATAAAAACGGTGGAATTTTGCAATTTGTTTTAAGGAATATGATTTAAAATGAACGATCAAGAAATCAAAATAATTGACTCGCTAAATAGATCACAAAAAATTAAAAATTTTTTTAAAAATAATTTAAAAATTATTTTAACATTTATACTTCTGATCTTGATAACAATACTTGGTTATTTTGTTTTTATAGAATTCCAAGAAGATAAAAGGGAAAAGATTTCAAATCTATATAAAAATACGATAATTAACTTTAATGAGAATAACAAAAATAAGACACTATCAAACTTGGAAGATATAATTAAAAAAAATGACGATACGTACTCCCCTTTGGCTTTATACTTCATAATTGAGAACAATTTAATTTCATCACAAGATAAGGTTAACGAATACTTTGATAAAATCATTTATGATTTAAGTTTAAATAAAACAATTAAAAATTTAAATATTTATAAAAAAGCACTTTATAACTCAGATTTTCAATCGGGAGACGAGTTACTAAAAATATTGGATCCTCTTATTAAATCTGAGAATACATGGAGATCCCACTCTTTATATTTAATGGCTGAATATTACTTTTCAAAAAATCAAAAACAAAAATCAAAAGAATTTTATGAAAAGATCGTAAAAATGGAAGATGCAAACAAAGATATTAAATTAGAGGCCCAAAAAAGATTACAAAGAGATTTTAGTGACTAAAATTTTATTTTTTTTATTTATAATTTTTTTTTTAGGGAATTGTTCAACTAATTCAGAGTCAAAGTTTTGGTCTAAAACAAATGAAAAAAAAATTGAAAAACAAAATGAAAAAATATTAAGCAGCAAAACTAAATCCAGTCTTTTCGAAATAAATAAAAATATAAAAATTAAACTTAAAGAAAGTTTTGATAATTCTGGATTTGTAAAAAATAACTCTAATAATTTCGCAATTCAAAATTATTCGGGAAATTTTACAAAAAAAAGTAATTACAAATTCTCTAAAATTAAAAATAATGGATTTTTAAAATCATCCGTCATTTTTACTGAAGTTGGAGAAATAATATATTTTGATGGAAATGGATCAATTTATAAATTAAATCAAAACTTTGATTTTATATGGAAGGTTAATTACTATACAAAAAAAGAAAAAAAATTAAACCCAATTTTAAATTTTGCATATAGTAAGGACACTTTAGTTGTTGTAGACAACTTATCATATTACTATTTAATTAACTTAGATAGTGGAAAATTAATATGGAAAAATAAAAATACTTCACCATTTAACTCTCATGTAAAAATTTTAGATAATAAGATATTTGTTGTTGATCTTAACAATAAATTAAAATGTTATTCATTAAAAAATGGTAATCAATTATGGGAGTATTCTAGTGAAAACACTTTTATAAAATCAAAAAAAAATTTGTCAATTATAGCTAGTACAAATCAAATTATATTTATAAATTCTTTAGGAGATATAAATTCTTTAGATCCCAATTCTGGAGAATTACTGTGGCAAACACCAACTCAAAATACATCTATTATAGAGGACTCATTCTCAAATATTTATTCTGATTTAGTAAAGTCAAATAATAATATATTTGTCTCTAATAACAAAAACGAAATGTTTTCAATTAATAGTGAAAATGGAATGATTGATTGGGTTCAAAACATTAACTCTACAGTTAATCCCTCTGTAATTGAAAGGTTAATATTTACATTTTCAAATGATGGATATTTTGTTGTATTAGATAAAGAAAAAGGTAACGTAATAAGATCAATTGATATAAAAAAAAATATTAAAAACTTTGAGAAAAAAGATTTATCGATAATTGGTTTCATAGTAGCTAAAGATAAAATTTTTTTAAGTCTTAGTAGTGGAAAAATTGTAAAAATAAATATTATGAACGGAATAATTGAAGATGTGATCAAAATCGATAGAAATATTATTTCTAGACCTTATGTATACAATAAAGAAATATTTTTTATAACAGATAGTTCCTTGATAAAATATAATTAATGCTTTTAAAGTTATTAGAAAAATTAGGTAGAAAAAAAGTAGTTTTAGATAGAGGACCATCTCATCCAAAATTTAAAGATGCTAAACCATGGATGAATAGATATTATGTATTATTTAGACATAGGCCAAAATGGTTTCCTTTTAATATTCTTATTCATGAAATGCTCGATGATGATCATGGAGAAGGAGTACATAATCACTTGTTTCCATTTATAACAATAATATTAAGGGATGGTTATTGGGAGACTTTAGAAAAAGGAAGATTTTGGAGATCCCCTGGGTATATAGGTTTCAGATCAGCTAATACTTTCCACAGAGTAGATTTAAAACCAGGTACAAAACCTTTAACTATTTTTATATCTGGACCTTATGGTTTGAGAAAAGGTAAAAGATCTGAATACGGAATTGATTTTAATAAATTTAAATGAGACAAGAGTTTTATACTTTAGAAATCGCTACTAGTGGTCAAAAACTTTATGAGTTTACTCATAAAACTATTGATTGGATTAAAAGCTTAAAAATTAAAAATGGTATAATTAACCTATCTATCCAACACACAAGTGCATCGTTAATAGTTCAAGAAAATGCAGACCCTGATGTTCAAACAGATCTAATTAATTATTTTGATAAATTAGTTCCAATGAATAACAGGCTTTATATTCATTCAGCAGAAGGAGAGGATGATATGCCTGCACATATAAAATCTTCAATAACTAATAATCAAATATCATTAAGCATTAAGAATAATGAGTTATTGTTAGGCACATGGCAAGGTATATACTTATTTGAACACAGAAAAGAAAAACATAATAGAAAAATTATTCATCATTATATAGGTGATTAACTATTTTTTTAACGATTGAAAAGCATTTAGTGCAGCTTTTCTTGCATTCTCATGAACTACTATTGGTTTTGGATAATCTTTTCCGATTATAGTATTTATAGATTTTTGATATTTATCATCTAATTCCCACGGTTTATGAATAAATTTTGATGGATAATTTTTTAACTCTGGAACCCATCTCTTTACATAATCACCACTCTTGTCAAATTTCTCTCCTTGTAAAATTGGGTTAAAAATTCTAAAATATGGAGCTGCATCGGCTCCACATCCAGCTACCCATTGCCATTGAGCAACGTTATTAGCCTCATTAAAATCTAAAAGACAATTACGAAAATGCTTTTCTCCCTCTTTCCAGTCAATTCTAAGGTGTTTAACTAAAAAAGAACCTACAACCATTCTAATTCTATTGTGCATCCATCCTGTCTCGTACATTTGTCTCATACCAGCATCTACAATAGGGTATCCAGTTAGTCCTTTTTTCCAAGCTATTAAATTTTTTTTACTGTTTTCCCAAGGAAATTTATCAAATTCTTTTCTTAAATTGCCTTTAAGCATCTCTGGGAAATAATTGATTAAACTATGAGAAAATTCTCTCCAACCTAACTCATTTAAATATTTTCTAATTCCAATATTTTTATTTTTTAAATTCGAACAATTAGACCAAATAGTATTTACGTTTAATTGACCATTTCTTATATATGGTGACAATTTAGAAGATCCGTTTAGAGATGGAAAATCTCTATTTACTCCATAACTTGAAATTCTTTCTTTTAAAAATTTTTGTAATTGAACAAAAGATTCTTTTTCAGAAACTGTCCAATAATTCTCAAATTTTTTATACCATTTTTTATTTGGTAAAATATCATTTGGTTTGGAAATAGATTTAAAAATATCAATCTTTTGTTTTAGTTTGTTTAGTTTTTTCTCTTTTATAGGTACTCTTTCTAAGTATATCTGCTCTGCATGTCTCCAGAATGGACTGAAAACTTTAAAAGGTGTACCATCTTTTTTTGTTATTGTTTGATATTCGTTTAATACGTTTCCTTTAAAAAATTTGTATTCAATTTTTTTATTATCTAAAATTTTTATGACCTTTTTATCTAAATCAAGTTGTAATGGCTCATAAACTTTATTCCAATAAACACAGATATCTTTATTATTAATTTCCGAAAAAAATTTAGATTCTTCAGATATTATTAATTCTAAATTAATATTATATTTATCTAAGTCTTCTCTAAAACTCTCTAGAGATTTACTAATCCACCATTTTTGAGCTTCTCTTTTATTGTCGAAATTTTGTTTGTTAAAAATATAGACAGCTGAAACTCGATCATGATTTAAACTAGCATTTATCAAAGCAGGGTTATCACTAACTCTTAAATCATCTCTAATCCAAACAAATGCCTTATTTAACATTTTTATATTTTTTCAATCCTTTCTCATAAAGTTTTTTGTAAAGTTCTTTGTCTACATCACCCTCACAACCAATTAGTAAAATATTAGAACTCCTATTTAAATTTAGTCTATTTCTAACTTTTATATTATTAAAAGCAGATACCAGACTAACAACTGCAGGTGCTGAACACTCTCCACCTATGATTTTTTTAACACTAAAACTTTTTTTTGCAAGCATGGTTATTGCGTCTGGAATTTTTTTATCTGGTATCGCTAAACAGCAATTTGTTGTTTTTTTTAAAATATGCCAAGGTATCAATGACATTTCGTTGCAAGACATACCACCCATAATACTTTCTTTATTAATTTTAATTTTGGTCATTTTACCTTTTTCAATACTTTTTAAAACGCACGCTGCATTCTCTGGTTCAACGGTAATAATTTTTGGTATTCTTTTAAAATATCTTGCTACACCAGCAACTACTCCAGCAGCCATACCTCCAACACCAGCTTGTAAAAAAATATGTGTAATATATTTATTAGTTTGTACTGATGTTTCTTTTATCATGATAGAGTAACCGGCCATAGTAAGTTTCGGCACAAATTTATAATTCTTCCTTGAAACGTCTTGCACAATTTTCCAATTGTTTAGTTTACTTCTTTTGATGCATTCTTTTAGCGAATTTTCATAATCACCTTTTACTCTAATAATCTCAGCTCCATATTCTTCTATGGTTTTTGCCCTCGACACACTAACATTTTGACTTAAAAATATTTTACAATTTAATCCTAGTCTTTGAGCTCCCCATGCAACAGATCTACCATGGTTACCAGCCGTAGCCGATGATATTGTAATTTTTTTCCTACCTTTTGAAATTACCTCCACCGCGTAAGCTCCACCAAGAGCTTTAAATGATTTTAGATTAAATCTTTTAGACTCGTCTTTATAAAATATATTACCGACATTTAATTCTTTTGATAATTTATTTAGACTAATTAGAGGAGTTTTTGAATAGTTATTCCATTTAGAGATTTTTGTATAAGCATTTTCTAAGTATGATTTTGGCAAATAAGCTAATACATTTTTTCTGTTAAAATTATACTTTTTGTTAAATATAATTTTACTCAATTTCCATTCTTTTATTTTCGATTTTAATTCCATTCATTAAATAATGTATATTTAAATTTATCATAAACAATATATTATAATTTCTAATAGTGAAAAATTTTATAGTCGCAATAGACCAAGGAACAACTTCAACAAGATCAATATTGTTTGATTTAAACGGAAAACCAATATTTACTTGTAAGAAAGAATTTAAGCAATATTTTCCTAAAAATGGTTGGGTAGAGCATAATCCAAATGAAATATGGAAAACAACAATTAACGTTCTGACTAAAGTTATAAACAAAAGTAAAAAACTTAAAGGAAAAATTTTAACTATTGGTATTACAAATCAAAGAGAAACAATTATTCTTTGGGATAAAAAAACTGGTAAATGTGTTTATAACGCTATTGTATGGCAGGATAGAAGGACCCACGATTTATGTAAGAAATTAAAAAAAAAGGGTTATGAAAAAATTATTAGATCTCGAACCGGCTTAATTTTAGATCCTTATTTTTCTGGTACTAAAATTAAATGGATACTAGACAATGTATCTATTGCAAAAAAATTATTAAAAAAAAAAAGATTATTATTTGGAACTATTGATACATATTTAGTTTGGAAATTGACCAGCGGTAAGATTCATGCAACTGATTCTACTAATGCTTCCAGAACAATGATATTTAATATTAAAAAAAATGTTTGGGACAAAAAATTATTAAATTTGTTAAAGATCCCTGAAAGTATTTTACCATATGTCAAAAATTCTGCAGACAATTTTGGTGAAACGTCGAAATCCATTACTAATGAATCTTACTCGATAAATGGTATAATAGGTGATCAACAAGCAGCTGCGATTGGACAAGGTTGTTTTAAAACGGGCTCTACAAAAATTACCTTTGGGACAGGAGCTTTCGCAATAATGAATACAGGTAATAAAATTTTAAAATCTAAAAATAAATTATTATCAACAATATGTTATAGAATTGACAATAAAACTACATTTGCTTTAGAGGGATCTATTTTTATTGCGGGAGCAGGTATTCAATGGTTAAGAGATAAACTAAAAATAATTAAACATGCAAATGTAACCGAAAAAATTTCTTTAAATTTAAAAAATAATAATAATGTCTACTTTGTACCTGCATTTACCGGTTTAGGCGCTCCTTACTGGAGATCAGATGCTAGAGGAACTTTAACAGGACTAACAAGAGACACAGGAAGAGATGAGATAATTAGAGCAACACTAGAGTCGGTAGCTTATCAAACTTTTGATTTGTTAAAATCTATGAAAAAAAACGGAATTAATCCAAAACTTATGAAAGTTGATGGCGGAATGGTTCAAAATAATTGGTTTCTCCAATTTTTGTCGAACATTACAAGACTTGTTATAATTAGGCCAAAAAACAATGAGACTACAGCTTTGGGTGCAGCTTTAATTGCTGGTTATGGTAAAGGTATATATAAATCTTTACCTAATCTTTCAAAAAAACTGAAAATTAGTAAAAAATTCTCCCCAAAAATGGCTCATAAACAAAGATTAAAGTTGTTGAATGGATGGATCCAAGCAATTAGAAAAACTTTAATATAATATGAAAAAAATTTTAATAATCGGTGCAGGAGCAATGGGATCTGCCTTTTCACTTCCATGCATAGAAAATAATAATAAAGTTACATTAATTGGCACACACATTGAAAGTAAGTTAATTAAAAACTTAAAAAAAAATCGATATCATCCTATGCTTAAATCACGACTACCAAACAAATTAAACATACTAGATTATAAATTTTTAAAATCAGAGTTAAAAAAAAACTATAATTATGTTGTCTTAGCAGTTAGTTCTAAAGGAATTGATTGGGTAATAGAAAAACTTGTTAAAAATTATGTTAAGAAATATTATTTAATAGTGCTGACTAAGGGATTGTCAATTTATAAAAATAAAATAATAACTATTTCAAATAAAATAAATCTTGAATTCCAAAGAAAAGGTTTACCAATACAGAATATAACATCTATAAAAGGTCCATGCCTAGCTGTGGGTTTAATTAACAAAGTTAGAACTAGCACGGTAATTGCTAATCAAAGTATTTCTGTCGCAAGCCAAGTAAGTAGAATAATATCAACTAGTTATTATACAACTGAAGTCACAAAAGATATTATTGGTGTAGAAATTTTGGGGGCTATTAAAAATATTTATGCGATGTTGAT
>MDSZ01254554.1_pt1 | contig 10292 bp, 8 predicted proteins | sample 811201 | NCBI WGS metagenome assembly MDSZ01 (sample SAMN05326647, study PRJNA326480) | marine metagenome | isolation source: seawater | place: Indian Ocean: North | collected 2010 | reverse complement strand
TGATTTGGGTGATAATTTGTTTATCCTTACTAAAAAAGGCATGATGATTAGAATTGTTACAGGGCAAACAAAAGATACCAAAACTAAGAAGTCCAAAGGCACTAGGATTATGGAATTAAGAAACAAATCTAGAGATGGGTATGAAGATGAGATTATTTTCACTGCAAGACTACCTGCCGAATTATTAGAGCAAGACCAGTTTGATGCCATGGACACAGACGGTGATGGTGTAATTACTAGAGAAGAATTTGAAGCAGCCCAACAGCTTGAATCACTCGAAGAAGAATGATGGAGATATCGACGGATTCAAATTGAATAACGAATGTGGTTGATACAACCGCAGCGCTATAGGTGAGACTCATGGATAGTAGTGAATTGATATATGATTGGAATGTCATAGATTACGAAATCAACCGTAATCCAACGAATCATCCTCACGGCGTGTGGTTTGATGATGAGACTTTAAGAGATGGTTTGCAGAGTCCCAGCGCGAGAAACCCAACAATCAATGAAAAAACAGAATTATTGTCTTACATGGAGAGATTGGGAATCCAGAAAGTAGATTTGGGGCTTCCTGGAGCAGGCCCGTTTCATAGAGAGCACATCAATGCTATGCTTAGCCACATTATCGAAAACGACTATCAAATCAGACCAGGTGCAGCAGTTAGAACCTTGATGCAGGATATCGAACCGTTAGTTAAAATGCAACAACAACACGGAATTCAGATACAAGCCTCGGCGTTTCTAGGCACTAGCCCAATACGTCAATACACTGAAGGATGGACCATGGAAAAACTGATCTCTACTATGGAAAAGGCGGTAACTTACGCAGTTGAAAATGAAGTTCCTGTTATGTTCGTAACCGAGGATACCACGAGGTCAAACCCAGAGGATGTCAAAGCGATCTACCAACGCGCAATGGAATTGGGAGTCAGGAGACTCTGCGTCTGCGATACTTGTGGTCACGTAACCCCGAACGGAGTAAAGAAGTTGCTTAACTTCATCGATGAGGAGGTAATCAAGGATGGCGGTTACCATCGTAGCGAGATTGAGGTCAATTGGCATGGCCATCAAGATCGTGGGCTCGGTGTTGCCAACAATATTGCAGCTGTCGAAGCTGGTGCGGATGTAATTCACGGCACTGCTTTAGGTGTTGGTGAAAGGGCAGGTAACGCTCCACTTGATCAAACCTTAGTAAATCTGAAATTGATGGGTGTTATTGACAATGATCTAACCCTTTTGGATGAGTATGTAAGAGTCGCTAACGAGTATATCGAAGTACCGCTTCCAAGGAATTATCCAGTCTTTGGAGAGGATGCATTTGAAACCGGAACAGGTGTTCACGCATCTGCGGTCATAAAAGCGATGCGAAAGGGAGATGATTGGCTTGCTGACAGGGTTTATTCTGGCGTGCCAGCCGGTGACTTCGGACTGAAGCAAGTTATTCGTATTGGTCACATGGCTGGGCGATCAAACATAATTTGGTGGCTAGAGCAAAACGGTTATGAAACCTCAGATGAATTAGTCTCTCATCTATTTGATGTGGCGAAATCGCAGAGAAAAAATATGCTGGATAGTGAAGTTGAAACAGCAGTTCATCAATTTTTGAATCGGTAATCATTCGAATTCTTGATATGTATCCACGTTTTTTTGGTTTGAGACAGCATTGACCCACTCACTGTCGACGCTTCCACCGCTCCACTCACCGTCTAATGCAACCTCGCTCACATCTACCTCGTCTCTCCACGAAGGCTTTTCATCAGAGCCACAGACTACAAATTTACCATGTGAATCAATCTGCTCTTCTAACATATAGATGTGTTTAGACACTGGTAAGAAATGGCCGACTGGCATACCTGATGCAGTAAATGGATTTGTTGCTGCGCCAATCAATAAGCCATCCTCTGGAGCGACAATATCGACTGTCAAACCTGGAGTTGCAGGGTCTGAAATAGTTGCGATAACCTCGCCCTCACGCATAACTGACCCTGCTGAAACGAACATATCTAGCAGACCTCCCTCGCCCGCCCTTAGCCATCTTGAGCCACTCGCTAGCATTCTAAATCTGGGCCTATTTGGCTTTCCAGGTATCATTCTTAGCGATCTGAGGACATTTAACACTCCTTGAATAGCCACTTTTACCGTTGTGTTGTCGATGAGATTTGCTCCGCCTCCTTCGTATGTAATCGCTGGTATATCGTGTTCATTTGCCACTTTTCTCAGCGAACCAGACGGTGCCTTTGAATCAAGGAGAATTTCGATTCCAAACGCTTTTGCTAAAATATTTGACCCTGCGTGTGCTAAATCAACTCTTAATTGAGGCATGTTTGACCTTCCTTTGGCAGCACTATGGAGGTCAATAATTGCATCTGAATCTCTAAGTAAGTATTTCCATACTTGTGCGGCAACTCGCTTGGTGGTAGAACCTTTGAAATCTCCGGGGAAATTTCTATTCAAGTCTCTACCATCTGGGAAATACCGCGATTTGCTGCGGTAACCTGGAAGGTTGACAACAGGAACTATGCGAATTGTTCCAGCCAGTTGATTTGGGTCCAACGCTTTCTCGATATCAGTGAATGAATTGGATAGCAAATGCGTACAAGCAGAGGCGCCAGTTAATTCATCACCATGAATTCCTCCAAGTATGGTAATTGTTGGCCCTGGTCTAACTCCATGTATTACAGTGATTGGAATAGGCCACGGATCTCCTAAGTCTACTTCCAATAATGGTAGTAAAACGGTCCTGATAGTTCCCGTCTTGATTGTTTTTCTAAACATCTTTATGTTGGCCCAATCAGCACCTCTATCCCAGTCAGGCCTGTTTTCTGGTTGATGGGCAGCAAGTGCTTCTTGAATGGCAATTTTACGACGCTTCGGTAACTCGTGAGCTAAGCGGACCCTAGTCTTCTTGACCTTCTTCCGGTCGCCCATGTTGATGCCAACACGAACTAACCAATGAATGATGCGATGACCAGTAATTTGCAGCAATAAAGAAAGACATTCACGAACTAGCAAGACTATGCCAGAACTATGTGTTCAACACCAATACGCTCCTAATTCAATTTGCTTCGGTTGTGGCCCGGCGAACAATGACGGTCTGCGTATAGAGAGTCACAGAATAGATAATGGTTTAATGATGGAATTTTTGCCAAACGACTCACACCAGGCATTTCCCGGGATGATAAACGGGGGGATAATCGGCACATTACTAGATTGTCATGGCAACTGGACTGCTGCGGTTGCGCTCATGGACAATAATGGGCTAGAGGAGCCGCCCTGCACTGTTACTGCGTCTTACTCAGTTAAGTTACGTCGACCAACACCGCATGGTGAAAAACTCGTCATAACTAGTCAAGTAAATACAATCGACGGTGACAAAGTAAAAGTTGACTTACTCCTAGAAGCAGGTGGCAAAATCTGCGCTAGCGGTGACGGACTTTTTGTAGCAGTAAAAGAAGGTCACCCAGCTTATCATAGGTGGAATTAAACTAATGGTAAAACCGAATGAAGGTCAACGCCTAAAACTCGAAAATTTGCGAGGCATAGTCGTCGGTATCATGATGGATATGTCGGTTTGGCAACAGCACGAAATAGAACCACTGCTCAACATAAATTTGGGTCTACTCAGGAGAAATGCAACACAGAGGCACGGAGTCACAAAATGGAAGCGCGGCATAACTAGTGAACAAGTAAGCCTCGAGAACCTTGAAGTTGTTGAATTACACCCAGAATTACTCAATGAGGAATGGAGTGCTTACGCGGCTTTTGTGTTACACCATGAGTTTATACACGCATTAGGTTATCGAAATCACGACAAATTTTTTCGATTAATGGAAAAATCCTGGCCGGGGATAAATGCTGCAAACGATGGTCCTAGATTCACTGAATACCTGAGGTGGAAAACAGCAAAGTGGATATGGAAATGCTCTAAATGTAACAAAGAATTTCCTCGGAAAAAACCAAGTCTTGGTGCGTATAAATGCAGAAAATGCTCGACAGTGTTGGTAGATGTCAAAATGTGAGATTATTTCTTAGATTTCCTTTTCTTTGCCTTCTTTTTAGCAGTTTCAACTGCCTCATTGGCATCCATATCAGCCTCAACAGCAGCCTTCTTGATGTTTGATTTTTCATCTTCTGTGATTTCTCCATCTTTGGCTGCAGATTTCATCGCTGCTTCGACATTCATGCGCGCAGCTTCCTCATCACTGATGCCCAAAGCCTCCTGAAATGATTTGAGTTCATCGAGTTCTTCTTGTGTTATCACCCCATCAGACCATGCAGTTTCATACGCTTCGAGCAAGAATTCTTTGTATGCTTGGGGATTGAGTAGAACATCACGTATTAATCCGTGATTTGGTCCGGTTTCGTTTCCGTTTGACATGTCAAGAATTGCGATTGATCTTCTTACTTCTTTGACAGCCATGTCCTTGAGTCCGTGTCCTGCCCAAACAGCACCTGCTGCAACAACTGCGGCAGCAAACCATCGCATTATATTCTCATCAACTAAATCACCGGGCTCAACTAAGTGAAATATGCCCAACACTGCCATCGCAGCACCGCACATAACCTCAACCCAGTCGTTTAAATCTGGCTCATCATCAAAAACAGACAATCGTTCATCGACTAAGGAATCAATATCGTCGCTCATGTTTGTAGTGCAGTAATCGAAGGGTCTTATTGATGTCGGAATGTAAAAACTTCAGCGTTGTCCTTTTGGACTATTGGCAACACACTGGTTACATGGCAGATGCGGCAATGTCAGTCAAAGACTTGAATCTGCCTGAAAAAGCGCGTAGGTTCATTATGACTGAATGGGGCATAGAAACACTCCACCCGCCCCAAACACAATCCATGGGGCCAATTTTTTCAGGTAGTAATTCTTTGATTGCTATTCCAACTGCCAGCGGAAAATCTCTGATAGCCTACATTGCAATAATTCGCAAGTTATTGTTAGAGGAAATAGGATCTAAAGCAATCTACATCGTTCCACTAAAAGCGCTTGCTACAGAAAAATATGACGAACTTCAATCACTGGGTAAGGCACTGAACTTGACAATTGGCCTTGGAATTGGTGATGCAACTTCGGAAACGAAGAAAATCAATGAGTGCGATATATTGGTCTGTACATCCGAAAAATTAGATTCACTCATGAGAAATAGATCTGAAATAATGTCAAATGTCTCAGTAATAGTTGCTGACGAATTCCATCTGCTGAATGATGCAACTAGAGGTCCAACATTGGAAATTAATCTAACCAAATTACGCCATCTGAAGCCTAAGGCGCAGATTATAGCCTTGTCAGCAACAGTCGGAAATTGCACTGAATTAGCGAATTGGCTCAATGCTGAGTTGATTATCTCCGACTGGCGTCCAGTGGCGCTAGAATACAGCACATACCACGATTTACATCTCGAACCCCGTCTTGTCCAGTCATCTGCTCGCACATCTGAACCAAGTAATCTCAAGCCTCCACGTGATTTGACAGGACCAAAATCGCACCCTACCTGGGTTGCACTTGATGATTCAATTGATAATGATGGACAATTACTTATCTTTGTCGGAACAAGAAAAAGCGCGGAATCAGAGGCAATCAAACTAGCAAAAAGGGTGCGGAAAAAAATGCTTAAAGAGTCTCCAGAAAAAATCTCGAAGTTTGAAGAAGTGGCCAATTCTATAGAGGGTCACAGGCATTCAGCAATGGCAGATAAACTCATAGAGTGCTTAAAAAGCGGCACCGCTTTCCATCATGCAGGGCTAACTCATGGTCAAAGGAAAATAGTTGAGCAGGCCTTCAAAGAGGGTTTAATCACATGTCTAACAGCTACACCAACCTTAGCAGCCGGCGTCAATTTGCCGGCGAGAAGAGTTTTGGTTCGAGACATAAAAAGATGGGATGACGGCATGAGCAGACCTCTGCCTGTTATGGAGGTTAGACAAATGCTTGGTCGCGCAGGCCGGCCAAAGTATGACGACTTCGGTGAAGCTTGGGTGCTATGCAAAGGAACAGATGGTTGGGAAATAGCCGATATGGTTAGTGAGAGATATTTCTTTGGTGAGGTAGAGCCAATTATTTCTAAGTTATCTGGAGAACCTGCTCTCAGAACCCACATCCTTTCGATAATTGCCTCGGGAGGAATTCAACATCGAGGAGATATTGGTGATTTTTTTTCTGCGACATTTTTGGGCCACTCGACACCAAATCATATTCTATCTAGCAAGATCGATGAGACTGTCAAATGGCTAATAGAGGAGAGATTCATTAGGAAACTCGGTATCGACGATGACTACTTAAATGTCAGAGAAAATCAACAGCTAGAGTCATCAGAAGAGTGGGACGATAGCATACCTGCATGGGCTACAGCAGCACAGGGTATTCCAGGTGTTGAAGTCTCAGGACAGGTCGATTCTCAACCAGAGTCAAGAACATCAGCTTACAATAAAGTTGAATTTGGGTTTAGCCCAGCGAACAATCTGAATAATACTGGAGCTTGGCATTCACCGGCAGATATCAATTCGGACGGAATGAAGTATGAAGCAACGCCGATGGGTGAGAGAATAACCCAACTATACTTAGATCCTCTATCAGCATCAGTAATTCGGACCGGCCTCAGGAGGGCTGTCAGAAGGTTGGTCAAAGATATAGGACCAGTTACTAACTTTGGTTTATTGCACTTGGCAACCGCCACTCCTGATTTCACCTCACTATGGGCAAAGAATTCCGAAATGGACATCAATTCCAAATTATGGATAAAGACCAATTCTGTTGAGGAAGAATTGCTATCAGACTCCAGTTATGACGAGATGTTGCTATCAAATGTGAAATCTGCATGGATGATAGAGATGTGGGCATCGGAAGATAACATACGTTCTATAGAGAAAGAGCTTGACGTCAATCCAGGTGATATCCATTACCGAGTCGACATTATGGAGTGGCTTATTCACGCATCTAGAGAAGTAATTCTTACTGATGATGTATTCTCTGAGGAACACATGACTCAAATTGCCAGCATAGTCAAACAACTTGATATTCTACGATTACGAGTTAGACACGGATGTAAAGAGGATTTGTTAGCATTAGTCAACATCCCAAACGTTGGGAGGATGCGAGCGAGAGAATTATCAAAACTCGGAATCAGGAATCCAAATGATGTTGCAAAAATGAGTAAGAAGCAGATCTCTGAGGTATTAAGACTGAGAGGCTGGGGACCACAATTGCTGGATAAAATAATGTTTGAGGTTGACAAGGTGCTGAAAAAATCAGGACATAAGAAAAAATCAGTTAGGCGGGATGACATTCCCCTTGACAGTGAGAGCGAGGCGGATTATTGAAAAACTAACAATAGCACCGAGGTTTATGGAGATGCCAGATTTTCCATGCTTCAGGGTTGACATAACTGCTTGCAGTAAAAACTTGGTTCAACAATTTATTGAAGCAAGGCCGAATCAGAACTGGTTGTTAATGGCAGATGAAGCAGCGCAATCTGAGCAACAATTGTGGACCGCATGGTTGCTATCTAAAAGGGCACTTGAACAAAATAGAGCATTGGCGAGGTCGGTTGACGCAGAATTCCTTCGCTACATCGCTGGAACACACCACGTCTCTGAGGCATTTAGGAAGGTGGGCATAACTGATTTTCATACCTCGGCTTGGGTGGTGTGCTTGCCAGATTATCAGCAAAAAGGCGGTGAAATTAGCCCTGTTATTGATAGCGAACTATTAGATGGGAGTATGGCTGAAATGTGTAATCGCTTAAATTTTACAAGAATCCCCGGAAGGCCTAAATTATCTATTGAGGGGATAACTAAATTGGGCATAGATATTGAAGAAATAGGTGAGAATACTGAAGACTCATTAATTGGTTTGACTATTTCCACCGACCTTAATTCCTAAACAATCAAAAGAAGCATTCAAACACTTCTTGCATTTGGAATGCACATGGTCATTGCAAAGTCACCTGATTCCGATATAACTGGGTTGAGCCACAGATATCTTGACGCAGATAAAATCAATAAAAGTCTCGACAAGATAACTAGCTCTGGGGCTACATATGCAGAGGTAAGGCTTGTAGCATATACCGATTATTCAGCTACGCTTAGAGACGGAAAATTGGAACGAGCAATCCCGGGTCAGGAAATAGGAGCCACAATTAGAGTTCTAGCAAATGGGGCGTGGGGTGTACATTCAACCACCGATATTGCCTCACTGGAACAACAAATGAATCCGACATTAAAGTTAGCACAGTCTGTTGCTGCTAGACGTTCACCCAAAGATAGAGCAATCAGTTTGGCTGAAGTTCCAATCATCGAGGATAGTCTCCACTGGACACCGAAGAAGGATGTAAGAAATACCGAGCTTAACGAGCGACTCGAGCACATGAACTTATTCACCAAATCAGCAGGTGGGGATGATAAAATCGTTTCAATCACTTGTGGCTGGCATGATGAACACATTCATACCGAATTCCTCAGCAGTGAGGGGATGAACCGGACTTGGAGTTTTCAAAGGTCATTAATCAATGGAATGGTGACTGCAAGAGACGGTTCAGATGTGGTCTCATATCGAACTAGGTTTGGTGGAGAAGGCGGTTTGGAACTAATCGAGTCGTGCGATATCAATAAATTAGGTCGGGACGCTAAAGTTTCTGCTCTGCGATTATTGCAAGCTGAAAGGGCCCCTTCTGGTAAATTGCCTTTGATTGCAGATAGGGATTTAACTGGAGTCTATATTCATGAAGCATTGGGCCATCCATGTGAGGCTGATCTAGTTGCCGCTGGAGATTCCTGCCTTGATGGGAAGTTAGGACAGAAAATTGGTAGTGATATTGTTACGGTGATCGATGATCCAACAATACGCACAGGTTATGGCGCGCACCCCATCGATGATGAAGGTTTAGACACAACTGAAAAGTGTCTAATCAAAAATGGCATTCTTACCGAATATCTCAATCATCGAGAAACAGCAGCACATTTCGGCATCAAACCAAATGCTGGTGCTCGAGCACAAGACGGTCTACATCACCCATTGGTTAGAATGTCAAATACCCTGATTCACGGCGGTACCCATGCTGATTTGGACGAGTTAGTCGAAGATGTAGACTACGGAGTATATGCGTGTGGCTCTCGAGGTGGGCAAGTAGATACTGGAAGAGGTTCATTCCAGTTTGCTGCACAAGAGGCTTGGTTGATAGAGAATGGAGAAATAACAACACCGCTAAAAGATGTTAGTGTAAGCGGTTTGACTCTAGAAATCTTGAAGAATGTCGACGGATTAACCAAAGAGTCGAAATTAGCAGCTCCAGGTTTTTGTGGCAAAGGTCAGACTGTTCCAGTTGGTGATGGCGGACCTATTATGAGGATTAGTGAAGCACTGGTGGGATAATATTGCTTCCAGACAAAGCACTTGATAGATTACAAGATGGATGTAAATTCATTGCTGGACGATGTAATGCACTGGGATTGAATAGTTGGGAAGTTGTTGCAGCACAATCTTACGGTCACCAGATTGATATTGAGGGCGGAAAAATCTCATTAGCTGCTGGGGGAGGTGAAGGTGGCTTTGGCATTAGAGTGGTGGAGAATGGCAAGTTTGGTTTTGCTTACTTGGTGGACGTCGAATCGGCAGATAAGGCAATAAAAAGCGCTCTATCAATTGCAAAGATGTCACCAGCCGTTGATGGATTTGTATTACCATCCGAGCAACCTGCACAATCTGTATCAGGCTTGTATGACAAAAACATTGTTGCTATGTCCTCTGAAGATTTGCTAACTCAAGCAGACGCCATTATCTCTGAAGTTGCATCTCTTGATGAGCGCGCAGTTGTTACCGGTGGTGGGATAGGCGTAAGCGCTAATGCGAGCGCAATATACAATAGCGAGGGTATTGAAGCAGCTGGAGTAACTACATCTCATGGTGTCGGAGTACAAATATCTATAGACACAGACGGACAATTAACTAGTTCTTGGCAGAGTAGTTCTTCCCGCAGTAAATTACCCCAGATACCAACTTGTATCTCGCGGGCAGTGGAATGGGCTAACTTAACAAGGGATCCTATCAAAGTTTCATCGTCTCAGGATGAATCAAAGGTTATGATGACTAGTGAAGGATTCTCGCCTCTATTCTCTGTAGTTGTGCCAAACGCCATTCGTGGTGAAAAGCTCGCCAGAGAGGAATCATTTTGGTCTGGTAATTCAGGGGAGATTGTTATCGCTCGAGACCTTACTGTAGTCGATGATGCAACAATACCAGGGGGGCGTTCATCGGGTGCTAGGGATGATGAAGGAGTCCCGACTAG
>MDSZ01115450.1_pt1 | contig 10292 bp, 10 predicted proteins | sample 811201 | NCBI WGS metagenome assembly MDSZ01 (sample SAMN05326647, study PRJNA326480) | marine metagenome | isolation source: seawater | place: Indian Ocean: North | collected 2010 | reverse complement strand
TCGAATACAATCTCGCCAGTGTAGCCAACGACATCTTGTATGATGTTTGTTAATTCAAGAATAGTAACTTCATCTTCAGATCCACAATTGAGGTGAGAAATTCCTTGTTCGTATACGTCGATTGCATCGACACATTCTAGACAACGTGTCGACATTTCTGCCAAATCATCGACATATAAAAATTCACGCAGCGGTTTTCCTGTGCCCCAAACTTCAATCGTTTTCGCGCCATTTTCTTTTGCTTCATGTACTTTTCGAATGAGAGCTGGTAAAACATGCGAGCTTTTGAGATCAAAGTTGTCTCGCGGGCCATACATATTGCACGGCATAATCGAATAAAAATTTCTGTTGTATTGCTCGTAATAACTTTCACACATTTTAATGGCGGCTATTTTTGCAATTGCATATGGTTCATTTGTTTTTTCTAGTACGCCAGTCAATAAACTTTCTTCATCAATTGGTATGTCCGCATGTTTTGGATAGATGCATGAACTACCTAGATTGATGAGCTTTTGTACATTGTAAATATGAGAGGCATGTATTAAATTACTAGCAATTTGTATATTGTCATAAATAAAATCTGCGCGAAGAGTATTGTTCGCAAGAATTCCGCCGACTTTAGCGGCACAAATGATTACTGCATCTGGACGCTCTTTTGCGAAAAAACTGTTTACATCAGATTGTTTTGTTAAATCAAGTTCTTTCCGCGTGCGAACAACAAGGTTTGTATAGCCGTTGGATTTTAAATGATTTAAAATTGCCGAACCAACCATTCCGTTGTGGCCCGCAACAAAGATTTTTTGATGCTTCATTGAGTCAACGATGCGTAATCACTTTCGTACATTTTTTTGACGAGCCCTGCGAAATCGGTTTTGCGCGTCCATCCCATTTCATTTTCTGCGAGGCTACAATCACCACACAATTCGTGCACTTCTGCGGGTCGATAAAACTTTGGATCTACTTCGAAAATTAATTCACCATCGAGCGTATAATATTTTTCATTATCTTCGGAGCCTTCGCTTTTGAATTCAATACCTGCACATTTTAAAGTTTCTTCGAGGAACTCGCGAACCGTGTGCATTTCACCACTACCAAGAACATAATTTTTTGGAGCATCCTGATTGAGCATCAACCAAACACCTTCCATGAAATCTTCTGCGTCACTCCAGTCGCGCTTGGCTTCAATGTTTCCAAGTTTAAGAACAGGAATTGTCTTGCCACTGTCTAGTGCAATTTTAATTTTTGCAATGCTATGACTAATCTTGCGAGTAACAAAATCAAGTCCGCGACGAGATCCTTCGTGATTAAATAGCCAGCCTTGAACCGCATAGAGATCATAAGACTCTCTATAAACCCGAACGATATGTCTAGCCGCGCATTTTGCGGCACCGTAAGGGCTTTGTGGGCGCAATGGATGCTCTTCGTTTTGAGGACTATATATCACGTCGCCAAATTCTTCACTCGATCCAGCATTGTAAAATTTACAGTTCGGCGCGAATCTACGAATTGATTCAAGAATGTGCAGTACCGCATCTGCGTCGGTGTCCCATGTTTGAATTGGATAATTCCAGCTGCCGGCAACAAAAGATTGCGCTGCAAAATTGATAAAGTAGTCGGGCTGTAAATCAATCACAACATCGCGCATGCTGTGCGCGTCATTCAGATCCATGTTGATCAATTCAAATCGCGGTTCGTTTTCGAGATGCAGAATGTTCTCGTGATTTTTCACACTCAATCTTCGAACAGCTCCATATATTTTGTGATCTGTATGCTTTAAAAGATAGTCAACCATGTGACTGCCGTCTTGCCCGGTTACGCCTGTTACTATGATTTTTTTCATTGTATGATATTAAAGATAAAACAGAAGAATTATAGTTTAAATTTATGCGGTTTTATGTATACATCGTCTATGGCTAATTTGGTAATTTTTTTATATCCTTGTTGTTCTAATATTTTTGTAATATGCTGGTCGTTATAGTTATTTTCGATAAGAAATGCGTCTATGGTGATGTAGTTAAAATTAATTCCTTTGATAATGTCTAGCTCCGCTCCCTCTGTGTCAATTGAGCAAAAATCAATATAACTAATTTTGTGTTTTTTTATTAACGAATCGAGCGTAGTGGTTTTGACTTGTATTATCTCTGATCCAGTGTTGTTGGGGTTTTGTATTTCTTTTTGTATTCTTTGTTTGTGAGATGATTCATATTTTTCAATAAGACCACTTAAGCCTTTTCCGTATCCAGATATATCCAGAAAATCACATTCTCCTTCGCTGTCGGAAATAGCTACATTCTCACAGATGCATTTCCTGTTGTTTTTGAGGAGTTGAAATCGATTAAAGCTTGGTTCAATGCATAAACCATTCCACCCAATATCTTCAAACAATTTGGTGTTGCTCTTGTCGATTCCATCGTCCGCACCAATTTCCACAAAAAAACCTTCTTTTTTATTTCGAAAAAGATTATCTAATAACCACTTATCTTGATTGTATTGACTATATGTTTTCATGAAATTATGTCATGTATTGTTGGCCATATATTATATTTGTTTAATATGAGGTCTCTAGATTCTCTCATAGCATCAATATTTTTTTTGAAATTGGGGCTTTTGCTATTTCAAAAAGTTGTTGAGGGTTGTTGAGGTCGATTAACCTATAAGAGTCTTCAGGGAAAAAGTCATTTATATTAGGACAACCCCAATACAAAGGTGTACACCAAGATAACAGGCAGTCTGTTATCTTTTCTGTGAAATAATTTTCTTGAGCACAGTTTTCAATGCAGACTGACGTTGAATAGTCGTCGAAAGCTCGGCTTCTTTCTTGGAGAGAAACTGAATGCCCCGTAAATATATTGCCAAAATAATCTAATTTTGTATTTTTAGTTATTTTTTTTATAAATGAGGTCCTGTGGCGATGCTTGTTGCTTGAAACTACGCTAATCTGTTTTAACTTACTTCGGAAATTTTCGTTTTGCAGTTCGGAATATGATCTGGGAGATCTTGTGCAAGCATGATATTTATCTTTAGACGAGTAGTCAAAGCTTTGATGGCATAAGTTGGGGGTGGTCCATTTTTTAATAAAATCAGGTTCTCGGCGAAAATGTATAACTTTCGAATGTTCTATTGATGGGTCATCAAGACATATAATGTACTCTGCTGAATTTGTATCGTTTACTCCTATAAGATTTTTCCAAACACCTGAATTGTGAGGAGTTAACTTTGAATAATCTTTTAATAGTTTTTTAGGGCTTTTCTCCCAAGATGCTATGAACGCTATTTTTGTATTAATCACTTACTAATGAATCAATTAATTTAATGTCCTCTATATCCTTGGGTTCGTTTCTTTTTTGTTTTAATTTTTTAACTACATCGAGGGTGCAGAATTTTATATCATTAAAATAAAAGTGATTAAAATCATTGTACAATATATCATCTTTGTGGCTGGGGTAGTAGGACAACTCTGTTTCGTGGGAGCTTATTAGATTATTTTTGTTTATTGAAAGGGGGGCTCCTTGATGAATATAATCTAAGTCTTTAGCTTTCCTTAGTCCAAAGATATGAAGTATGGCGCTTGATGAAACACAAAAATCTTCAATCGATAAATTCGATTCATGTACGCTATTTCTGTAGTCAAATAATAATTTCCAGAATTGGTCTTTCAGGTTAATTTTTGCATGATTCATAAAGCGAATACAATTATCGTTAAAAGCAGTTCTTGCAGCTCGTATTGTTTGTTCGTGAGTATCATTGATATGAACTGAAGGTTTTCCTATATTATATAGATCTCTAATTTTGCTTTTCAAGTCATTTGCATAATCCAAGCTTTCGCATTCAATTAAATACACTTTTACCAAAGATGATCCTGAGCATTTTGATGTTTGATCCTTGATGCCTGCGAGGGGGTCGCTTGGCGTGGAGATCCATGGTTCTTCGAAATACATTTGGCTAATATAATTAAATAATCCATTTGTATTAAGTGGCAAGATTTTTTCATAAATTACCGAGACAGATCGCTTGATAAGTTCATCTACTGCTTTAGATTGTTCATGAGTTTCGTTGCGCGCAGGATACAGTGTTATCATTTTTGTATTTTTTTTGAGCCGAGCATATTCTGTGGCCATTGCATCAAGATACTTTTCTGCAAGATTTGCGGATTTAAAATAGTAACTACTGCAGTTTTGTTGTCCTGCTTGTGGGTCATTAGTCATAATAACTGAAGGTACTCTGTTGTAAAAAATTGAGGCAGATATTCTGTGGGAACCGTTTAAAAGATTGCCGGAAAAATCAACAGGTACGGGAAATTGTTTATTGAAGCCGTTTTCTCTTATCGAATTTAATATAAAGTCAAAATCTTTCTTGTATTTTTCGTAAGAATTTTTTTCTGGTTTATCATATTCAATGAATTTTCCATTAGTGAATGCTCTTAGATGCTCTTTGTAAACTTCTTCTCCAAAAGAGCTTTTTATGTTATTTTTGCAATATTTTGCATATAATAGTTTAGCTATAATATCGAACCTAAAAGGCGTGAGATATTGATTGGCAAAATTCAAAGGATTATATGGTTCTTTGCTTCGTGCAAAATTTGCAGATCTATTTTGTTCTTTAACTGAAACTTTATGGTCATTTAAAGGGTTTTCTTCATTGTAAATATAATTAACTTCTGGGAGAAACTTAATATGTTTATGCGTTGCCATTTCAACCATTGGAAGCATAAAAAAAACATCACCTCCCCTTTTTGCATACCAACCATCTTCATCAAACAAGTCTTCTTTGCTAATCTCTTTCCATAAAAAAACTTTCCACGACCTGAGGTGAGATAGTACAAAATGCGAAAGTCTAGGGTTTTGCCCAGGCGCCATTGGTTTAGTAAATCCAGGTCTACCATCGCTGTATTGAAACTGTCCGTATGTTAACCATGTATCAAGATCTTCATACTCTTTGGCAATTCGTTCGAATACAAAATCATCTGGCAACCAGTCATCTCCGTCCACTTCAACCGCGATATCATCATTTTGAGCTTTATTGGATCTTAATATTTGATCGTAGTTTCCTGCTTGATAGAATTTTTTTGTGTTATTAACGACAATAAATCTAGGATCTCTTTTTGCAAATTCTTCTGCTATTTTCGATGTGTTGTCTGTAGATAAATCATTGAGTATGTAGCATTCAAAATTAGCGAAGGTTTGACTTTGTATGGAAAGCATACATTTCTCTATCCATTTTTCGCAATTGTATGCAGTTGTAAGTACAATTAGTTTCATTATTATAGTATGTTAATTATTGAAAATATTTGCTTGGCAGTATATTTCGAGTCAAAAATATTTAGGTTTTCTGGAGGAGAGAATAGTTCTTTTGATATAATTTGTCCACGATTATTAACATCGTATATCCATCCAGGTTTTCCGCATAGCCAGCCTTCTATGGTGGAGCGACCAAGCATGATTCCAGCAGTATATTTGCATCTTTGAATGTATTGTTCTGTGTTCCATAATGGATCAACTACATTAACGTGTTCTATGTTTTTATAAGAATTAAAACCATAGCCCAATAAGGTTAGGTTTTGTTGCTTCGCGCGCGATTCTTGAATTAAGTCTTGTACAGCTGTATTTCTTAAATGGCTGTTAGTTCCAACAAATAATATATCAATGTCTGGATTTAGGGAATTATTTTCCTTATTAAAACGAGATGTGTCGAATGGATTGTATATCAATTCAATTTTATTTTCACTAATGTTAAAATGGTTTATTAGTAATGTTTTTATTTGAGGTCTGATTGCTATATATTTTTTAATATTTGGGTGAATTACGGGCTCTTCTTCTTTGATTATTTCTGAATGTATTCCGCAGATAAAAGGGGTATTTGGGTACTTGTTTAGTAAAAATTTAGTGGGTTCGTGATGGTTGGAGAATATTAAATCAAAATCAATATCTGGTGTATTGGATAGGCTGACACAATTAATTCCATACAATGCAGCTTTGTGAATCATGTTTGCTCCTATATTTTGCGAGGCAATAACAACCTCGACTCCAATATCTTGCAAGGCTCTTGATATCTCAAAAACATATATTTCTGATCCTCCAAAATTAGAAAAGTGCAGGCAGCCAATTAATATTTTCATAAATTATTTATTATAATAGGCGTAACCACTAATATTTCAAGAGTGGATAATTATCTGGCGTTGGTGAATTATAGTTTATAATTTATTATATTTGAATCGTTCAAAGTCATTAGAATATACTTGATTAATAATGTCTATTGAATTTTTGCATAAAAAATTATCTTGCTTGCTACTTTTGTTGAGATGAGCATCAAGATTAAGTAAATCTGGGATTTTGGTTTGCAATCGACTCCAATCTTGTTTTATGTTTTCTATTTTACCGAAGAAATGAATAACTTTGGGTATTATTAGGTCTTGCGGTTTAATGTGGTCATTTAACTGAGATGGATCAATTTGTTTAATTATGTTACAAAAATCTAAAAAGCTAGTTGATTTTGTAATGCCTATATTTTTAAAAGATAAAAAAACTTCTTCGGGGCTTAAGACTTTAATCACATAAGAAGAAATTATGCGCTCGTAGGGATTTCGTACAAATGTAAACCAAAAGTATTTCTTGTATTTCTCATAATTATGTGGGTTGAATTCTATTTTATTTGGTCTAATTTTATCTTGAATCTCTTGGTGGTTTTTTGTGTTTATGTCAAACCATTTTTGTTTCTGGTTTAGGCAATATATTATACTGGAATTTGCCGCTTTGGGAACTTGAACATAAACCAGATTTAATTGATCGCAGGGTATGCAGAAAGTCGGGATCATAATATTTCTTTTATAGCTTTAATGATATCAAAATTTCTTGGACAAGGTTCATGATAAATTGAAGTATATCTCTTGAAATTAATTCCAGAATTGTTCATTTTTTTAATTAAATTTTGAGCTTGATTTTTTAAAGATTTTATTTTAAATACATCAAATGCTTCATTTGGCGTGCCGCAGAAAATTTGAAATTTTTTATAAATATTTGAGTCGATTATATCATTAAATAAAAAATACTCTGCGCCCTCAATATTAGATTTAAGTATATTAATTGAATTATCTATGTTGTATTTGTCGAGATTGTTTATAATGAATTGAGAAAATTTTATTGTTTGCACCGAAAAACAATCTTTCTTGTCTATGTTTTGATTTATTACTGCTTCGTGATCGTTAAAGAGTGAGTGGCCTCCTTCGCAGTTTGCGGAATAAATTTTTGATTCACCCCGATTCTCTGATATTGCATAGGGTAGAACCTCGACTTTATTATTGTGTTTGTATTTTTGTGTTAGTTTTGCGAATAAACGAGGCATAGGCTCAAAACCTATTACTCTTATGTTTATGTTTGACTGCTCGCAAGATTCCATAAAAAAATCACAAACAGCTCCCCTATTCATACCTAAGTCAAAAAAGTTAACTTTCTTCATTGCGTTTTAATATTTTTTTTATTTGTTTCGGTTGTTCTCCTTTATATGCGAATCCGGATTGACTGCGATTATAAATTAATCTAAAGTGAGGTATACTTTCCCAGTTATCTGGCCACATTCTTGTTTGCATGGATTTGCTTTTACATGCTTTATAATGCAAAAAAATGGGTTCTTCGATTTTGTGTTGGCTTCCGCCAATCTCCCAGTAATTTAAAACCTCACATAAGTCTCCAGTTTTATATTTAGTCTTGTTGTTTACTATATGAAAACTTGGATGCATACCTGTATGCGGACAGTCTTTTGAAATCATGTCTAATTTTTCGCCGACAATATTAACGCCTTTAAACCAAACTATGTCGTTGGACAAAACGATATCCTTTAGTTCTGAAAATTTACTAAGCGCAACATTGTCTCCATCCCATTTGCAGATGTGAGAGAAAGAAGTTTTTGACATGCACCAATTATAATAATACGAAATAGAATAAATAGAATTTTCTGGGTTATTTTGTTTATGTCCAGGACCATTAGGTCTGAGTTTAAACGGGTAGTGATATATTTTAATTTTTTCTGAATTTATATTTGAAACAATATTTTCTGTATTGTCTGTAGAGTTATTTAAGACAATAATTATTTCATCAAAAAAATCGATTGTAGATAATATCGAGGCTTCTATGAATTCTTCCTCGTTCCCCACTCTCATCATTGAGCTAATTCCTCTTTTGCGATGGACGTTAACATGAATATCATATTCATTTTTATTTTCTATATTAGAGATATTCATAAATAAAATCTTCCGTCCAAATCCTAAAATTATTTACTTTTTCAAGGGTTGAGGAATTTATACTTTTAAAAGAATTCCAGACAACGTTAGAATAAAATTGAAAGTTAAGCCAAAAAAGAAATCTCTCTGACTTTTCAACATTAAATGCCAAGTCTCCTCGTATGAGTTCATTAACATTCCGGAATTCACTAGGTGTATAGTTAATGTCGTCAAAGCTGTAAAAAGCTTGTCCAAGAGTCACACACGGCTTTTCGTAGATCATGGATTGCAAACCTACTCCAGAGTTAATGCATAAAACCAAATCACACAAGTCCAAACACGCCTTAAAGTGAAAATTATCTGCACAAACTAAGTTATCGCTGTGAATAGAAAGATTTTTTTCTAAGGGGTGGTTTTTGTATAAAAATAAAATATCTTTATTGTTCTCTGATAGTTTTATTATTTTTTGTATAAAGTTGCGCAAGTTAGATACTTGCCCTGAAAAATATTTGATAACTGTATCATTGGATATTTGAAGTGGAACGAATATTATTTTTGTAAATTTAGAGCAATTGATTTTGGAAGTAATAGAGCCTGCAGAGATATTATTATTTTTTTGAAACTCAAGATTAAGATTCGGATTTGATTCTTTAATGAAGTTTTGTTTATATTCTTGTATTCTTGATTTGTTTTCTTGTGATATGCCGTGATTCCAGTTGCATTCTTTGTAACTTGTGGAGTCAAAGTTAAATCCATTTTTATCAAAAAAAATTGAACCAGGTAATGCGCCTCGTTCTACGCAAATATAAGGCAATCCCATTGACCGTCGATAGGAAAATATATCTATATTTGAGAACCAATTCCAAGCTATGTATGTCTTTTGTGAATTTTTAACATAATCTATATCACTATTGTATTCTATGTCTATAAAGTTTTTAAAAGCAGATACAAAAGGATGTTTAGACTGAGATATAAAATGATTCATGATTATGAAAGAATAGATGTTGCTATAGCCATATCCTCGCAGCCACCCATGAGGTTTTTGAATTTGTCAAACAAGTCTTTTCTTTGTAGAATCTTAAGGATAGAATTTTTACCCAAACAGTAGCAACCGCCAGCCCAGTAAGACTTTGGCCAACAATTGCCACCTAATTCTGAAAGTATTACTTCAGGCATAACAAAGAGGCTCTTTGAGTTTGCCCAGTTTCTGAATGACTCGATAGTGTTTCCCGCGATCGGTGTCAATCCATTGTATTCTCCGATTACGCCAGAATTATAAAACTTTTCTAAAAAATATTCAAAAGAAAATAACATACTTGTTTTGTTGTGCCTGTTTTCGATTATGTTAGAGTCTATTTTTAAGAGATAATCAAACTCAAACAATTGATTGCACGCTTGTATCATTTTGTATGTCTTGATGCAAAGGTTGTCGTAAGACTCTTGGGTTTTGACCGTAAGGGTGTTATTCTTTAGTTGGTATTCTTCGTTAATCGATTCATCCGCAAAGACATCAATCGCTTGAAAGTTGTTTCTGCTTGATATATCTTTATACCAATTTGTAGACTTTAACTTTTCTAGAGAGCTACGATCTTTTTCGCAAGTATAAATACATACTAATATTTTACTTGTGGATAAAGTAGACATCTTTTCTGTCGTTTTGAAATTTTTTGAATTCGCTGCAAACTGGATCACCCATAATAAATTCACAGGGTTGGAGTTGCGAGCGCAGGAGATATTGCAGTATCCACATATCCGCATTGAATTGCGGGTTTTTCATAGACTCTCTGATTTCACAAAACTTATTATAAAATTTAAGCATATTATTGTATGTCCCGCCAACCACTCCCATATTGATAAGCTCCCAAGTGTTATAGTTTAACATAAACAAAACAAGGTCTTCAAAATTAAATTGTTGATGCGCCGCAAGATATCCGAATTGATTTAAATTGATACTATCTTTGCACGCAAAATAATCTACTTCAGGATTTTGTTGAATTAGTTTAGTTGGATCTTTTACGACTGTTACATCTGATGCATCATTGTGAAACACAGCATCAAATTCATTGTCTTGCAAAAAATC
>MDSZ01054969.1_pt1 | contig 10293 bp, 8 predicted proteins | sample 811201 | NCBI WGS metagenome assembly MDSZ01 (sample SAMN05326647, study PRJNA326480) | marine metagenome | isolation source: seawater | place: Indian Ocean: North | collected 2010 | reverse complement strand
TCAATTTTTTTTGAAAAAACTTTTAATATAAATAAAGTTCTTATGACTAAAAGTTGTACATCTGCTTTAGAAATGTGTGCTATTTTAATAAATATTAAACAGGATGATGAAGTTATTTTTTCATCTTACGGATATGTATCAACTGTTAATGCATTTGTTTTAAGAGGAGCTAAGCCAGTCTTTGTCGATATTAATTCTGAGAATTTAAATATAGACATAAATCAAATAGAAAAAAAAATTACTAAAAAAACTAAGGCGGTAGTAATCACTAATTACGCTGGTGGATCTTGTGATATCGATAAAATTATCAAATTAAAGAGAAAATATAATCTTTTTCTAATCGAGGATGCAGCCCAATCTATATTTTCTAAATACAAGAATAAGTACCTTGGAACAATTGGAGACTTATCAACTATGTCATTTCACCAAACTAAAAATATTCATTGTGGTGAGGGAGGCGCGCTATTTATAAATAACAAAAAATTTATTGGGAGAGCAGTATCAATTTTTAAAAAGGGTACTAATAAACAAAGGTTTCTTGAAAAAAAAGTAAAAAAATATTCTTGGATAGATTTAGGCTCATCTTTCGAAATGAGTGAAATCCATGCGTATATATTGTTCCGATCTTTAAAAGAATGGAAAAAAAGGCTTAGTCAAAGAATGAAAATTTGGAACGATTACCACAATAAATTATATATTTTAGAAAAAAAGAATATATTGAGGCGTCCTAGATTCTTTAAGAGCGTAAAGCACAATGCACATATGTATTATATTTTAGTAAAAAAAAGTTATAGAGATAAAATTATAAACTATCTTAATAAAAATAAAATAAATGCAACATTTCACTATTTACCTCTTCATGAGTCATATTTTTTTAGGAGAAATTTTAAAAAAAATTTTAATTTAAAAGTATCAAATGATATAGCTAATAAAATAGTTAGATTACCAATTTCACATAACCTTAAAAAAAAACAGTTTGATCATATAATTAAACATTTATTTAGATTTTTTAAATTATAAAATTAAAATCTAATTTGTTTTATAAATATTATATTTACCGAATGTTAAAGTACTTTTTTCAAAACAATTATCAAGTTTGACTTTTGAAGTTTTTGTAAATGATATTATGTAATTTACTGAAGTTTTTTTTATAACTTCACAATCTCCATTATAAATACTATCTTTTTCATCCAATTTATTTTTCCATTTTATTACTTCTGGGATGCTACCACCTATAACATTTCTCGTAACATAAGCTGGTCTTTCAGAAATTGTTTCCCAAGACGCAGCCAATATCTTGGAATGAACATAATTGTCTCCACGAACAAACAAGGCTACGTCTTTTTGTTTTATTTTTGAATTATTTCTTCCTTCTTCAAAAAGTATAATATCCTCTTTATATGTTTTATTTTTTGCCCAGCTTATAAGTTCTACATCTTCAATTTCTAAATAATAACTCAAAGGTTTATAAAAATTTGTTGTGACATAATGAGCTTTTTGAATTAAAATTTGAGTTACTCTAATTAAATTATATTTATAATTAAATAAAGCAGGAGAACATGAAAGGAAAATTAAAATAGATAAGATTATTAATTTTTTTTTTAAGTTTTGTTTGTAATAAAAAACTAAAGTTAATTCTATAATAATGAACAAAGAAAATAACAATGTTAATGACTCTGGCCTAAATGGTATAAATTTTGCCAATAAAAATTCTCTGTCAAAATAAAGAATGATGGTCAAAAAAACTAAATAAAGGTTTAAAAAAATTATTAATAGAAAAAAATTATTATTTAAGTTATTTTTGATATTATTCTTAAGAAAAAATAGTAATAAAATATTTATAAAAATACTTATATATCCGAAAATCCAATTTTTTTTAAAGTTCCAATCTTTTGTAAAAGGGTTTGTTAATCCGTCGTGTCTATCAAGAAAAATTTTATTATAATTAACAATATCAACGTTTAAATTTTTAAAATAATTTTCATAAACTAAGATTAATAAAACTGGCAAAGTAATTAAAAAAACTTTTATAATATATTTAAAAACAATTTTTAAATCTTTTTCTTTCAAAAAATAAAAAACACAAATTACCCCAAACCAAAAATAACCAACTAAAAAATGTGAATAAATTGCTATACTTATTAAAATAATACTTTTTAAATATTTTTCTCTTTGTAAATATGACAAAGAAAAAATTACTGCAATACTAGAGATTACTTTAAATTCAAATGTACCAAATATAAAAGCAGTTCCAAAAAAACTCTGTCCAGCTAAAATAAAAATTAATATCCCTATTAATATTGTCAAATTTGAAAATCGAAAACTCACTGAAAAATGATGAAAAGCTAGAGCATACAGTGCTAATGATAAAGTTCTTACTATTTTCCAGCCAACTTCGAAACCGAAAAACTCATAATAAAAATAAAATGGAATACGAATTATTGCAACTCGAATGCTATCACTAAAACCTATGAAGTTATCATTTGTATTAAAAAAATTCATAGCTCTTGAAATAAAAGCATACTCATTTCCAGAAATATTTGTTGGTGCAAAAAAAAGAGATAAAAGTATAAATATAAAAAAAAATAAAAAATTTTTTTTATTTAAAAAATTTATCATATTTGATTTCATGGGTTTAAAAGCTTTCATCATTTTAAAATAGTAGCTACTTTATTCTCAAATACGATTTCTAATTGACAATTTTTCATTAGCTCTATATTTTTTTTTTCTAGAAAAACTAAATATTGATAATTAATTTTTTCCTTGTCACAATCTCCATTAAAAATTCCTCTTTTTTTTACAATCAGACTTGACCACCTCTCAATATCTTTAGGAGATCCAAATACATTGTTTTGATTAACAACTGTAGGTCTTTTAGCATTTTGCTCGAAACCAGTAGCTCTTATATTCAAATTATTTACATTATAAGATTCATCTATTAAAAATATATCACTATCTTTGGTATTATTTTGAACCCAATCGATTACTTCTAACTCGTAATTATTTAATTTTGAAATGTTTTCATTAAAGCTTTTTAATATTAATTTTTGTCCTATATTGCTTATATGAATTAAGTTTATTTTGGGGTGAAGAATTGGTGAAATTATCAATAAGGATGTTAATAAAATCATCTTTAATTTGTTAATGTATTTAAAGAAAAACGAAATAAATATTATTAACTGAAAAAATAATCCATACGCGCCTGGTCTATATAAATAAAATTTTGCAAAAAAATTTCCTTTATCAATGAAATCAATTATTAAGACAATAAAAAAGTATAAGTTTAAAAATATTGACGCAACGATTAAAGAATTTAAAAATTTATTTTTTTTAAAGTTTAATTTTGGTTTTATTAAAATTAGTCCAATAGTAGAAATTGTAATTAAAAAATATCCAATTAGGTGTTTAGGGTAAATATCATTATTTTCATCAAAAGCTGACATTACATGTTGAAGTCTTTTGTAATAGGCATAATCATAATCAAATCCTGAACTTTGAATATTTTCAAATATGCCTAAAATTATTAAAGGTAAACCAAAAAATATATAACCAATTAATAAATTTCTGAAAATTTTAAAATTTTTTGAATATGCTAAATAAAATAATAATAGAAATAAAAACGAGAAAAAACCTGCAAGAAAATGAAAATAAAATGATAAAACATTAAGAGCAAAAAAGGTCTTAAATTTCTCTTGAATTAAAAGAGGAAAAGAGAATATCATAATAATATAACAAAATGTTCTGGCTTCAAATCCCTGAAAAAACCATTCTCCTGAAAAATAATTTTGCTTTAAAATATAGAAAATTATTAATGTGCCTAACAAAACATAAGGCTTTAATTCTGTAGCTCTTATAAAAGATAAAAAACAAAAGAAATAAACTATAATTAAGAATAATCTTCCAAAAAACCAAGTTTTGTCATAACCAAAAATTTCAATTAATGCTCCATGTAGGTAGCCAAAAAAAAATTTAAGTTTTGAAACATGAAAAAGGCTATAATTTTCCATGTAGTCTACATGATAAAAATGAGCCATACCAAAATACTGGTATTCATTATCTGTCCATTGGAACGGAAATAAAACAATATACAGAAAAATAAAAATAAGAATGTAAGCTGTTATATTTATATATCTTTCAAATTTTAAAATATCCATTAAATTTAATTTGTATTAGAATTATTGTTTTATTCAATATTAAAAGTTATAGTGTCATATGCAATATGAGGGATGGGAACTAAATTTTTTTGATAATGCAAAAAATTTTAGAAAATATCAACTTGATTTAATAAGAGATTATTTAGGAGAAAGTGTTTTGGAAATAGGGCCTGGGAACGGCTCATTTTCAAAAGAATGTGTCCTAATTAATACAAAAAAACTTACCTTAAGTGAATTAGATACAGTCCATTTTCAAAAACTAAAGAAAGAATTTAATTTAGTAGATAATGTAACTGTAGTACAAAAAAAAATTAATGAATTAGATGAACAATTTAATACTATTTTATACTTGGATGTTTTAGAACACATTGATGATCATGAGCAAGAGTTAAAACTCGCATTAGAGAAATTAAAAACAGGTGGTTTTTTAGTAATAATATCTCCTGCTTTTCAATATTTATATTCTGCATTTGATCATTCTATAGGTCACAAAAGAAGATACGAAAAAGAATTTTTTTTAGAATTCTCAAAAAAAAACGACATTAATTATGAAAAAATTGAGTATTTCGATACTATTGGGTATTTTTTTGCGGTCATCAATAAGATTTTAAACATAAAAAATTCAAAAATAAATTTTGGAGTTAAAATCTGGAACTTACTAATTCCACTATCCAAAATATTAGATAAAGTATTTTTTAACTCTTTCGGCAAAAGTTTAATTTGTATATATAAGAAATAACACCAGTTTTATGAAAATACGTTTAATAGTTTTAATTGTTTTTTCCGTTGCTCTTTTATTTTATGTTTTAATTGATTTATCAGTCAGTACAAAAAAATTTAGTTATTTAAAAACTCTTGTTCCTAAAGAAATAAGATCAACGATTAAAAAAAATATATTTCCATATGGGTATATTCGTGAGTTAGAAAAAAGAAATTCAGACCTCGAGTCATCTCAAAACCTATTTTTTTATAATAGAGATTTGAAATATAAAAATGATAATTCTGAGATAAATTTTGCTCCCGACATAAAGAACGTCTTAATCAATGGAAATAAAATTCCTTTGAAAAAGTTTCGTACAAAAAACTTGAATACCGGAATTCATGATTATTTTCCTGGTTCAGCTTATATTGAAGTTTATCAAGAAAAAATATTTATAGCATCACCAATTGGAATATTGGCCTATGCTAACATATCAGATCTAAATGATGATAAATCAATTAAGTTCAAACAAATTCAAAATAATATTGATAAATTTGTTACTCAAAGTAATTTTGAAAAAAATTATTGGTTCACAGTAAAAGATTTAAAAATAGCAAATGGAAAAATATTTTTATCTTATACAAATCAGGTCAGCGAAGATTGTTGGAACACAAGTGTAATTTATTCTAAATTTAATTTTGATAAGCTTGAATTTAAAAAAGTGTTCTCTCCAGATGAAAATGTTTGTAGATATAATAATCAAGATAATGAATTTCATGGACATCAATCTGGTGGAAGAATAGTTGATTTTGATAATGAAAATATTTTTTTAACTATTGGAGATTATAGAAGTAGATATCTTGCTCAAAAAAAAGATAGTGTTTTTGGCAAAATAGTTAAAATAAACTTAACTAATGGTAAATATTCCATAATTTCAAAAGGTCATCGAAATCCTCAAGGTCTTTTTTATGATAAAAAAAATAAGATTCTATTAGAAACTGAACATGGGCCTCAAGGCGGTGATGAAATAAATTTAATTGAACTAAATACTCAAACAGTCCCAAATTATGGTTGGCCTATCTCTTCGTATGGTGAGCATTATGGAGGAAAATCAAAAACTAATGAAAAAAAATATAAGAAATATCCTTTAATGAAATCTCATATTGATAATGGTTTTATTGAACCTATTAAATATTTCACTCCCTCAATAGCAATTTCAGAAATTACCTCGATAAGTGATAATAAAGATTATGTTGTCTCTTCAATGAAAGAAAGGGCATTATTTTTTTTCTCACTTGATGATAAAAACAAAATTCAAAAATTAGATAAAGTGTATATTGGAGAAAGAATTAGGGATTTATTTTTTTATGATAAAAAAATCTTTTTATTTTTAGAAGATACTACCTCGATTGGTGTTTTAAACTTAAGCTAACATTTTAATTAACATGAAAAATATTTATTTCAGCTTTATTATAGAATATGAAATATAGTTATCTTGAAAAAATAAAGTTTTTAATTTGGGGATCTTTAAACGTTGTTATAAACTTAATTATTTTCAAATTACTTTTTTGGGATAATCAATTAACTATCGCAAAAATGTTTTTTTATTATTTTTTTGTCTTTTCTTTAAAATTTTTAGGCTTTAAATTTTTTGTTTTTCTTAAAAATCAAAAAAATATGTTTTATGCTCAATATTCAAAATTTATGATTATGGCTGTAACAATTTTATTTTTAAATTATTTTTATTTACGAGTTTTTAATAACTTATTTGATTATGAGTATTTTATCTTACAAATATCCTGGGTTATATTGTTCACTCCATTAATATTTATTATTTATAAAAAAATTATTTTTAAATGACAGATATAAGTGTAATTGTACCTTGCTATAATAGTTATTTTCCAAAGCTTATTAAACAAATTAAGCTCATCGAAAAAATATTAAACAAAAAAAAATACGAAATAATTTTGATTTTTGATAATGGTCCTTTATCAAAAAAAAAAATAAAAATATTTCAGTCTTTAAACAAAAAAAAATTGCGTGTTTATCAATGTTTAGGTTTACTTGGCCAACAAGCAATAACAAAATTAGCTTTTAAATTAGCTATGGGAAATACCATAATAACTATCGATGATGATTTAAAATATGAAATAAAAAATATAAATCATATTTTAAAACATTTTAAATCCAAAAATTTTGATTTAATAATTGGAAAAGAGATCAATATACAAAAGAGTCTATTAAGAAAAATAGGTTCTTTTTTGGTAAGAAAAATTGCTAAATATTTCTTTAATTTTAAAAAGGAAATATTTTTCTCAAGTTTCAGAGTAATAAATAAAAAACTTGCAAAAATTATAAGTAAAGATAAAAATATTTTTAATGTAATAGGATTTGATCTTTTATTAAAATCAAAAAATGCATCAAATTTTAATATTCTTGTAAATAAAAACAAAAATAAAAGTCGTTATAGTTTTATATCATTATTGTTATTTTTTATTGATCAATTAATATTTTACAGTTTTAAAAAAAGAAAATTTGAAAAAATAATAATCTGTTCAATTCTTGTTTCAGTTATATTGATAGTTTTAAATCAGATACAATCAATTATTGTATACAAGTTAATTTCTTACTCATTACTTGCAATATTTGTAATTACAACTACAAGATATCTGATACATTTTTTAGCTTTCAATAAGAAAGTAAAAATAGAAAGAATTATTTAATTTTTTTAATTATCTTTTTATTAATTTGAAAGTTTTTGATTTCCATATTTTGTGGTTTCGTATCTTCTTTGTCGTAAAAAGCGCTATAAAGATTTATTTTTTTATTTTTAATTAATTCTAAAAATTTTTTTTTACCAAATTTTTTAAGATAATTGCTTAATAAAATATTTAAATACTTTTTTCTTTTTAATTTTTTTTTATCAAATTTTTTCTTTAAAAGTTTTTGATTATTAAGATCTTTTGTAAGCAAATTTAAAAAATTTAAATTTACTTTTCTAAAAAAATCAATCATCAACCAAGGTCTTCCATTAAACTCGATTACCTTCCATTCATTATCTTCTTTATCGTAAATAAACTCCATCATAATGGGTCCACGCCAATTAAGTTTTTTTACAATTTTTTTAATTTTATTTTTTAAAATTGAATCATCTCTCAATGAAAGAGCTATTGCAGTTCCAAACTTCTTTGGTTCAATAACTTCTTTAACAGCTCCAATTGAAGAAATAATTTCTCCTTTTTTTGAAACATAAACATAAACTGGTAATTCATCCTCTTTTTTTTTTATTTGAATATATTTTTGAATTATAAGATTTTTTGTATCAAATTTAATCTTATTGAAATTTTGATAATCGTTTTGATTTCTGATGAGAGCAGCTTTAAATTTTTTATTTTTTTTATAAAAAGATTGTGAATAATCTTTTTGATTTGGTTTAATTACAAAATATTCTTTTTTTTTAAGTAAACTTTTAGCTAAATTTTTATCGTATCTCCAAGTTGGTATATGGCCAAAATTATTTTTTTTCAGAAAATTATATGTATGAATTTTAGAATAAACAAATTTATTAGGTTTTGAAAATTTTTTGTTACCTAATATTAAATAATAATTGGAAAGTTTACTCCAATTATCAATCACCACCATCATATTCGTGTCACTTGATGGTATGTAGAAACTTTTTTGATTATTTATGTTTTTAAGAAATTTTCCAATTTCTATTAATTTTCTTAGAAATTTATCTGGTTCTTGAGCAGGATTTGGTGTTTTGAGTCTATTAACCAAACAATTAGAATAGTCACTTAAAAATTTTGCTCCTTTCCAAGAATATGTAAGAGAAACGATCTTAGACTTTTCTTGCAAAGATCTTATTATACCCAAAAAACATAAATCATTTGCTCTAGGAACTACAAAAAACATTTATTTAAATATTTCTAAGTTTAAAATAAAGATGTAATGGTAAACCTTTTAGAGAATAATATAAACTTTTACTATTTCTTTTTAAGTTATTATTAACAGTAAGTTCGGTCACTTCCTCAATAGAATTAATTTTAGCATTTTTAATAAGCTTAAAATAATCTTCAAATGTATGATGAATCATTTGTATATTTAGTTTACTTCCGTCTATCTTTGAAATCTTGCCTAAAAATTTATGGTTATTAGCAGAAAAATAATTGAATTTTTTTTCTATTGTAAAATAAAAATTTTTATTTTTTTTTTTTATAAAGCTTAAAAAAGGATGCGGAACCGTAAATACTATTGCTCCATTTTTTTTTGTAATCCTCCTCATTTCTTTTAGTGCAAGTAATATTTGATTTTTTTTCAAATAATTAAAAACAAATGTTGAATAAGAAATATCGAATGATTTTGATTTTAATTTTGTCTTTATTATATTTCCTCTAAAAAAAGAAGTTCTCTTATTTTGTTTTTTTTTTGCTAAATTAATCATCTTTTGTGAAATATCAATTCCTACAACTTTTGCTCCTCCTGCTTTAATTAATTTTCTCGCCAAATATCCTTCTCCACATCCAAGGTCTGCGAATTTTTTGTTTTTGTGTTTTGATAAATCTTTGATTAAATATTTTCTTGCAGTGAAATCTGAAAGACACAGGGGTTTGTCTCTAAGCCAAAGATTGGCGTCTCTATCGTAAAGTTTTTTAGGTATCAAGAAATTTTTTTTATTTTTGAAAAAATTACATCCCAAAAATATCCTCTTATCTGTAATGAGGTATTGGTGCTAAAAAGTAATCCTTCTCTAAAACTTTGGTCTTCACAAAGCCTTTTACAAATATCTATCATTTTTTGTGAATGCCAAACATCCATTTCACAATGAAGTTCAAAAAAATATTCAGCTTCTTTGCTAATAATAGACTGGCCTTTTCTTAAAATATTTAAAATTTTTTTATATAGAATGGGAACTATAAATTCTGAACCAAAACAAATTGTGCCAATAGCAACTCCAGGTAATTTTGAAGAAGAATTGGTCATCATATATTCTCGCCATAACTTAGTAGTTAAAAAGATTTTATTTTCTAGCCTGTAGTTCTCAGTATTAACTCCTAGATCGCTACAAAATTTATCGAATAATTTTCGATGAGGCCATTTTTTATAGTCGCTCGACCCTTGATCACCTAGTTCTTCAACTAAGTTTTCTTTGAGAATTTTTTTAAATTCATTGTCTGAAGTGTTTTCAATAATTTTCGTTAGGTAAGTATTAAAATCTCTTGAATAATACTCATAATTAAAAGCAAATATTTTAAAAAAATTTTTTTTGACTTGTATTGAACTATTATTTTCTAAAAATTTGAAAATCGGATGATTTATCGCTTTATGATTAATAGCGATATCTTTTATTTTGTCTACAAATTCACTTGAATTTAATTCTCGATTTTCAGAGTTAGGCGCACTAGAGTATTTAATAATATTTTTTCGGCTAATATTTTT
>MDSZ01209732.1_pt1 | contig 10294 bp, 7 predicted proteins | sample 811201 | NCBI WGS metagenome assembly MDSZ01 (sample SAMN05326647, study PRJNA326480) | marine metagenome | isolation source: seawater | place: Indian Ocean: North | collected 2010 | reverse complement strand
TATTAAGGTAAAACTTGATGGTTCGGCAGGTCAAAGTCTTGGCGCATGGCTAGTGTCTGGGGTAACGCTTGAAATAGAAGGGGACGCGAACGACTATGTCGGAAAAGGTCTTTGTGGTGGAAAGATTATCATATACCCACCCAAAACAAGTTCTTTCTTGCCTGAAGCAAATATTTTGATTGGAAATGTAGTTCTTTACGGGGCAACATCGGGCGAAGCCTATTTTAGGGGCATAGGTGCGGAGCGTTTTTGCGTTAGAAATAGCGGAGCAACCGCTGTAATCGAAGGGATAGGTGACCATGGCTGCGAATATATGACTGGGGGCCGAGTAGTTGTTTTGGGCGAGACCGGCAGGAACTTTGGAGCAGGAATGAGTGGCGGGATCGCGTATATATGGGACAAATCTGGCAGCTTCGAAAAAAATTGTAACAAGGGCACCGTGGAATTAGAGCCGCTTGAGAACCGAGGAGACATAGAAGAGCTGAAGGCAATGATAGAAAAACACGGGAGTTATACTGGTTCTGCTATCGCCCAAGAAATATTATCTGACTGGTCGAATCAAATTACCAACTTTGTCAAAGTTATGCCTACAGACTACAAAAGAGTCTTACAAGAGATGGCATCCAGAAATATTGCTGTATGAAAGTCAGAGAAAAAAGTTAGTTAGGTTAAAAATATGGGGAAGCCAACAGGTTTTAAGGAATTTGAGAGAGAGGTCAGGCCATACCGCAACGCGTCTATAAGGCTCCTCGATTTCAAGGAACTTTATACTGAACATGAAGAGCCACTCCTAGCCAATCAAGGGGCAAGGTGCATGGATTGCGGTGTTCCATTTTGCCAGTCAGAAAGTGGTTGTCCCGTGCACAACCTCATTCCCGAGTGGAATGACTTGGTTTATCAAGGTCGATGGCGTGAAGCCTTAGACCGGCTGCATAAAACGAACAATTTTCCAGAATTTACAGGACGAGTTTGTCCAGCACCCTGTGAAGGATCTTGCGTTTTGGGTATTACCAACCCGCCAGTGACCATCAAGAACATAGAGTGCGCAATAATAGACAAGGGCTTCGAGAACGGCTGGGTCAAACCTCACTCCCCCGCTCCCAAGACTGGAAAATCGATAGCTATAGTAGGATCAGGTCCATGCGGGCTGGCAGCCGCCGATCAGCTCAACAAAGCAGGTCACGAAGTAACAGTATATGAGAGAGCCGACAGACTCGGAGGCCTTCTCATGTACGGTATTCCAAATATGAAGCTAGAAAAGAGTGTGGTAGACAGAAGAATTGATCTAATGCGGAAATCGGGTGTTAGGTTCGAGACTAATTCGGATGTTGGGAAAAACATATCTCCTGAAGCTCTTATTGAGAGAAACGATGCTGTCTTACTTGCGACTGGAGCGACTGTAGCAAGAGACCTAGAAATAAAAGGTAGGGACGCTAAGGGAATTTTTCTGGCCATGGAGTTCCTAACCAAGAATACTAAGAGCTTGCTAGACTCTAATCATCAAGATGGCGAGTATATATCGGCTAAAGACAGGGATGTGATTGTCATCGGTGGCGGAGACACGGGCACAGACTGTATTGGCACGTCAATTCGTCATGGATGCAGATCTCTCGTTAACTTCGAACTATTACCCAAGCCGCCAAAAGAAAGAGCAGAAAATAACCCCTGGCCACTATGGCCAAAAATCTTCCGGGTCGACTACGGTCACGCGGAAGCGTCTCAAAAGTTTGGCGACGACCCTCGAGTCTACTCTGTAATGAGCAAGGAATTCCTGAGAGACAACGACAACAATCTAACAGGAATCATAACAGTAAACGTTGATGAAAACCTTCAAGAAATCCCAAACACAGAAAAGACATGGAAAGCAGACCTTGTCCTTCTTTCATTGGGTTTTATTCAGCCGGAGCATTATATAAACGAAAATCTAGGGCTCAATTTAGACAACAAAGGAAATTTTCTTGCGTCTAAGTCGGACTTCCGCACTAACGTGCCTAAAGTTTACGCCGCGGCTGATTGCAGAAGAGGACAGGATTTAGTTGTGAGAGCGATTAACGAAGGCAGAGAAGCAGCTCGAGAAATTGACAGGGATTTAATGGGTTGGACTGAGCTTCCTTAGATACCCGAGCAGAGATTTTCTCCAGCCCGAAGAGTTTCTCCAAGCTTCTCGATAGGTACGCGCTCCGATAGAACAGCAGCACCAATTCCTCCGTTGACGAGAACAAACCTAAGACCAGTTTCATCAACTTTTTTATCCCGACCCATCAATCTAAGAAAAGTGTCCTCTCCCATAAAAGCTGGAGGCACACATGGTAAACCCGCGCCTCTTACAAGAGCTTTAATTCTTTTGGCATCATCAAGACCACACATGCCTAGTCGAAAAGATAAATCTGCAGCCATGACCAGACCGGTCCCTACAGCCTCGCCGTGCAACCATTCTGAATAGTCCGTAGCAGTTTCTATAGCGTGGCCAAATGTGTGCCCAAGGTTAAGAAGAGCCCTTTTCCCCGTTTCGAATTCATCCTCTGAAACAATTTCGGCTTTGATTCTGCAACTTCCTGCAATAACATACCTCAGTGCCTCGCTGTCTAATCGACGCAACTTGGAGATATTTTTCTCTATCCAATCGAAATAAGGCCTGTCTGCTAATACACCGTGTTTAATAATTTCTGCTATACCAGCGCTAATCTCTCTCTTTGGAAGGGTATTCAGGGTATTCGTATCTACTACCACTGTTTGTGGCTGATAAAACGCCCCTATCATATTTTTCCCGTCTTTATGATTTACAGCTGTTTTCCCTCCAACCGAAGAATCTACCTGCGCTAACAAAGTAGTTGGGATTTGGAAGAATGGGACCCCTCTTTGGAAAACCGACGCGACGAAACCTGCTGTATCTCCAACTACACCGCCGCCCAGAGCTAGGATTGTTGTAGTCCTATTAGCTCCTTTTTTAAGCATCTGACCTATTATTTCCTCAACAGTGCGGAGATTTTTGAATTGCTCTCCCTCGGGCATTAGATATACACCTACATCAAAGCCTGAAAGACTCAGAACAAGCTTGTCAAGATAATGAGTGGCTACAGATTTATTAGAAATAATGAAAGCGCTCTTTTTTTCTATATACCTACCCATTAATTCGGAATCCGACAGTAAGCCGGAGCCAATAAAAATATCGTAAGAGTTACTACCAAGCGCCAATCTAAGCTTTTCCAAATTCCGCCTCCTCCTGAAGAGTTTTCAGAATTTCAGCAACCGTATTTTTAATGCTTTTTTCTGTCACCTTTACTTCCAGGTCACTAACCTCTTTGTATAACGAACCTCTTTCTCGCAATATTTTTTCTAGCACTTTTTTTGCACTTTTTCCTTTCAATAACGGTCTTTTTGTCTCATCTTTTGTTCTTTTTACCAGCAACGTTAAGTCTGCGTTTAGGTAAATCACCAAGCCCCGTATTTTGAGATTTTCTCTGTTTCGTTCACGCAGCACCGCTCCGCCACCCGTAGCAATTAACACATTGGTTTCGTTTGTTAAATCCTCCAGAACTTGCTCTTCCCTATCTCGAAAACCCTTTTCTCCCTCTACGTCAAAAATCCAGGATATATTCGTCCCGGTTCGTCTTTCAATCTCCCTGTCCGAATCAAGGAATCTCAATCCGAGCTCACTTGCCAAAAGTTTGCCGACAGTAGTTTTGCCAACACCCATAGGTCCTACTATAAACAACCTTTTTAGCTGCAAACTAAAAACTCCAGTTATAATGCGAATAGTCTTTCATTTCCCCGTCTCTGTAATGCGCATCTGTCGAGATAATCTTCTACGAAACTTGGTACCAATGAAAAGTTAAAACACCCTATAATAACGTGTTTACAAAATTTCCGTCGAAAATAATGAGAATTGTCTTCAAAGCTATAGCTATCTTTTTCCTCTTATTGATTTGCTCGCTAAGTATGTTGCTCTCTGGAATATTTCTTTATTTAAACCCGTCGATTCCAGAAATAGAGACATTTTCAAGAGTAAGTATCAAAGCTCCCCTGAAAATATACTCCCACGACGACTTCCTCATACAAGAATTTGGCGAAAGGTTGCGCCCTATAACATTTAATGAAATACCTCCATTATTTATCAAAGCTTTGCTAGACACAGAAGATAAAAGGTTTTTTGAACACAGAGGAATCGATCTAGTCACCCTACTCAATGCGAGTTGGCAGCTGATTCGCAATAAGGGGGCAATCAGGTCCGGTGCCTCCACCATTACTATGCAATTAGTGAAAAATATCTCGGGACAAACGGAAATTCGATTCATTAGGAAATTTAAAGAGATGCTTTTGGCTTTAAAAATCGAAACGGAGCTATCCAAAGAGGAAATTCTCGAGTTGTACCTAAACATTATTCCTTTCGGCAAGCATTCTTTTGGTGTCCAAGCTGCCTCGAATACTTATTACGGAAAAGATTTAAGCGAACTCAACCTTGCACAAATGGCAATGCTCGCAGGTATACCTCAGGCACCAGAAGCGGGAAACCCTATCAACGGCCCCGAGAGAGCAAAACGCAGAAGGGACTTAGTCCTAAAACGCATGTTAGAACAGAAATCAATTAGCGCCTCCATGTATCAGGAAGCGAGAGCCGAGCCAATTACTGCCAGAGTTTTCAACCGAAATATCGAACTATCTGCTCCTTATGTAGCTGAAATGGTTAGAAAAACTTTGCTCAAGGAAGTAGGTCGTAAAGCCTATACGGGCGGATATATTGTGAAAACAACCATCAGAAAAAATTTACAGGTGGCGGCCCAAAAGGCCTTACAAAAAAAATTGATTGAATACGATAGGCGGCACGGGTATCGCGGTCCCGGCTATCGAAGCATACAAGGCACAGACCAGTATTTGGCTTTCCCAGAAGCCGGCTATCCTGAAAACTGGACCAAAACTCTAGAAAAGCTCGACGAAATTGGAAATCAGGAGCCTTCTATTGTAACAAAAATCGATGGCAAATCGCTCTTTCTCTTGAGGAAAGACCTCAAAGAGATAGTGCTTAATTGGGAGGGACAAAAATGGGCGCGTCCTTTTATAAATTCTAATGAACGGGCACAGAGACCTAAGTCTCCGGAGAAGTTATTTAACGTAGGAGACGTTGTTAGAGTTGAACAAATTAATGAATCAGATTTCCGGCTTGGACAAATACCCGCTATTCAAGGCGCGTTTGTAGCAATGGATCCTAACGATGGTTCTATTGAAGCTCTTGTGGGCGGGTTCGACTTTAAACAAAACCAATTTAATCATGTTACACAAGCGAGAAGACAACCAGGATCGAGTTTCAAACCATTCTACTACGCTGGAGCCCTAGAGAATGGGCTAACCGCAGCCACTATCTTCAATGACGCACCCTTAGTGCTACCCGGCGGAGAACTAGAAGAGACGTATAGACCAAAAAACTCAGGTGATGCTTTTCAAGGCAGCATTCGATTGCGCGAAGCTTTATACAGATCGATTAACTTGGTCTCAATAAGAGTTTTGCTAGACTTGGGACCAGAGAACGCTATCAAATATGTTTCTAGATTCGGTTTTGATACAAGCAATTTCCCGAAAAATTTACAATTAGCTTTTGGAGGAGGCACAATTGCCCTCAGCCCTATGGAAGTTGCAACCGCTTATGCGACTTTTGCAAACGGCGGGTACAAGATAGAGCCTTATTTTATTAGGACGATAGATTCTATAAATGAAGATTTCAATTTCCAGGGGAGCCCAGCGGCAATGTGTCTAAAAGATTGTGAAAACGGAGAGAAAAAGGCTGCACGGGTTTTAGACCCAAGAGTTGCTTTCATTGTTAACTCTATGTTGTCAGATGCGGTAAAAAAAGGAACAGCAAGGAAAGCGACGCGAATCTTAGACAGACAAGATATTCATGGGAAGACCGGAACAACCAACGATTCAGATATTTGGTTCTCTGGGTACACATCGAATCTTGTTGCAACCGCTTGGGCCGGATTTAGCGATAACAGTCCCGTAGGGAACAGGGAGTGGGGTTCAACCGCACCTTTAGAAATGTGGATCGATTTTATGAAAGAGGCTCTTAAAGACTCGCCCAAAAATATTTTGCCATCAAAGCCGGAGGGACTAGTGTTAGTCAAAATTGATCCTAAAACGGGTCTGAGAGCAAATGCGTCTGATCCTCAAGGAATCTTCGAGATTTTTAGAGAAGAGTATATCCCACAAACTTTGTCGAGACGGTATACCGGCCAAGAGGCAGAAGACCCCACACAAACCTTGTTTTAAACAAGGATTTTGCCTCAGTGACATCTAACTCAGCTCCCTACGCTAGAACCGCACTAGCCAGCGATTTTCTGGTAGATCAGAAAGTGTTAGTCTTCTCGGCAGGAGTATTTTTTCAAAAGTTGAAAGCCGGCCAGACCTTCTGTCGGCAAGCTAATATCCTAAGAAAGTTACAGAGCAAAATTACCGATGTTAATCTCCGTTGCTATTCCAAAACCAATTCGAGACACCTTTATCTATGAGGCGCCCCCTGGCGCGGAGATAAGTTTAGGCTCTCGAGTCAGCGTGTCATTTGGCAACCAAAACCTAATCGGAGTTGTAGTAAGGAAAGGGACAAATAACGATAAAGTTCTTAAAAAAATCAAAAGCATAAATTCCCTACTAAATCCTCGAGGTGACATTCCTATCGATATTCTCAATTTGTGTTTGTGGGCAGCAGATTATTACCACCATCCAATAGGCGATGTATTTACGAACGCCTTACCTGCCCTGTTAAGGAAAGAAGAGACAAAGTCCAACCTCTTTGTAGAAAAAAAACTCAACCTTACGCCCCTCGGCGTTGAAATGGCCCAATCATTAGAAAATATATCTCCAAAAAAAAAGTCACTATTTCGGCTAATGAAAGACGGAGAAAAAACAAGGGAGGAAATTCTAAGGACGGGCATTAAACCATATTTAATAAGAGTCTTCCTAAATGAAGGGTGGGCTCATATGCGGATCAGTCAAAGGCCAACTGAAGAGACAATGCCAAAGATGAAAGTAAGATATGGAGAGTTTTCTTTAAATAGCCATCAAAAAAAAGTTCTAGCAGAGCTTTCAGGAACGAATTTAAACAAGCCTTTTTTACTGCAAGGAATTACTGGTAGCGGGAAAACAGAGATTTATTTAAGAGCGATAGAGCCCCACCTCAAACGAGAAAGGCAAGCGTTGATCTTAGTCCCAGAGATTGGTTTGACACCGCAGATAGTGTCCAGATTCGAAACCAGATTTGGAACGGAAGTAGCTGTCATTAATTCTTCACTAACGGACAAACAAAGAGCAAAGGCTTGGATTGCGGCGAAAGAGGGGAAAAGCAGAATTATTCTTGGCACTAGGTCTGCTATTTTCACCCCATTGAAAAATTTAGGAATTATTATCGTTGATGAGGAACATGATTTATCCTACAAACAACAGGAAGGATTCAGATATTCTGCCCGAGATCTAGCCATTTATCGAAGCCATGCGGAGCACATTCCAATTATACTTGGATCCGCCACACCATCGTTGGAAAGCCTCTCTAATGCAAAGAAAGGAAAGTATAAAAAGCTAATTCTGGACTCGAGGCCAGCCGAAAGTCAGCCAGAAACTTACAAAGTAATTGATACATCGCAGCTTTCTACAAGAGAGGGATTGACGCAATTGGCAATTCAAAGCATAGATAAGACTCTGAGCTCAGGAAAACAGGCTTTGGTGTTTGTAAATCAGCGAGGTTTCTGTCCGGTGTTACTGTGTGAGGAATGTAAACAAATTGCGACTTGCGATAGATGCCAAGTGAATTTGACCTACCATCAAATTACTGAAGTCATGAGCTGTCATCATTGCGGTAGAGTAAAAAGATATCCTTTACCTTGTCAAAGTTGTGGAAGTTCACGAATGATTCAATTGGGAGTTGGTACCGAAAGACTGGAAAAGTTTTTAAGAGAGATTTTTCCAAAGGAGGAGATTTTAAGAATCGATCGGGATTCCATGCAGGGAAAACACTCCATGCGATCTGCAATAGCGAAAATTAAAGAAGATAAAGCTCGCATTTTAATAGGAACTCAGATTCTAGCTAAGGGACATCACTTCCCTAATATCACCTTAGTAGTAATTGTAAACGCCGACGCAGGATTTTACTCCGCAGACTTTCGTGCACTGGAGCGTTTAGGCCAGACAATTTTGCAGGTTGGAGGTCGGGCCGGGAGAGGAACACATACCGGAGAGGTTTTAATCCAAACTCAATTTGGGACCCAGGAATCTTTGCAAAAATTGATAAACGCCGGATATCAAGAATTTGCTGAACACTTACTTGAAGAAAGAAACGATGCACTTCTTCCTCCTGTATGCTTTGAAGTCGCCATCTATTCAGAATGTCCTGATCGAGACATCGCGGCAGATTTTCTTAGGAATATCAAGAAAAACCTTGCCCAATCGACCGATTTGTCCTTTGCAGGGCCGATACCTGCGATCATTGAGAAAAAAAACAATAAGTTTCGTCAAAAGCTGATTCTGATATCTAAGGATAGAGAACCATTACAGAAGAAACTTAGTGAAATCGAAAAATTTATTGCAAGAAGCAAGTTGCCGAGTGGATTGAAATGGTCTGTTGATGTTGATCCGCTTAATATGGTGTAACCTTGGAGACATGCGACAAAGCTTTCCTTTCAAGAAATCTAAGGAGACTCCAAAAAACTATTCTAATATGAACAGGAAAGGATCAAACCAAAGAAAAACTACGGAAAAAATACAAACCTTTTTGATTGGTTTTTTTCTAGGTTGTCTTTTCTCCTTCTCATTGAGTTCCTGGTTTCTCTATCTCAATCCAGGAACCCTTACTGTTGTAAAAGAAGAAAACGTGCCAGTAGAAAGTTTCATTCCAGAAGAGCAGGAATATCAGTTTTGGGAGATGTTTCCTGCGAATAAGGTCGAGGTAGAAAGGTTCAAGGTTCAAGACAAAAATGACTTAAGTATTGATAGAATCTGGGAGATTCAAGCCGGATCGTTTTACGAATATGACGACGCAAATGAGGTCAGAGGCTCTCTAATACTTTTAGGCTTGGAGGCTAGAATAGAAATAGTTTCTATTGAGAACCAAAATAGGTACCGAGTAATATTAGGACCGTATAATAAGAAGGGTGATGTAGCGGATCTAGAAAGACTACTCGAGGAAAATGGTATCGAGAGCATTACAAAATCGATTAGCTTAGAGCAATCACAGAGTGAACCGCAAACAGATTAAAAGAATCTTCATTAATGTCTAGGAAAGAAAATGAATAATCCCCATGGCACTACTATAGTATCAGTCAGAGGAGAGTCAGGCGTAGCTATTGGAGGCGACGGTCAGGTCACGATGGGAGACACCATCATGAAAGGGAACGCAAAAAAAGTCAGAAGACTATACAAAAATCAGGTAATTGCTGGGTTTGCAGGAGGTACCGCTGATGGTTTCACATTAATCGAAAGATTCGAAGAAAAACTAACAAAACACCAAGGAAATCTGACCCTTTCGTCTGTGGAATTAGCAAAAGAATGGAGAACCGATCGTTTTCTTCGCAAATTAGAAGCTCTTCTTATAGTCGCAGACAACAAAAACTCTTTTTTGATCACGGGTAATGGAGACGTAGTAGAACCGAACGATGGGATTATGGCTATCGGATCAGGAGGGCAGTATGCCAAGGCGGCTGCAATAGCGTTGCGAAACCACACAAAATTAAGCGAACAAGAAATCGTCCAAAAAAGCTTGGCCATAGCCGCCGACATATGTATCTACACCAATCAAGAAATAATCATTGAACAAATCAAGTCTTAAGGTATCAAATGTCAAATATGACTCCTAGAGAAATAGTACATTATCTCGACAAACACATTATCGGCCAAAATTCAGCTAAGCGAGCTGTCGCAATAGCTTTAAGAAATCGTTGGAGGAGGATGCAGTTAGATTCCGATTTGCGATCAGAAATCTCGCCAAAAAATATACTTATGATTGGGCCTACGGGTGTTGGGAAAACAGAGATTGCGCGGCGCTTAGCTAAACTGGCGGGAGCTCCTTTTGTGAAGGTAGAGGCGACTAAATTTACCGAGGTCGGATACGTTGGAAGAGACGTGGAATCAATAATCAGGGACTTAATGGAAGCTGCGACGAAAATGTTGCGAGAAAAACGAATAAATGCCCTCCAATCTAGAGCATACGAACTGGCAGAGGACCGAATTTTAAACGCCCTTGTGCCACCATCAAGAAACCCGAACCCAGAAGAAAATAGTTCAGCCAATCAGGTAATGAGAAAAAAATTAAGAGAAG
>MDSZ01194905.1_pt1 | contig 10294 bp, 7 predicted proteins | sample 811201 | NCBI WGS metagenome assembly MDSZ01 (sample SAMN05326647, study PRJNA326480) | marine metagenome | isolation source: seawater | place: Indian Ocean: North | collected 2010 | reverse complement strand
TGAAGAAGACATTGTTGCACAACCATTATCTCTGTAATTACCGATTTCAATATCCCCGCTCACTTGATCTTCAGCAATATTTGGAGGAGGCACTCCATTTGCTTCAACTACAGTTGCTGTAATTGTCATTGCCCGAATAGTTGGTGTTGCAAATAATTGAGATTGAACAGTAATATTGAAACTTTCTTCGCCATTTGGCCCGATAGTAATTGCTTGTGGCGAAATATATGCCAATCCATCTGTATTTACTTGAATCTCAACTTCCTCTATGTATGAATTAGGATTACTTACCACACATGTTACATTATCTTCAGTATCACCAGCTAAAACGTCAATTATATTAATCAAGGGGCCTTCATTAGAAGTTTCGTTTGTTAGTGAATTATAGCAACTCAAATCAACAGCTGGCACACTAGCTTGGGAGGATACAGATAAAGGAACCGTTGAAAAAATAATCACTATTGAGACGATCAGACACTTCTGCATATAATTGGGACGAATATCGTGGTACAAAAAAGTAATTAATCAGCAATAACCAATAATTCAGCACCCTGTTCCACTTGGTCCCCTACACTATAATGGATATTTTCAACAACCCCATCGGAACTTGCAACTATTTTGTGTTCCATTTTCATCGCTTCCATAACAATTAGAGCATCACCTGCTACAACATTTTGTCCTACTGAAACAAGTACTTCCAATATCTTACCTGGCATTGGTGCTGTTAAACCTCCAATATCGTCGGCATTAGATGAACCTGGTTCAATAAATTCAAACTGTAATGTATGACCTAACACATGTACCCACCAAACATCACCAACTTTAGTTGCTGTAGCCTTATGTTTTCTTCCATCTATTTCTAACCATAATTCTTCGCCAATATTTAGAATCAGACCACCATATACAAATGATGACCCCTCTCTTTGTGGTTCAATTTCAAATATTCCTTCAGAAGTTTTGAATTCCATTATGGCAACCTCCTATTGATGGTTGAAAATGGAGAAACTTTCGATTGGCTTGATGTGCCAGAGGTAACTCTTCTTCCATAATTAGTCGATTCACATGCTGATGCTACTAATATACCTGAGTCCAAAATTAGTGATTCAATATCTGGAACCCATCCATTGGGCCATAAATTCTCAATCATATCTGTTGTAGTCCAACCATCAACAACATCTGGGTGATCACATAATTCCCGTAAGAAACGGATGTTTGTTGTACAACCAAGTACTACAAATTCATCAAGAGCCCGCCCCATTCTTTGTAGAGCTTCTTCACGAGATGGTGCCCAAACAATCAATTTGGCTAGCATTGGATCATAATCAGGTGTAACTGCATCTCCTTCTCGAACTCCTGTATCTAGCCTTATTCCTGGACCTTCTGGCGCTACAAATCGTTTTAGAACACCTATAGAAGGTAAGAAATTATTAGATGGATCCTCAGCATAGAGTCGTACTTCGATTGCATGACCTCGCATCATTAAATCTCCACAACTCATAGGCTGTCCTGCTGCAATACGCAACTGTTCTCTAACTAAATCAACACCTGTTACCATCTCTGTAACAGGATGTTCAACCTGAATCCTAGTATTCATTTCTAGAAAGAAGAATTCGCCCGTTGGGGCCAGCAAGAATTCAACTGTTCCTGCTCCAACATAATCAACCGCACGTGCTGCTGAACAAGCAGCATCGCCCATTAATTCTCTTAACTCATTATCTAAAGCAACACTTGGTGATTCTTCAAACACTTTTTGGTGTCTACGTTGTATACTACATTCACGTTCACCTAAATGTATAACTCGACCAAATTGATCTGCCAATATCTGAATCTCAACATGTCTACTACCTTTCAATAGCCTTTCGATGTAGATCCTTTCATCACCAAAAGCATTTGCAGCTTCTCTCATCGCTGCTTTTGCCTGAGTTTCAAGATCTAATGGGTCATATACAGCTCGCATACCTTTGCCACCACCGCCAGCTGTTGCCTTAAGAAGCAAAGGATATCCTACACTTGGTGCAACTTCAATTATTTCCTCAAGACCACCTTCTACTTCTTTTCCTGGAATTACTGGAACACCTGCTTCTTTCATAGTGATTCTAGCAGTTATCTTGTCTCCCATTTTAGTTATTGCTTCAGGCGAAGGCCCAATCCAAACTAAACCAGAATCGATAACTAACCTTGCAAATTCAGAATTTTCTGATAGAAAACCAAAACCTGGATGGATTGAATCGCACCCATTATTAATTGCAATATCAATAATTTGTTTTTGATTCAAGTAAGTTTCAGCAAGACCATTTCCTTCTAACTCTACTGATATATCTGCAATCTCAGTAAATAATGTACCTGCATCATTTGTTGCATAAATCGCCACTCCCTCAATTCCAGCCTCTTTACAGGCACGCAGAATTCTACAAGCAATCTCACCGCGATTTGCGACAAGAGTGCGTTTTAACATCTAATCACTCCTTTAACTTCCAATTAGCATCACGTTTTTCTAAAAATGATGTCAAACCTTCTTGGCCTTCATTACTTCCTCTCATTTTACTTGTAAAATCTAATGTCCATAGCCGTAATGATTTATCATCTGAATCCCAACGATCGAAGCCCAGTGTTAATTCTTTAGCCTTAGTAATCGCACATGGTCCCGTTGTAAGAACTTCAGAAATTACTGTTGAAGGATCAAGGTTGTCATCTATTGAATCAATCATTCCAATTCTTAGAGCCTCTTCAGTGGACATGCGACCCGCAAGCATAGCATGACGGCGGAAATTTGCACTGCCCATCCTTCTGTAAACATAAGGACCGATCACTGCAGGCAAAATTCCTAATTTTCCTTCTGAAAGTGCAATTTTTACATTAGATTCGCAAATTACATGATCTAAACATGCAATTAAGCCTGCGCCTCCACCTAGTGCCACTCCTTGGATCATTCCTATCGTAAAGCACGGATGGCTCCATAATCCGTTAAACAATGAATCTAGTCTTTCAGAATCTTTACGATTCTCTTCAGGAGTATTTGCACCAGCATCTCTCATCATGTTTATATCAGCGCCAGCACAGAAATGTTTACCATGTCCTGAGAGTGTTAAAATCCTGAAGTGAGGTGTTCCTTCTTCGGAATAAAGTTCACCTTTAGTACCTACTGAATTCTCTGCAGTCCATGCAAAAACCTCGATTAATTCTGTAATCATTTGCACATTTAATGCATTAAATTTGTCTGGACGAGCAAGGCTAATATTAGCAATACAACCATCAATTTCCAATTGGATAAGCGAAGTGGGCGGTGGTGATTTCATGTTTAATTCCTCAATTGTAAAATTTAAATTTGCAATTACATTCTGAATACGCCAAATTTATCATTTGGCAGCTTAGCATTCTGGCTAGATGCTATACATAATCCAAGTACATCTCTAGTATCTCTTGGGTCAATGATTCCGTCGTCCCAAATTCTAGCAGTTGAATAGTAAGGACTCCCTTCAGTTTCATATTTTTCAAGTATAGGTTGACGGAATGAATCTAATTCTATCCCTTCCATAGGACCCTTTCCTTCTCTAGCTCTTTGATCTTGTTTAACTGTGGTCAAAACATCGGCTGCTTGAGGACCCCCCATTACAGAAATTCGACTATTTGGCCACATGAATAAAAATCTTGGATCATATGCTCTTCCACACATGCCATAATTTCCAGCACCATGGGAACCACCAATAATTACTGTAAATTTTGGTACATTAACACATGAAACTGCAGTAACTAGTTTGGCACCATCCTTAGCAATACCTCCTGCTTCGTATGCTTTCCCAACCATAAATCCCGTAATATTTTGTAAGAATACTAGTGGTATTCCTCTTTGACCGCACAGTTCTACAAAATGAGCGCCTTTTAGCGACGATTCAGAAAATAAGATTCCGTTGTTAGCAATTATTCCAACTTTATATCCATGAATATGAGCAAATCCACAAATCAAAGTCTGCCCATAGCGCGATTTAAATTCATGAAACCTGCTGCCATCTACTATTCTTGCTATGATTTCTTTAACATCTACTGGAGTTCTGTTATCTTCAGGAATCAACCCCAATAACTCTTCTGGATTGTGGAAAGGTTCTTCTGGATCTGTATAATCAAATTGTTCTTTTTCTCTGTGCCCTATATTCTCTACAACGTTTCTTACCATCCTTAATGCTTCATTTTCATCTTCTGCAAAATGATCTGCAACTCCGCTTTGGGATGTATGAACATCGGCACCACCCAACTCTTCAGCAGTAACCTCTTCGCCTGTTGCCGCTTTAACTAAAGGAGGGCCTGCAAGGAAAATCGTTCCATTGCCCTTAACAATTATACTTTCATCACTCATTGCTGGAACATATGCCCCACCTGCAGTACATGAACCTAATACTGCTGCAACTTGCGGTATGCCATCACCTGACATTTTTGCTTGGTTTCTAAAAATTCTACCAAAATGTCCAATGTCTGGGAACACTTCATCTTGCATTGGTAAAAATGCACCACCTGAATCTACAAGATAAATACACGGTAAATTGTTTTCATGCGCAATTGTCTGCGCCCGAATATGCTTCTTTACTGTCATAGGATAGTACGAACCTCCTTTGACAGTTGCGTCATTTGCAACAAACATACATTCTCTTCCATGAACCATTCCGATGCCTGTAACAATTCCGGCACTATGGGCATTTCCATCATATAATTCGTAAGCAGCTAAAGGAGATAACTCAAGAAAAGCTGTTCCTGGGTCAACTATTTTTTCAATTCTTTCTCTAGCTAATTGCTTGCCTCTGCTTCGATGGCGTTGAACATATTTTTCGCCACCTCCTTGCTTTACTTTTTCAAGTCTTATTTTGAGATTATTAATCAACGAATCATTATGTTGTAATCTCATTTGAAAGTCCGGATCGGCTTTATTGACACGAGTAGGTAGCCTATCCATAGTGGTCCCCCTTTTTACCAGCCAGAATGCACATCGCCTTCAATCAACCGCTTACACTCCGAGAATCAAGCGCAAAATATCCCTTAACCCTGGTGCCATTCCTACAATCATAACTGCTAAGACAATTAATACTCGTAAATGTTGTTGATTCTTCTCAATTCTCATTTGTGAAAATAACCATATAATTAATCCAGCAAGAGTTGCTTTCAATAAGAAAAAGAGCCATGCTCCTTCTCCTAAAATTCCAAGTGAATCCCCAATTTCAATAACTTTTAGAGACACTGTGTGTTTTTCTTTGTATCCAAACCAATCAATACCAACCATCGTTGCTAAACCATCACATAATTGTCCAAACAACATTCCTGCAACCATAGGAGTTGCCAACATGCCCTTATTGGATAACATTTCTACAGCATGGCTTGAACGATCCTCAGATTCCCATTCTTTTAGCGTCATACCTTCAGGTATTACGCCCACTTCATTACCAGTTAATCTGAGCATAGATAAATCTTCAACACCTTTACGCCATACTAGCCAAGTAACAATTAATGGCAATACTACAACAACCAATACTGGCCATAGTACAGGATTATCTTTAGGCATATGTCCTAATTCTTGAGACCATGGTGTTGCCGCTAATTGTGCTAAATAGCCACATCCCATTGTAATTATTCCAAGGGCTAATGATAACATTGCTCTTGGTACATGATGCCAATTCCATGTGTTGTGTATCGATACAACTATTGCAATTATTCCGCCAAATGTTCCTAAAAAGATCCAACCATGGCCAATTTCATGTTCGTGCATACTTGGCGAGACTAGCATACCACTGAACACAATGTAAACAAATAATATCAATGACATCATGTGTAATGAACTCTTCTTTGAAATCACTCCAATTATGGCTGAAATAATCAACCATGTTGCTAAATTTAGATGGATCAATGGCGATATAAACAACAAATCTACGCCTTCCGAAAAATAATCTGCGTCTTCCATTACTCTTAGTAAAGGTGCAACACAAACCCAAGCAATCAATGACCAAACCATTTGATCGTTTGTAGGCAAATTCCATCTTCTAAACCATGCTTGAAATACAATTACAGCTGCAATCATTGTTAAAATGTATATTGCTGTATTTACTGGAGTATATCCCGCGTCACCTGTTTCTCCAGCATCTTTTACGATAGGATCCCAAACGTAAATTTTAAGGAAATCATCCCAAAATAACTCAGGAGAGAAAATTAAACCTAAAGTGAAAATTATTGCTACCAATCCAATTAAACGCATTAAGATTATTTCTGCAGAAGAAAATTCATTTTCCTTCATAATCTCAACCATCGGTCCAAGTAATAATTTCACTCTTCTTCGCTGTCGCCTTCAACTTCACAATCTGGAGTTTCACAGCTTGGGTCTTCACAGGTTGGGTTAGTGCAAGATTCATCTTCTGATTCTTCGTTTACACGAGGTTCATGAGTCTCAACAAATGAGACCTTTCCTGCATCTACTGCATCTCTCAACACTGTAACTAATCGGAATTTCTGCATTGCTGCATTTGTATCAAACAACATTGTTTGTGGCACTGTAATTGAAAGATCATCTCCATCGAATGAAACTTCAAACCCTTCATGACCAGTATTGGATTCTAATAATGCCAATACTTTCTCATCTTTGTCTTCAATAACTTTTACAATTTTGTATTCATATTTCAGTTTACGTCCTGCCATTGGATGATTGTAATCAATTCTAGCTCTACCTGCAGCAAGATAAGAAAGTGTACCAGTTCTACCATCGATTGAAACTGGACCTCCAATATACAATGATTTAGGATCTCTTACATGTCTCATTAGTTTGTCTATTGAAATCGTATCTACTTGGTCTGGATCTTTTTCACCATACGCATCTGCTGGAGCAATTTCTAATTCGATATCCTTATCTGCTTCTGCAGAAAGTAGGCTCTCTTCAAAACCAGCTATCAATTGTCCAGATCCTACTACACACACTAATGGTGAATAAGATCTACCTTCCTGATGCATCTCATGCTCCTTTGCAATTTCTTCTCGAGTTGTCTCAATTAAGTCTCCAGTATCTGAATTATACAAATTATAATCAACGTGGATGATGGTTCCTTCTTCCATGATTCTCACCTGTCCCCCCTACGGGGGGATAAGCCGGCCACCAACACCCTACTTATGAATCGAGCGGGTGCTTATGTCGCTGCATGATTCTAAGACTACCGAGTAAAACCATGATCCATCCTGCCCAAACCAAATGTATTCCTGGCAAGTCATAAACAGTGATTCGAACTAAGTCACTATTCTCCATCAACCCAGTCGCTTGTGAACCATCCATGATCAATACCAAATCGCCATGCCACATACTAATCCTATCAACCTCTGATCTCGATGTTGTATTGAATCTTAACACCCCAGGTTCCACTGTTTCAAGTAGTTCCCCATCCTCATAAACATTGATTATTGCAGCCAGATATCCATCGCCAACTTCAAGATCATTTGTTTCTTTAACAACTTCTATGAATTCAAACTCATATCCTTCCCATTCTACTTTTTCATCTTTCAATAATGTTACAGTATGTGAAAAACTACCTCTATCGATAATCGTAGTACTCAATACATGCCCAATAAGCATCAATACCAAACCTAGGTGTACTATATGGGCAAAAAACGGCAAATTTTTCTTAGGGCTATTTTCTTTGATTAATGAAAATACTGCTGGCAATGCAAGTAACGCTGGAATCAAAACAATCATTCCTACTTGACCGCGAGAGATAGATGGACCTAGAAGATCTGTAGAATCATAGCCGAGTTTGTCACCTAAGAATACGGCTAAAATAATAATCAAAATTGGTGAAAAATATAGTAATTTTACTCTTTCTGGTTTTTTCCTCAAGCCCCATGAAGTGAGTGCTAGTAAAATTATCATCAGGAATGGAGCACCGTATAGCTCATGGGCTGCAAATTGAATCGAGTCTATACTTGAAATCAAAATGACTAATGTTAATATCAAATACAATCCTACAACTACTACTGGAGTCCAAAGTGCAATTCTTTGTTGAAATTTCCTTTCACTGAATGAAAATTTAACATCGCCACTATCATCAAAAATGAACCATGGGGCAATAAATGTAGCCATACCAATACCGCTTATCCAGATTTCTAACATCCCAGACCATGATGCTGCAAGGAAAAGAATTATTCCTCCACAAGCCCAACCCCATGCCTTTAATCGTTCTTTTTCAAAAATTAATCCGAATGCAAATAGTAGTGAAATTAATTCAAAGATAACCATACCATGTATAATTCTTAGACCAACCATTACTGCTGGTATTGCAAACCATTTCCAATCATGTCCATTAGGTAATGAACGTATTCCAGATTCTACGAATGGCCCCAGGCCTAGTAATACAAGAATTGTTGGAGGAAACCCTTCGAGTACATCTCCGCCTCCAATTAGACCAAGGAAAGCAATTGCCGGCAACAAAGTCAGCCACAAACGTGAATATTTGTAACCCAACCTTGCTGCTAGAAAAATAGCTAACAATTGAATTACACCTAGTAAATAGACCATTACCTCAATCCCACTATTGTCTGAAAGCAATAGCATCAATCGACTAAAGGTATCTTCAGGAGTGGCTCCGTCAGAATCTACAACAAATGTATGTACACTTACTGCCCATACTCCTCCTGCTCTTGTTACCATTGTTGCAAATAGAGATAAAGCCCCAGCTGCCATACCAAAGCCTGCCCAAACGTAATCACGAGTTTGTCCTGGCCTAGTTCTCAAATGTAATAATGCCACTAAACAAATCCAGGGAAGCAATGATCCTGTTTCAACAGGATCCCAAGCCCAATATCCGCCCCAATCTAATATCAAATAAGCCCATAATCCGCCCAATCCTATACCTAATGTTGCAACAAAAAAACTTGGCCTTCCAACTTGAATCATACGCTCTTTCAAGCCTTTTGCATTAGTAGTTAATGATGAAATTCCAATACATGCAAGTGTAATGCATAGAGAATATGCCAAAAACATCAATGGCGGGTGGATTACCATCAAATCTGTTTGTAATAGTTCATTTAGACCTGGTGGATTCTTGACTTCTACGGCTAATTTGAATGGATCTAATATCCAAGCAACCAACAGTAACGTTAAGGAAAATCCATACATTAATCTCAAGCGTAAAACATGTGTATCTTCTGTTTCTCCCGCAAGAGGTTTCCTCCAAATAAACGTCAATAACGACATCCAAGCGGCCCACAATAAGATTGGCCCTTCTCTAGCTGCCCATGTTGCCGCGAACCGATAACGATGAGGTAAATCCTCTCCGCCATACCAAGCTACTAAATGTATTGAATCAAAATTATTGGTAAACATTATTGCTAATACAACAAAAGGCATACTAATTAATAATGAAATCATTGCATTTGATTTAGGATTACAAGTCAGCCAAAACGCACCTACAACAGCTATGGGCATTAGCAAAGTTTCCATTACTTCACCAACCAAAATGTTTAGCTCTAGAATAACCAAAAGAAAGTAAGACACTAATCACGCCTTTAGTATACAATAATGGGTGCCGAACTAATATCTTCAATCCAATCCAAAGTTTATCCAATGCTGACATTGATCCTAATTCTTCTGGTAAGCAATGTGCCATGTTTGATAACTCTTGATCTGTCATTTCATAAAGAGAAGTTTTGCCTTTGAGAATTTTTGCATAAGGAGGAAATTTTTTCTTCCATGCTTTCACATAATTTGAGAGGTTTTGATTGGAAAGGTCGCCTTGGCCTATTGCTTTAGAGACAGTAATTGCTGCTTCCCTTCCAGACCATAAAGCAAGATGAGAACCACCTTCAAATAATGGAGAAGTGAATCCTGCAGCATCTCCCACGAGAATCAAACCATCTCCTGTTGTAATTTCTCTAGGACCTGAAATAGGAATTGTGCCTCCAAAAGGTTTCGGTTTCATTCCTTCTTTTCTCCACATTGGATTCTGAATTCCTTTTCCTTTAAGATAAGTATCTTCTACAAATTTATCTAGATATTTTACTGCTCCTCGTTTATCTGTAGTAACTAAACCTACATTTGCTCTTTCACCCTTTTTTGGAATCATCCAAACGTAGCCATGTGGAGAATATTCTGGCCACAGATAAAAGTCGAGATAACCATCGTTAGGAACATCTGTCATCTCATACTGGAAACCTGCAATTACTTCTATTTCAGTACCCATATCCAATAATTTAGATGCTGCTCCAGAGACACCTGATGCGTCAATTACTGCCTTGCATTCAATTGGAAATTCATTTCCTTTACCATCAATTTTCCAATTGG
>MDSZ01158006.1_pt1 | contig 10294 bp, 3 predicted proteins | sample 811201 | NCBI WGS metagenome assembly MDSZ01 (sample SAMN05326647, study PRJNA326480) | marine metagenome | isolation source: seawater | place: Indian Ocean: North | collected 2010 | reverse complement strand
CTTGAAATTATTATTTTCCTTTGTCATAATAATAATCCCCATCACCCAGGCTCTTCAGTTATCTGAAGGTCCTTTTTTTTTGTTTATAAACTAGCAGAATTTTTTTAAACAAAAATAGCAATAATTCTTCTCCTATAAAAATTAATTTGAATTTGAGAATTATCAATTTCTTAAAAAAGTACTATATGTATATTTATTTTATTTTTATAGGGTAGTTATTTGTATTTTAAATTTAAAGCGATTTATTAATGAGGAGCTTATACATTTTTTAATTAAATCTAGTTATTTTTTAATCAAAAAATCTCAGGATTTTCAACTTCAAGGGTTATAGAATTTTCAAGAATAATTCTTGCTGTTTGCTTATCAATACCATTTTCATTTTTTACGTGAATATCTAAAGTTATATCTATTTTGGAATCAGGTAAGGCTTGTAAATGACTCATTACTTCACTCATGAATTTGCTTGTTTTTAAGCTGGCATCGGTTGGATCTAATTTAAGAGAGCCTTTAAAGTTTTTAGGTTTTAATTCAGGTTTAAGGGTATTAATATTTTCACTATTATCTTTAATAATTGGTTTATTACCATTTATCTCATCACTTCCTGAAGGTGTTGCTATATCAATTTCTTCTTCTTTTTGAGATTCAGCAATTTCAGATTTCACAACCAAACTGCTTAAAGTTGGCGGGTAGGTACTTTTAAATTGAGGTCTTAGCCCTTCGTATCGATGCGAAATTTTATCGTAACTATCTGCTAAATAAAAAGTACTCTCTCCGCTTAATGCTGCTCTGGCATTTTGAAGAGCATTTATGATTACATCAAAAGAACTTAACCTTGGCAAATACAAATATTTTTGACACCATTCAATAAGTTCACTTACAAAAATATGATTCTTATCTACCCAAAGAAAATCATTTAGTTTGTCTCTTAAAATTCTTGCACCAAGTTCTTGATAAATATATTCCTCTTGAAGACATTTTTGAAAAGCTCTATCTGCCAATGAGCCTATTCCACTATTTAGTTGCTTTTCTTCAATAGTAAATCCATTAAGTCCAGGTTTCTCTTGATAAGGAACTAATAGATGTATCCAAGTTTCAGGGAATCTAATATTTAATGTATTAGCTGCCTGTGCAATTTTTTGATCGGTTTGAATTTCTTGACTGGCTGTTAAATTAAGGCTAATTTTTTCTTCTTTTATTTTTTGCCAAGCTTTCTTTTCTGCGAGCGCAACTAATAAATTAGCCAGATTTTTTTCATCTGGAGCTAGAAACAAGAGTGTATTTAAATATTGCCTTGGAGTGTTTCCTTTGCTTTGGAGACATTCCTCGATCCATTCCATAGCTTTACTATTTGATTCGCCTTTACGATGATGATATTGACTTGCTAATAAAACTAATCTTGTATTAGTAGTATCTGGGATGTCATTATTATTTAATTGTGCTGAATGAATACCAGAAAACCCTGACCTTTTTTTCCCTTCTTTTTGTATTAGGAAATTTAATTCAAAAATAAGATCATTTTTATCTCGCAGATAACTTAATTTATAATCTTCAGCTGTTCTATTCAAATTAGCACTCGTATCAATCCAGTATCTATCTCCATCTTGTTGAATATACCTTCCTCTATCACTGAGTTTTCTTAAAGCATCTCCAAAAACTGGAATAGGTTCACCAGGCATTACGCAACCAAGTTTTACTATTTGATCATTTACTCCTTTTTGCTGTCTTTCAGAACCAGGGGCTGTTCCAATATATAAGGTTCTCGCTACTCTTTTACATGCACTTACTCTACCAAGATTTGGATTTTCCTTATCAATACTTGTAGGTATAGATTCTGATCCGTCAACATCTTGAGAAATAATTGGTTCCCATTGATTATCTAAAAAACGTACCAGTTCATTTTTAACATCATCATTATCTAATGGAATTGAACTTGGCATAATTAATAAATCTTTGCTGTTCCCACTCCAAAGACTTTCAATAGTTAATGCTAATAATCTCAAAACACCTCTTGTTCTTTGAAATCGATCAAGGGTGCTCCATTCTTCGTAAAGTTTATTAAATAAATCAGGATGAATCGGATAAGCAGATGTCATTAAATCTTTGTATCTTGAGCCTCTAACTTCTTCTGGGAAATCAGCTTTTTCCAAATTGTACATATCACAGTAAGCTCTTATTACAGCATCTCGAGAGGTGCCATCTTCCTTACTTTGGATGGGTTCAAATAAACGTCTTCTTACTATTTCATAACTTTCTGGACCTGAGGCCGGACGCCATTGTTTAGCTATTCGAGTTACTACATTTTTTAAACCATTACAGGCTATTTCACCATCGCTCCCTCCTATTTCATTTCTGCTCTGCGGGACAGAAATTAGTAAAAGTACATTTGATACTTGCTTTACAGACTCTGTTAGTTCTTGAGCGAAAGTAAGTTGTGCATCATATGTTCCTGCTGGTAAATTTGAGTTACTTACGAGGTTCCTAGCATAGGCAACCCACTCATCGATAAGAATAAGGCAAGGGCCATGCTTTTTAAAAAGAGTTGTCAACTCTCTTGTACCAGGTGCAACTTTTTGCTTATCACTTTCTGAAATTTGATCATATGCCTCCTTCCCTCCAATTTGGTAGGCCAATTCTCCCCATAATGTATGTACTTCAGTACCATCTATTTTTCGATCTACTTTGGTTGGATTAAAAGCAGTACCAACTAGAACAGCTCTTGATGCTGAGGGGAAACTACCAATTCCAACTTTGCTACAAAGTTCATCTATCCCTGGTAGTTTATCTAGAGATATTCCTGAACAGAGATGATATAAAGCAAGCATCGAATGAGTTTTGCCTCCACCAAAATTAGTTTGTAATTCAATAACTGGATCACCACCTTGATTATTGAAACGTTTAAGCGCAATTGACAGCAAATCTTTAAGTCCATCCGTTATGAATGTACGCTTATAGAATTCAATAGGATCACCGTATTCAGAAGAGGCAACTCCTCTTTGAACATCATCTAAGTTTGCAGCAAATTGTGCTTGTTGGTACGTCCCATTTACAACATCATGATGTGGAACAATTACCTCCCTCCATGGTTTTAAACCTGCTTGATATTTATTTTCTATTGATGGTTGATATTTTGTACGATGTCTTGCACGTTCAGAAAAAACTTGTTGTCTTAATTCTTCTCTTATTCTTCTAATTGACTCTGCTTCATCAACAGCATTAATATTTTTGCACAGCCTAATAGCTGTATCTAAGTATCTGTCAACATCATCAGAAGACATAGCCTGGGCGTGTGCCCACTTATTTCTCGCCTCTAACAATTCACTTATATAAGCTCGATCAGAATCACTTAAAAGTTTTTTGAAAATATTTTTCCAATGACTCATAAACAACCCAAGAAGAATATAAATATCTTGAAGATTATTAGAGTGAGAAGGTAATTCACTTTCCCAATTAAAAGGAAGATTCTTATTTAGTTGATTTAAAATATATGGATTTAATGCATCTCGAAGTTGATCTAATGCTTTTCCTATTCTATCTCTATTAGAAAGTCCCATTAGATTTATATAAGTTTAGTCTGTATTGTAGGTTGAATTTTTTCTTCTGCAGCAGTCCTCTCTATATCAGGCCAAGCGATAATTAAACCGTTATATGATCTTGCCTCTTCAGATAGATTATTTTTTTCGCAATGATTAAAAAGTCTATATGCGAGTGATCTACAACTGCTAGAAAGGTTTTGATGGCCAGGAATATTATTTAAAGCATGTAATAATTTTGAAGCCTCCTCTTCACCTTTTTGTTCTAATCTTTTAATGAGATGTTGAGTCGCCTCCCAAATACATAAAATATTATCCTTCAGAGGATCCCAATCGTCTTCATAAGCTTCTCTTTCAATTAGCTTAACTTTGCCTCCAACAGCAGTAATAATTCCAGCTTTGGCAACCTCTTCAACAGGAATATTTCTTGCTTTAGCAAGGCCCTCAGCCTCACCAAAGTCTCTTTCCAAATATTGATAACTTTCAAAAAAAGTTAATGCAAAAAGGGTATATACATCATATTCATTCTCATCTTTTGATAAATATTCATCACGAGCTAAATTTATTTCCTCAAGTATTTCCTTAACTCCCATTTCAGTATCATCATTTTTTACCACTGCCTTAAGTTGACTGAATATGGCCATACCTGGACCTAGTGCAGCTTGTGCAATATCAACCGGTGCAATATTTGATTTTACAAGTTCATATAATTCTGTTGGTAATGAATTTCTTAATAACCTACGAAATTCCTTTCTAGATATTATTTTATTTGTTGGTTTTTTCTTAGAACATACAAGCACAATACTAGATGAGAGAGCATTTGTTCCAGAGCTAATAATTCTATTTGATAGTTCTGTTCTCATAGGCCAAGCGCCGCTTATTGAAAGCCCCGCTTCTAATAATGCAGACAAGAAAGTTTCCCATCCAGTTCTTGAGTTTCCAGTGGATGATTTAGATTCAGTTTGTTTAAATGCATAATAAATAGTTATTGGGAACGCAGGATGAGCATTATTTGCAAGTTGCATTAATGCTTTTTTCATACCATTTAAAAAAAATTCTTCGGCTTGTTCAGTGGATTCATGTCTATATTTTGCAGCCACTAGTTCATCAACTTTTGGAACATACATTGTTCCAAATAAACCTGGGTAGATTTCTTTGAGATTATTTCTCAGCCAAATATAAAAGAAATCAGATAAATCGGAATAAATTATATTATCAAAATAAGGTGGGTCTGTACTAACAATTTTATCGCGAGAAATATTTTGAGTTTGTGCATCAGCTTGTGTTGCTGAACCAGGTGAACATTTTTCGGATGAAATATTATCAAGATTATCTGCAATATATTTTATACAGTTCTTCCAACATATTGAATTATTTCCAAGAATATTTGACTCAGGGAAATCCCAAGTCATTGGTATGGCCTGACGTTTAAAAGTTTGCATAACTTGCTCTCCTGAAGGTTTCCAGGTGGTGATTGAGCTGTTGTAATCTGCTAGCCTACTAATTGCGAAAGATAAGTAAGTTACTACCGCATCTTGATAAGTGATTGATGAGGTAGATTCCGAATTTTTAAAGAGTTGATATTTTTCTTTATCTGCTAATTTATTTAAATCAATTTCTATTTTATTCTTAACTTTTACTAGTAAATCTGAGAAAGTACATAAAGCAAGAAGTTGTCTTTTTGTAAATAATTCACTCCACTTAAAAAAGCCATATCCTCTACCACTAACTAAATCAGTAGTTTGTCTATTCATTGTTTGTTCTAGATCCCATTTTGCAAAGACATTTTCTGCTATTACTTCTTGGGAATTTGTAGGAGATAGATATATTCGACCTCTTGGACCTTTACAAACTATCGCCATTAATTTATTTTCTAATCTGCCTTCCAAACTTTCTGCTTTTATATAATCACTACTAATTAAATCTCCTGAAATTAAACATCTAAAAGTATTCCTAGACAATTTTGTGCCATTTTTAATCTCTTTAAAGTTCTTTGGTTGGCCACTTTTAACAATGAACTTTATTGATTTTTCTATAACTATAGGTTCTACATAAAATTGCTTGCCTTTTTTCGTACATAACAGAAAACTGCTTGCCAAAGGAACTTTTATATTTCTAAAAGCAGGGTTTGGACTATTTATTGTACGTACCCATATCCAAGACAAAATATCTAGTTTCTTATTCCTGTAGCCTTTAAGTTCTTCATGTTGTTCAATAATTTCATTATCTATTGTTATTGAAGGAAAGAAATTCCCAATTAATTTTTCTGCTTCATTTTGCATCCATTCCCCATAGAATCGAATATCATCAGCTAAACCTTTTGCACCAGTAAAATCTTTTTCTAAAAGATTATTTTTAAAATTCAAGCTAGAGCACAAAGAGGGAATATTATTAAATTCAGGTGGAATTTCAATCATCGTTTTGTTGATCAAAACGGCTACGGGATTAAGATCACTAGCATATGATTTCAAGCCTAATCTTTGCGCTTCCAAAGGTAACGCACCTCCACCTGCAAAGGGATCATGAAAATCTGGAATTTTGCTAGGAATAAATATTTCAGCTGAATCTGGATGATTTTTATTATCCTCACAACATCTTTTCCAGCTTCTAAGTATCTCTTCTCTACCTTTTTCTAATACTTCAAAATTATTAAAATTTTTCCAATCAAGAAGATTTTGAAGTACCAAAAATAATCTTAAGCGCTCTTTTTCTTGTTCTACTTTTGTAGGGAATTCCTCTGGAATTGAGGATGGATCATCTACAGTTTGACAAAAAATTACTGCTCTAGCTGCTGACAAAGGTCTCCTCGCCCACCATAAATGAAGACTTCTAGGGTGAGTACCAATCCCAGGTTGTTTTTCAAGAGCACTAGAAGCATTTATAAGATCTAAAGGTATAGATACCTCAATTAACTTTTTTCTCCTAATTACCAAATCTCTATTATTCATTGATTTAGTGCGGACTCCTACCTTCAACTAAGATTTTAGATAAATTATAATTTTCAGACTCAGATGCGAATCCTGGAGTTCCCCAATTGACATTACTAATGTATTTTGGCTTTGTCGCTACACCATTTTTAATTATTGAAACCGCTAATCTAAATTGATCTGGGCAATTCTTGGCACAATGGCGTTCGTTATATGTAAGTGTAATACTAGACGCTCCATCAATCCGACCTTTAACCTCAATAAAAAATAAATTACCATTTATATCTTTTGATTCAATATCATACCCAATACCCTTTTTTTCGCTAACATCTTTTGGAATTCTTCCAAGTTCTCTCTCAGCGTTCATTACTGATTGCATAGCCAATAATTCAACTTTTTTTCTCTCTTCTGCATCAGCGGAGGCATTTATAGTCTTTCCTTTTGCCTGATTTAAATAGCCTATTGGAACTATCAGAGCCCCACCTTTAATGATGGGTAACTTAGCTTTAATATCCATTTCAGCATCAAGGTCAGCCATTCTTTTGCCAAGTCTATTTACAGCCAACTCGGCTCTCTCCTTTGCAAGTTTTGATGGGATTCGTCCTCTTCTATTCGCAGATTCCTGCATTTTTAATTCTTCATATCTCATAGACCAAAAGTTAATCTCAAATTGTAATCTTGCTTTAATTTCGTTTCTAGCCTTTTCAATTTTAAGTAATCTTTCATTTTTAATTTCCTTAAGATGCTCAGGGACTAAGTTTTGCAATGCCTGATTAGTAATAAATTGTTCCCAATCCTCCGCTATCCAATCTTCTTTGAAAATAGATTCAATAAATGTAAGTTCCTCTGTTTCTAATGGTCGGTAGTCAAGATAAGGAGCTGAACCACCAACAGAAACTTTTTTGAATTTATCTATTTCGATAAATTGAAGTCTATTAGAAATTAATTGTTCTTGACCATGTCGATTTTTTCTCCCATCTTTAATACCATGCTCTAAAAAAAATAAAAGTCTTGGTTCCGTATCATAATCTTGAGGATCAATTAGAACTGTTCCTTGATTTAATACATATCCATTTCTCTCTTTTATTAATGAAATTGAAGCTTCAAGAAGAGGATGTCCTGGAGTAATAAGCTCACCTCTTGGACTAATCCCAACTTTATCTTTTTCAAAACAAATTCTCTCATATTTGGTTTGAATAGGCAGACCTATTCCTATTTGATTATCTTTATTTATCAAAGCTGGCGGGAGATATTTAATTTCAAATCTTTCCTTATCTCTAGGAGATATTCTTCCTCCAATTTCATGGATTGCACTAAGAAAAAAATTCTTAACAAAGAAGGGTTGAATCCTTCTAGCCATTGCTCGATCAATATCTTGTTTTAAACTTAAAACTTTTGTTGTATCAATATCTTGTTTAACTAATGCTCTTTCCTCTAATAGTTCTTTTAGGTGATCAGAGGAAATCGTTTCATCAATCTTTTCAAGTCTTTCTTTAACCTTGGGATTATCGTTATATCTAATTGCGTCAACTAAAAATTCTTTCAAGGTTTTGCCACTAAATAGTTTACCAAGAACATCAAAAACTCTATCTCCAAGAGCCTCTCTGGCAATCTCAAGTTTTTGCAAAAGCTGAATATAAACGTCACCCTCTCTTGTATCTTTAGCTAACAAATTCCAAAGATGACAAACTTCCTTTTGACCAATCCTATGTATTCTTCCAAATCTCTGCTCTAATCTGTTGGGATTCCATGGCAAGTCATAATTGACCATTAAATGTGATCTTTGTAGATTGACACCTTCTCCTGCCGCATCATTTGCGAGAAGAACAACTACATCTGGATTATTCATAAAGGCATTAACTACCTCTCTTCTTTTATCTCTTGGAACTGAGCCATGAATCTCAACCACCGATTCATCTCGACCTAGCCTGTTTTTAATTTTTTTGGATAAGTCATAAAGTGTATCTTTAAATTCTGTAAAAATGACGAGTTTCCTTTGTGAACCATTTGAATCGATCATTAAAGGATCATTTAAAATCCTATCAAGTTCATTCCATTTCGCATCATTAGCACTATGTACAACCTTTTTGGAAAGACTAGATAATTCATTCAAAGTCTCAATCTCTATTTCTAATTCAGCAAGAGTTTTTGCTGTTGTTGCATTGTCTAAAAATTCATTTTCTTGTTCTTCAATATCATTAGCATCGCCATCTTCGTAAATATCTTCAATTTCTAAGTCACTTATATTTCTAATATTTGGCTTAATTAATAATTCTTGATTCGCACTCCTTCCCTCTAGTAGAAGTTTTTCCTCTTTAAGTCTGGAAGTTAATTTATCTCTTCTTCGTTCGATTGACTTATATATAGCAAATGGTGAACTTGCTAATCTTCTCTGCAATGTCATCAAGGCAAAGCCTACATTTACTCTTCTTCTACCACCTCCTTCTTGCTCAACATTTCTTTCGGCTCTATTCATCTCCTCTCTGACATATTCGGTAACTCTCTCATAAAGTATTTTTTCATTTCTTGTTAACTCGTATTCAGCCGTATAACTTTTTCTTTCAGGAAAAAGTTTTTTCCCTTCAAAGGTATATAAATCTTCTTTAACCAGCCTTCTCATTAGATCAGATGGATCACTTCTATGAACAGCATCTCTTTGCATTCCTGCAAATCTATCCTCATCTAGTAATGACATAAATAATTGAAAATCATCTTCAATGCCATTGTGAGGAGTAGCTGTCATGAGTAATAGATTTCTTGTATGGTTACCAATTCTTTTCCCAAGATCATATCTTCTAGTAGTTCTTACTTCACCACCAAAATATTTAGCGCTCATTCTGTGCGATTCATCAATAACTACTAAGTCATATTCTTGAGATTTAAGAATTCTTTCTTGAAGTTCTTCGTTCCTTGATAACATATCCATTCTTGCGATAAGAAAAGATTTTTCATCAAAAGGATTTCCTAAACCAGTTGAATTAATTAAATCTCTAGTAAGGAGATCAAATTGAAGATCAAATTTTTCTTTTAATTCATCTTGCCATTGCTCTGTTAAAGAACCTGGTGAAATAATTAAACATCTTTCTAAATCGCCTCTAATTATAAGTTCTTTGATAAGTAAACCTGCCATGATAGTTTTTCCTGCCCCTGGATCATCAGCCAATAAAAATCTCATTGGTTGTTGGTTTAGCATATGTTCGTAAACAGCACTTATTTGATGAGGGAGAGGATCTATATCACTACTGCTTATTGCCACATATGGATCAAAAAGGTAAGCAAGTCTAATTCTCTCGGCTTCAAGAGCTAATTTAAATTTTCCACCATCTCCTTTAAAGCTCCATTTTCTACCACCACTTATTTGCTCCAAATTAGATTCTTGGTCCCTAAACAATAACTGTTCACTAGTATTCCCTTCACTATCTCTGACTATTACCTGACAACATTCCCCCATCATTTGAGAGGAGATAATTTTCACAGTTTCTTTTCCTATTATCCCTTTAACTTGCGATTCTGGCTTTAAATCTTCTAACTTTAATACCAATTTTTTAATTATATTTATTCTAATTTAATTCAAAAGCCAAAATTCAGCTTTAATAAATTAGGGTATAGTCAATATTTAAATGTAATTTATATTTATAGAACTTTAATTAAGGGAAACCCATAAATTGTGAATTTGAATTTGTGAATTGAGGATTAATCAATTTCAAACTTTTTCTACCTTGTTTCCCGATTTACTAATTACAAAATCAAAAGCACTTTCTAAATCTTTTGTATTGAATCTTGAATAACTTTTTAAATGAGTTTCCAGATCATGACCCATAGCATCAGCTATCTGTT
>MDSZ01062449.1_pt1 | contig 10294 bp, 9 predicted proteins | sample 811201 | NCBI WGS metagenome assembly MDSZ01 (sample SAMN05326647, study PRJNA326480) | marine metagenome | isolation source: seawater | place: Indian Ocean: North | collected 2010 | reverse complement strand
TTTACCCATCTCCAAGGACACAAGACTTCCAAGAGCATCTTTATGATCTCTGAGTGCATTTGCTATTTTTCTTACTATCTGACCTCGCTCTGGTGCTGGAACTTTACGCCATTCAATAAAAGCTTCATTCGAACCCTTTATAATATCATCATAATCCGTTTTAGAGCACTGGTACACAGAACCTATGACCTTACCATTTGCAGGATTGATTGAATCGATTTTTCCAGCGTTTTCAGTTTTACTCCAGTGTCCAGGTCCTAGACTACCACCATAATTGATTTTATTAATTCCAAGGTCTTTTAAAAAATTCATATTTAGAGTCCTTTTATAACGGATCGTATGGCATCCGCCAAGCGGTCAATTTGATTCCTAGTAATAGTTAGAGCTGGAGCAAGTCGCACAGTGGTATGATGAGTTTCCTTAGCATAAACGCCATGATTTAACAGACCAACAGAAACTCTATGCCCATCAAGGTCTTTATCATCGTGCATCTCAAAAGCCGTAAGAAGTCCTTTTCCTCTAATTTCTTTAATTTTATGATTAAACTCACTTTTAATACTATCTAAATGATTCATGAGGTAAGCGCCTTGTGTTTTTGCATTTTCAGCTAGTTTTTCATCTATTAGAACCTTAATCGCATAAGTGCCAACCACGGATGCAAGTGGATATCCACCAAAGGTAGAACCTTCACTTCCTGGTGTCAAAACATCGATAACATCTTTTCTACCTGCAACAAAAGAAACAGGTAGGACACCTCCCCCTGCAGCTTTACCACAACCCATTATATCTGGTTTAACTCCAAAGAGCTGATGAGCAAAATTTTCGCCAGTTCTGCCAAATCCAGTTTGTACTTCATCCATAGCAAGTAATATGTTATACTTTTTACACAGCGCTGCTACTTCCTTAAAGTAATTGTCATCAGGAACAATAACTCCTGCCTCTCCTTGTATCGGCTCTACCATGAAGCTAGCAATTCTATCACCTTTCACTCTGAACAGATTTTCTAATGATTCAACATCATTATATGGAACAAGCTCAATGCCTGGAACGAACGGACCAAATCCTGCTCTTGATTCAGGATCGTCTGACATTGAAATAGCTGCAACGGATCTGCCGTGGAAATTCCCAGTGGCACCCACTATGATAATTTCATTTTCTGGAATTCCTTTTTTGAAAAACCCCCATCTCCGACTAATTTTAAATGAAAGCTCCCAAGATTCTACACCAGCAACTTTAGGAACAACTTTATCCATTTCAGTAATCCCTGTTGTGGCAAGAAGAAAAGCACTCATATATTTGTGCCTAATTGATCTAGGAACTGTGGGTAGTTTCTCTTCTTCCAAGTGCTTGATAACAGAATCTACAATGGTTTGATTCAACTGTCCTTGATTTACTGCAGAGTAACAACATAACCCATCTAACAACTCAGTTTCAATGTAACTATTTATGTCAGATGGATCTGGCTTTCTAGCTAATAAAGTCGAAGAATCCTTTACCTTGGATACAACAACATTTTCAAGCGGAGAGTAATTCTGACCACCTTTTTCAATCTCAATTTTTTCATGCTCGCTTGGTGTAAGGTCGCCAATTCTGACACCATTTACTGTGAGATCATCTCCGTAACCAGTGATGTTAAGTGTTTCCATATTATGCTATATATCCTATTAAATGAATAAATTTGACTAGCAAATCTAATAACGATTACTAGTTATATTATCTTGATTTAATAAAAATTTTATCTAGGTAAAGGATCACTGATATCAGCTACAACATAGGCCATTATTGTCATCGCGGCTATGCAATTATTGAACTCTGTAAAATCTACTTTATCAAAAGTATCTGCTGCAGTATGATGATACCAAAAATATTTAGTGTTATCAACTTTTAGAGACATAACTGGTACACCCATATCATTTAAAGGTGCAGTGTCAGCTGCGCGACCACCGTCTGTAAGATTATTAGCATTAATTGGTATTAACAGTTTGTGAATCTCAGAAATAATATTTTTTGCTTCATTACTACCTGTAAATCCAAAACCTTCTGGTGCAAATACTCCACCATCTGATTCAATAGCCAATATATGATTGTCTAATTCATCGATATGCATATCTCTGTATGCTTTATTACCTTTACCACCGTTTTCTTCATTTGTCCATAAAACGCATCTAATTGTTCTTTTAGGCTTTAATTTAAGTTTTTTTATTATTCTAAGTACTTCCCATGAAGCGATACAAGCACCGCCATCATCATGTGCGCCCTGACCTATATCCCAAGAATCAATGTGCCCACCTACAATAATTATTTCTTCTGGATATTTACTACCTTTTATTTCGGCTATTACATTTCTTGACCAGCTATCGCTAAGAGTTTTTGCTTCCATTTTCATATTAAGAGTAATTTTATCACCTCTGTCATACATTCTACCAATCATCATCGCATCTTCCATAGTTATCGCTGCATGTGGAATCTTTTTAATTTTCTTATCATATGCCATGACTCCCGTATGAGGAGTATCCATTGACCAAGAACCTATTGATCTTACAAGACTTCCTATTGCTCCGTATTTACCAGCGGCACTTGCTCCATAATATCTGTACTTTACGGTTTCCCCATAAGTTGTGAATGGCACATTAAAAAGAACAATTTTCCCTTTAACCATTTTTGATATTTTTTCTAATTCATCAAAATCATTTACAACAATCACATCACCAGTCAGACCACCTTTTGGAGTTCCTATGCTTCCGCCTAATCCTAGCATTGTAAGTTTTTTTTCATACGGTTTTAATAATTTTATGGATTCATTGCCTCTTATCCATCGCGGTACTTTTACTCTTTCACCTTTTACATCATCAAGTGCATCATTTTTCATTTCTTTGATAATCCAATTAATTGACTTCTCTAAATTTTTTGATCCACTCAATCTAGGTCCAAATGAATCACATAAATAAGCCAACCTATTATATGCAGTACTGTCAGATTGAGTTTCTTTGATTATTTGATTTGCAAGATCCTGATATTGTAAGACAATGGGAACGGAAGAAAGCAAATTATCACCAAAAAAAAGAATACAATATATAGTGATTGTTAATCTAAACGGCACGATGTTTTTGAGCATGATATTTAGTAAAGTAAAATTAAATTATATTGATAATGTAAAAATCTAAACATCATTATTACGTTTATTTTTTTCAATAAAAAGGATGATTGCTTTTGCCACATCAATCTTGGAACAAGTCTCTATACCTTGTAATCCTGGAGAGGAGTTTACTTCTAAAATAAGTGGTCCTCGATTTGACCGCATGAGGTCAACGCCCGCAATGGCTAATCCTAAGGTTTTAGCAGCATTGACTGCAATCATAGTTTCCTCATTAGTAAGTGTAATATTTTGTACAGTACTTCCTCTATGCACATTTGATCTAAATTCGCCTTCAGGAGCATTCCGTTTCATAGATGCTACAACTTTATCGCCAACTACAAATGCACGAATATCGGTTCCAGCAGATTCTTTAATATACTCTTGGACCATTATGTCAGCATCTAATTGTCTAAATGCACTCATCACAGATTCCGCAGCTTTTCTAGTTTCAGCCAGAACTATTCCTTGTCCTTGTGTACCCTGCAATAACTTCATTATAAGTGGTGTACTGCCCACAGATTCAATCACACCTTCGATGTCTTTTGTATGACTAGCAAAACCAGTTATTGGCATGTTTATGCCAGCCTCAGCAAGAATTTGCGATGATCTAAGTTTATCTCTAGAGTTTGCTATTGATACAGATGAATTCACAACATACGATTTCATAGTCTCAAATTGTCTTACCACAGCTGTGCCATAGAATGTATTTGATGCTCCTATCCTTGGGACCAGCGCATCAACATTCCCCAATGATTCGCCACCATAGTATACAGTGGGATTCTGGGAGGTTATATTCATATAACATCGCATGTAATCAATAACTCGCATTGAATGACCTCTTTCAATTCCTGCTTCTAATATCCTGCTTGTAGAATAGAGATTTTTATTTCTAGACAGAATATAAATGGTCATTTAATTGTTTTAAATTTTGGGCCAGTTAAAAATGATTTATGAGAATGAATAACATGCATCTTTTTTAAACTATTTCTACCAATTAGCATAGGGTAAGCTAATCGAGAACGCTTTGACAGAGTAACCTCAGTGATATATGAATCATTGCCAATTTTTATTTTCATTTTTATCACAGGCCTTGTTTCTGAGTCTCCAAAAGAGTTTGTTATTTTCTTAAACTTTAAAAGCTCTGTATCAACGGGAAGGAATTTATTTGATTGATAGATTCGAAACTTGATTCGATCTTTCCCTTTTTTTTTATACTTATTAATATGGGTAGCGTGTATTGAAGAGGTTCTTGCACCAGTATCTATCTTAGCTTTTATTGGAAAGTTATTATAAAATGGAAGATACACCCATTCTCTCCAACCCAAGGGAACTAAGTTATTTGAAAAAATATTTAAATTCCTATTATTTTGCCCCTTAACCATTTAATTGACAAATAAGACTACCCGCCTTCCTGATTTTTTAAATCAACTATTCTGTTTGTTGGAGGAAGATTAATTATTTCCCTACTAAAATAATCAGCAATGGTAGAGATTATATCACTTATACTTATTAACCCAATTGGCAATAGTCCATCATTAACAATCGGAACATGTCTGAAGCCACCAACATACATTTTATTCAATGCATATGCAATAGGGTCGTCTTGAGTTAAATATTCAGGATCTTGTGTCATGAATTCATCGACAGTTTCTAGTTCAAAATCAAATCCCTTTCCTGTGACTTTAAGTAAGATATCTCTTTCCGTTAAAATACCTATTAATTCAGAATTATTTAAAATCAGCAGGCAATTTTGTTTTTCTTTTTGAAGCATTCGTAGAGCATTTTTCAAGCTTGTTCCAGTTTCAACTGATAAAGGTGATTTTAGATCTAAACTAGAAATAGGATCATTGATCCTTATTGCACTTTTGATTTCATCGTTAACTTCAAAAGTTTCAAAAGCTTCAAACCACTCCTCGCTGTGATCAGGATTTGTTTGTAAATCAAAATTCATACTAATGAATATATTCAACTATAATCACCAAAATCAACCATCTTGATAAATTAAAAATGGATCGAAAATAAACAAACCTTTAATAAAATTTTTGTTTAAATAATTAATTTTAAAATAGCGAATCCACAAAATAATAAGACAGTAAATCCAACGGCTAATAAATTAAAATATTTGTCTATGAAATTTTTGATTGGATCACCATATTTTCTTATCAAAACTGCAATTAAAAAAAAACGTGCACTTCTACTTACTGCACTAGCAAAGATGAATAGTATAAAATTAATATCAAACGCACCTGCACTTATAGTAAACAACTTAAATGGGATTGGTGTAAATCCAGCAGTAAACACAATCATAAAATTATATTCATCGTACAAAGTTTTAATTCTTTTAAATGCTTCATCTGTGAACCCCGGAATGTGGTCGAAAAAAAAATTTGCAAACAATGAATATTTTGCGGGATCATCCCACCAAAGCCAATTTCCTATAATATACCCTAAAAATGCTCCCAATATGGAGCTGACACTACAAATTAAAGCAAATTTTAATGCCTTTTTTCTTTTGCCCAATGATAGGGGAATAAGAAGAGTATCAGGCGGGATAGGGAAAAATGATGCTTCACAAAATGAAATTATACCTAGTACCTTCGAACCAGAAGGATGATTTGCCCATGATAAAACCCAATCGTAAGTTTTTTTTAAAAAATTCATAAATTCTGGATATAGAATACTCCAATTACAGACATAACTTCTCTTTGGCTTGTTCTACCAGACGGTCGATTTATAAGACGGTTATCAGCAACCATCGTACTAGAGCCTCCGCCATCAAGATTAATAGCTTCTATGCAATTAAATTCTAGCATCATAATAGCAAGTTCTTCTAAATAAACTCCACGACTATCCACCTGCCTACCATCAACTACCATTAAGATTAAATCATTATCATTTGTATAACCTACTGCTGTTCTTGGCTGGACGCCAGCTACAGGGGTATTAAAAAATACCTCATCATTTATTGTTAGATCAATATTACCATCCGATATAAGTACAGGTCCAGCATGAATTGCATCTCTCACATTCCAATATTGTCCTTTAGAAAATGGTATTGAATCGCTTGATGAACCAGGTCTGTTATTAATTGGTCTATCCCATTCAAAAATAGAATCATTTTTAGTTGAACACCAAGCTATATCAACCTTTCCATCTTGCAAGATGCCAAATGCCCCTCTAGTTATAAAGTGTTTTTTTGAATCTCTATAAATAGAATGACTGGCAGGCTCTTCAAGTATATTATTTGTTTTTAATAATCCTACATGTTGAGAAGGGATTTTGGTAGCATTAAAATATCCTCCATTTATAACTAATCTTGCTTGTGTAATTTCCATGAACTGTAGTGGTGTATCCATTCTATCTTTATCTGATGATGAAAGCACCTTGATAGATATATTTGGATTATCAAGATCAATAATAGCTACCCAAGCTTTTAATGGCATCTCACTATTTATCCCTTGATACAATTCCATTCCTTCTGGTAAATCAATATTATATTTAGTCCAGAGTATTTTAATTTTTTCTTTTTTTTTAATATCACCACAAGAAAAAAGGAAAATAAAGAGAATATATTGAAATAATAAAAGTGATTTAATTATACGTCTACTTTTTAATTCTAAAAGATTTTGATCCAATTATTGTACCATTTTGATCTTGCACATCAACACGCCAATTCCCAACTTGATAGGGTAGTATTGTTTTTTTTGTCCATGATCTATAAGATTTTGATTTTTTTACGTTATACCTTACCTGGGTCATGATTTGATTTTCAAAGTACCAAATATGTTTAGCTTCCTTTTTTAAACCTGCATTCTCAATTTTTGTATAACAGTACAAGGAATCTACATTATTTGAAAAAGCTGTACCTACATCTATTGGTTTTCGATTACTAATTCCCTTACAGATTTTAATATCTTTTAAAATCAAAGCCTTTTCAGGTTCTATTTTTTTTTCAGGTTCTGTTTTTTTATTTTTTTCTGTAATCTGCTTTTTGGGTTTAGTGATTTCTTTTTTTTCTAAAATTACTTCATTGACTTTTTTAGCTACTTTTTCTTTTGATTTTTTCTTAATGACAGTTTCATCAGAAACAACATGCCCTTCGGACAGTAAATGATTTTCTTGATTCTTTTCTGTTTTTTTACCATCTATTGCACTTTCTGAATTATTTTGTTCAATATTTTGTTGAATATCAGGCTTATCAACCGCTATTTTGTCACTAACATAAATATTATTTTCATTTGAAGAATTCAACTCAATAATCAGGAAAAGAACATATAGACCTATAATTGGGATCGAAGCTTTTTTAGCATTTAAGAAATAACTAAAACCAACTAGAATGATTAGTAACGATGTAACAAAAATGTATTCCACAATAGTAATTATATTATTTAGTAATAATAATTTCCTTTTAGTTTCATCAATCTATTATCGCTCAATGCTATAGCCTAACTTTTTTTTAATTTTTGTAATTATTTATCTTTTAAAACATTTTAGCTGCTTATAAAAACAGAAAACCATTGTTATTTTACATTTCAACAAAGTTTTGTACAGTTCATTTTTTTGATTTATGGAGATAATACTTTACGAATTTTACATCGAAATGTTAGAAATATTTTGTCAAAAATAAAATAATCTTCTATTTATTTTCGATACTAAGTTTACGTGACATTAGATTTTGAACAGAAATTTTTGGATCACTTTTACAAAAAAGTATATTATAAATTCCTTCATGTATAGGCATCTCAATTTTATACTTTGAGCTTATTTTATATACAGATTTAGCAGTATTTACTCCTTCAGCTACCATATTCATATTTTTTTGAATGAAAGCTAAATCCTGACCTTCTCCTATTGCTTGTCCAATTTGCCTATTCCTACTATGCTTACTTAAGCAAGTAACGATTAAATCGCCAAAGCCACTTAGACCCATGAAAGTATCATTCTTTGCGCCCATATTATTACCTAATCTTGTAATTTCTGCCATACCTCTTGTTATTAATGCAGCTTTTGAATTATCACCGTATCCAATCCCATCGCATATTCCAGCCGCAATCGCAATTACATTCTTCATTGATCCACCTAACTCTACGCCCAGAATATCCTTATTATAATATGTTCTTAAATAATGGGTATGAAAAAGTTCTTGAATATGCTTTCCTGACTTTTCATCTTCTGACGCAGAAACTAAAGTTGTTGGAAATTGTTTGATTACCTCTTCTGCATGACTTGGTCCAGACAATGTAACTATTTTTGTGAACGAAGAACCTGCAATATTTTTAATAATTTGACTTATAGTCATCAAGGTATCTACTTCTATTCCTTTGGAAATATTTACAATCGTTTTATCTTTTTTGAAAATTTCTAGATTTTGTTCTAAAATAGAACGAATAGACTGAGACGGAATCGCAAGTACAATAATAGACGAATAATTAATAACCGTTTTTAAATCACTAGTAAATGATACATTCTCATTAAATTTTAGTTCGGGTATAATGTAATGTTTTCTTGATAATTCAATTGCTGAAACCACTTCTGGGTCTCGGAGCCACATCTTAACAAAAAAACCCTTATCAGATAGGACCTTCCCCAATGCACCGCCCCAAGAACCGCAGCCTATAAAACTAATTTTTTTCAAATTTTATTCCTGGTACATTGATTCAATAGTTTCAGACCAGTTTTCATTGATCTGTTTTCTTCGAATCTTTAGCGTAGGTGTTAATTCACCATCATCTATTGTAAAATCCCGCGGTAAAATTGAAAACTTTTTGAGTTGCTCTGGGTTAGAAAATTGATTATTTAGTTTATTTACAGCATGATCTAATTCTTCTTTAATTTTAACATTGCCAGTGAAGTCTGATAATTCCTTACCATTTTCGTTTAACATTTTTATCTGCAATACTGGATCTTTTGGAATCAGATTTGTATCAATACCAATTTTATCTCTTAGTATGGCACCAACATCCAATGTGAAGAGAGCTGAACAATATTTTCTATTATCACCAACCAAAAAACATTGAGATACTAGTGGAATTGACTTCATGGTTTCTTCAATAACTAATGGGGCAATATTTTTCCCAGCAGAATTAACATAGATTTCTTTTTTCCTACCTGTGATCGATAAGTAACCATCGGAGTTAATTTTACCAACATCACCTGTATACAACCATCCATCAATAATAGTTTCTTCTGTTGCTTTAGGATTATTATAGTAACCTTTCATCACATGATCGCCTTTAAGAAGTACCTCACCATCATCAGCAATTTTAATTTCTGTATCAGGAAGTCGTTTTCCAACGGATCCAATCATATTATTACCATGATAATTTAAAGTAGCACCTGCAGTATTTTCGGTCATACCGTATCCTTCAAACAATGGAATATCCAATTCTTGAAACATTGATAATATTTCAGGGTTAATTGGCGCAGCTCCCGAAATCGCAAAAGTTAAATTTTTAAAACCTGCTGCTTCTCTTAATTTTCCTTTAAATACTTTGGATAATCCTGGAATTTTTAGCCCTATTCTTAAAATTAACTTTGAATCTATTGCAGCTTTTATATTTGAATATATTTTTTCGTAAATCCTAGGTACAGATATAAACAAATGGGGTTGTATCTCTTTTGCATAATCAACTGTATTTAAAGGGCTATCTACAATATGCATATGCATTGCTCTTCTGACCCAATAATGATTATCAACTAACTGACCAAATACGTGTGCACCAGGTAACCACGATACGTAAAGATCTCCTTGTTCAAATTTCATAATCGTCAAAGCAGATGTTATAGAAAATGACCAATTACGATACGTTAATTCAACTCCCTTTGGATTGCCAGTAGTACCAGAAGTATATATCAGTGATGACGTGTCATTTAAATCTATATCATCGCATGTTTTTAAGACCAATGATTCATCAACATTTTTTCCTTTTGATATGAACTCATCCCATGAAATAATTTTTGAATGATCTAACTTTTTTACTCCTTCCATTGTAACAACAATTTCAACGTTATCAAGACTGTCAAGAACTGCTAGTATTCTATGATTTGGCATTTTTCCATTTTCATTATTATCGTTAGGGTTATTTCCAACAAAAACAACTTTAGATTCAGAGTTTCCAACAATCCATTCAACTTCATTAGATGAGCAGGTATGGTATA
>MDSZ01256745.1_pt1 | contig 10295 bp, 11 predicted proteins | sample 811201 | NCBI WGS metagenome assembly MDSZ01 (sample SAMN05326647, study PRJNA326480) | marine metagenome | isolation source: seawater | place: Indian Ocean: North | collected 2010 | reverse complement strand
CTTAACTACTTTTTATTTATTACATAAAACATACCCTGTAAAAAAAGGTGAAACAGTTTTATTTCATGCAGCCGCTGGTGGTGTTGGACAAATCTTTGGTCAATGGGCTAAAAGTTTAGGTTGCAATGTTATAGGAACAGTTGGCTCCGATGATAAAATAGAAAAAGCTAAAAATAATGGTTACGACCATGTAATTAATTATAATAAAGAGGAATTTTCAAAAAAAGTTTTGGAAATTACAAACGGTAAAGGAGTTCCAGTTGTTTATGATGGTGTTGGCAAAAATACACTTGAAGGTTCAATAGAATGTTTGAGTGTTAGAGGTATGATGGTTTCTTTTGGAAATGCATCAGGACCATTGTCAGACATAAATGTTCCTAAATTAATACAGCCAAAAGGTCTATATTTAACCAGGCCATCTATGCAACAATATTTAAGCACTATAGAAGAGCTCGAAGAAGCATCTAAAGTATTATTTGAAAAAGTAACCTCTGGAAAAGTTAAAATAAAAATTTTCAAAGAGTACAAACTTGAAAATATTGTCGACGCACATAAAGATTTGGAGGGAAGGAAAATATTAGGACCTGCCGTTATTATTCCTTAAATTGATCATCCATATCAGATATGTGAAGTCTTAGGGCTTTAGTAGATATCTGAATCTCTCTAATAAAAAAAATAATTGAAATCATCACAGATAGACAGCATGAACCAAATATAATTCTAGCAATAAAAAGTTCGTCCAAATAAAGAGCAAATACAGTAACCATATTAAACAAAAACCCAAATGCGCCAAACATTATTGAATACTTTAAAACATCAATTCTATCATTTAAATTGTTAAGTTGATCTTTCCATTCAGGAGGAGTGTGTTTTTCAAAAACATATTCATCATGAATTTTTCTTATAAGTGCACTTAGGGTATGAAATCTAGTAGAGTAAACATTCATTATTAGTGGAATAGCTGGGAACATTAGTGCTACTACTGTGTAATCTATATTCATGTCGATTAAATTTGCTTAATAAAAAATCTTTGTTATTTAGTATTGTGTATGTCTCATATAAGCATCTTCTTTAATTTAACAAGACTTAAAAAACCAATTGGTATCATGTTATTATTTTGGCCATGTACATGGGGTTTAAGCATTGCTTACGATTTTCAAAACGAAATTAATCAATATTTATTCTACTTAGTTTTATTTCTCTGTGGATCTATTTTAATGCGATCAGCAGGATGTATAGTTAATGATGTTATTGATAAAGATTTTGATAAAAATGTTGAAAGAACAAAAAACCGTCCAATTGCTTCAGGAAAAATATCTGTAAAAATTGCATTAATTTATTCTTTATTTTTATGTTTATTAGCATTTTTGGTTTTATTAAATTTTAATTTTATAACTATACTTCTAGCTATGGCCTCTATGCCTTTGGCATTCACCTATCCTTTAATGAAGAGATTTACATATTGGCCACAACTATTTTTAGGCATAACATTTAATTATGGTTTAATATTAGGTTGGACTTCAATTCACGAAAATATAAGTATAGAGCCTATTATATTCTATTTTGGAGCCATATTTTGGACATTAGGTTACGACACAATATATGGATTTCAAGATATAGAAGATGATGAAATAATAGGTGTTAAATCAACATCTATAAAATTTAAAAAGAATGCAAAAATATTTTTACTTTCATGTTATGCTGTATTTATTTTTTCTTATTTATTAATTGGTATATTAATGAACTTTAATTCATATTTTTTTTTAATTAGTATAATTGTTGCCTTTCATCTTTTTTACTTTCAAATATTTAGATTTGATAAAGATGATAAACTCAAATGCTTAAATATTTTTAAAAGTAATAACTTTCTAGGTTTTGTAGTTTTTTTAAGTATTTTAATTGGAAAAACATAAAATGTCAGGAATTCAAATAATTACCCGATTATATAGAAGTTATACAAAAAAATTTTTATCTAAGATTTTTTTATCAATTATTTTTTCTTTTATGGTGGCTGGAAGCACATCAGCTATTGCATACTTGCTTGACCCAGCAATAGAAAAAATATTTATAGAAAAAAATAAAATTTTGATGATGCTTATTCCAATAGCTATATTTATTGCCTTTTCTACAAAAGGTTTTTCTCTTTATTTAGCAAAATCAATTTTAATTTCTGTGGGTTTAGAAATAAGAAAAATTATTCAGATGCAAATATTTAAATCCATTGTTTCATCAGATTTAGAGACTATGGATAAAAAACATTCTGGAAAATATATAGCTCATCTTACAACAGATGTATCAATGATAGAAAAATTAGTAACAGACACAATTCTTTTACTTACAAAAGATACTCTTACATTAATTGGTCTTTTGGGAGTCATGTTTTATCAGAATTGGAAATTAGCTTTATTCGCGATTATAATGATACCACTTGCATCTATTGCAGCAAAATCTCTTGGAAAAAGAATGGGTAAAATTTCAACCCAGACTATGGAAACTTATGGTGTAGTAACATCTTATCTTCTGGAAATTTTTAAAAATCATAAAATAATTAAAATTTTTCAAAGAGAAGATTACGAAAATCAAAGGGCAGATGGATATCTTGAAAATTTAAAAAATAAGACAATAAAAATTGCTAAAGTTTTTATTAGAACTACTCCTATAATGGAGACTTTAACTGGTCTAATGATTGGTGGTTTGATTTATTTTGCAGGAAGCTTGGTCATGCAGGACCAACTGACTGTTAATAGTTTTTTTTCATTTCTTGCTGCGATGATGCTTGCTTACCAACCAGTTAGATCATTAGCCACTTTAAATATTGGTATTCAGCAAGGAATTTCTGCTGCTAGAAGAATTTTGCCAATTATAGATGCTGAGATAAAAGACAAAAATGTTGATAAAGATTTAATTGTTACTAATGGATCAATTGAATTCAAAAATGTTTACTTTAAATACAATAATAAAGAAGAAGATACTTTAAAGTCACTAAATATAAAAATAAATGGTGGGGAATTTACGGCTCTTGTTGGGCATAGCGGGGCAGGAAAAACTACAATACTCAACCTGATCCCTAGATTTTATGATCCGTCAAACGGTGAAATTTGTATTGATAACCAAGCAATAAATAATTTTTCATTGAAATCTATTAGAAATAATATTTCTCTAGTCAGTCAAGATACTTCTCTTTTTGATGATACAATTAAAAATAATATAAAATATTCTAAACTTAACGCTAGTGATGAAGAAATCTATGAAGCTTCAAAATTGTCTTATTGTGAAGAATTCATTAATAAAATGCCAAATGGCTACGATACAATTATTGGAGAAAACGGAGTAAGGTTATCTGGTGGAGAAAAGCAGAGACTTTCTATAGCAAGAGCAATGTTAAAAAAAAGTAAAATTATTTTATTAGATGAGGCAACTTCTTCTTTAGATACAGAAATAGAGTCAAAAATACAAAAAGCAATAAATACTCTCACTAAAGGTAAAACAACGCTAGTTATCGCTCATAGACTTTCAACTGTTATCAACTCAAATAAAATCTATGTAATTGATAATGGAGCAGTAGCTGCAAGTGGAAATCACGAAGAATTACTGAAAAAATCAGCCTTATATAAAAATTTTTACGATAAACAAATAACAAAAAAATAATGCTAATATTTTTTTATAGAGTGATAAGTTATTTTTTTTTAATAATTTCTCCACTAATTATTATTTTTAGAATTTTTAAAAAAAAAGAGAGTATTTTTAGATTTTTAGAAAGATATGGATTTTATTCACAACCTAGAAAAAAAGGAAGATTAATATGGTTCCATTGTTCTAGCGTGGGTGAGTTATTAAGTGTTGTGCCTTTGATTGAAAGGTTTGAGTCTCAAAAGAAAATTAATCAAATTTTAGTCACAACTACAACTTTAAGTTCTTCAAAAATCTTTCAAAAATTGAAACTCAAGAAAACAATTCATCAATTTTTTCCTATAGATAACAAATTAATTATTAAAAAATTTATTAATTATTGGAAACCTGAAGTTTTTTTTTTTATGTGAATCTGAGATATGGCCAAATCTTATACATTTTATAAGCAAAAAAAAAATAAAAATGATTTTAATCAATGCTAGAATGAGTCTTAAATCATTTAATAGATGGCATCTCATTAAATATAGCTCCAAGGAAATATTTAAGCAATTTGATTTATGTTTTTCACAAAATAAAGAGACTTTAAAAAGACTTAAATTGCTTGGGGTAAAAAACATTTATAATATTGGCAACTTAAAGTTTGCTACAAGAAAGAGGGTTAGGACCGAAGTATTAGAAAAGAATACAATTGACTTTTTTAAAAGCAAAAGAATATTAGTTACAGCCGCAAGTACACATTTTAATGAGGAAGATTTTGTTATTAAAAATCATTTATATTTTAAAAACAAAAAAAATTTTAAAAATGCAATTTCAATTATTGTCCCAAGACATGCAGAAAGATCAAAGGAAATTAAAGATGAAATTGAAAAATATTCGTTGAAAGCTCACCTACGTAGCTCAGGTAATAAAATTGACTCAGATGTTGATATATACATTGCAGACACATATGGAGAATTAAATAAAATCTATAAAATTTCTAATATTGTATTTATGGGAGGATCTTTAATAGATCATGGTGGCCAAAACCCTTTGGAACCAGCAAAACTTGGCTGTTACATAATTCACGGCCCAAGTACATACAATTTTAAAGAAATATACAATCATTTAAAATCGAACAATATGTCTGCTGTATTCAAAAATTATGTGGAAGGAACTAATATACTAAATAAATTGTTATTTAAAAAACGATTATCTAATAAAAATAAAAAACTGTTAGAATATGGAAAAAAAATATTAAATTTAACTTATTTAGAAATTGCTAAATTCATTTAAAGTGAAAATAATTAAACCAAAATTCTGGGACAAAAATAATATAATTGTTTTTTTTTTATTTCCTCTAACTTTAATTACAAGACTCATAATACTAATAAAAAAAAGCCGTAATAAGTATAAGTCAAAAATAAAGACTATTTGCGTTGGTAATATTTATATAGGTGGAACTGGCAAAACTCAGCTTGTAGTGACTCTTGCGGGTTTATTAAAAAATAAATATAAAGTTTTTACAATAAAAAAAAAATATCAAAATCAAATTGATGAACAAAAGTTATTAGCAGACAAAACAAATTTAATTTTACCAGATTCAAGAGTTAATGGACTAAAACAAATAAAATCATCAAAAAATAATATTGCTATTTTTGATGATGGTCTACAGGATAAAACGATAAAGTATGATTTATCCATTGTTTGTTTTAGTAGTATATCTGGTATTGGTAATGGAAAACTTTTGCCAGCTGGCCCGTTAAGAGAAAATCTTTCTGAAATATCTAAATATGATGCAGTTTTAATTAACGGAGAAAAAAACAAAATTTTAGAAAAAAAAATAAGGTGTTATAATCAAAAAATAAAAATTTTTTATTCAAAATATATTTTGAAAAATAAGAGAAATTTTACTCATAAAGGAGGTTATTTGGCTTTTTGTGGAATAGGTACACCAGAAAATTTTTTTAATTTATTGAAAGAAAATAAAATAAAAGTTAGTGAGAAAATTATATTTCCTGATCATTTTGATTATAACGATAAAGATATTAATAAAATTAAAAAAATAGCTTTATCAAAAAATCTGAAAATAGTAACCACAGAAAAAGATTTTATGAAAATAAAAAATTTCAAAAACCATAATATAAAATTTACCAATGTTGATTTAAAAATTAAAAATAAATTAAACTTTAAAAAATTTATATTTAATTATTTATGAAATTAATAAAGTATTTCATTCAATTTATAATAGTGATAATTTTATTTTTAATATTTAAATTAATTGGTTATGAAAGGGCATCAAACTTTGGATCAAAAATAGGTAGTGTATTTGGAAAATTTTTAAGATCTGAAAAAATAATAATAAAAAATCTCGATATAATTATAAAAAACTCAAATTTAAAAGTCGAAAATAAAAATATGTTAGTTAATGATGTTTATTCAAACTATGGCAGAATTTTATCTGAATATATGTATATAGATAAATTTAGAAAAGGTTCATTAAACAATTATGTAAATATAAAAGGAATGAATCACATTGAAGAAATAAAATCAAAAAATAAAAAAGTCGTATTTATATCTGGCCATTTTAATAATTTTGAACTAATGGCTCTATTCATAGAAGCATCTGGAGTAAATTTAGCAGCAATTTATAGACCGCTAAATAATATTTTTTTAAATAAGATTATGGAAAATATAAGAATCAAATATATTTGTAAAAATCAAATTAAAAAAGGCAAATCAGGTACTAGAGAACTATTGCATTATTTAAAAAAAGATTTTTCTGTAGCATTAATGATAGATCAAAGAGTTTCAGAGGGTATAAAATGTAAATTATTTGGTGAACTAGCTTCTACAACTACAATACCTGCTCAAATAGTTAAGAAATATGGGTCTGAAGTTGTTCCAGTTTATATTGAGAGAATTAACAATAATAAATTCGATCTTACATTTGAAAAGCCAATTAGTTTTGAAAAAAAGTTAAATATAGGTGAAATAACTATTGAACTAAATAAAATATTAGAAAAGATGATCTTAAAGAATCCATCTCAATGGATACTCACTCATAATAGATGGAAATAAAGCTATTTTTCCCTCTTCATATTAGCTTCAATATAGGAAAAGTAAGGTTCTTGTAAGTCAACATTCCAATAGTTTAATTTTTCAAGTGGGATTTTTTTTCCAGACACTGCGCAAAGAACATGTGATCCATTCTCTAAAATTTCAAATGAATTATTTAAGTATTTTAGTCTAGCAATTTTATCTTCCATTATATAAATAAGTATACATGAAAATTGCTATTATTGGTAGTGGTGGAAGAGAACATGCAATTTGTCAAAAAATTTATGAATCGAAAAAGGTTAGTAAAATTTTTTGCATTCCGGGTAATGGTGGAACAAAAAAAATTGCTGAAAATATAGATATAAATTTAAAAAGCTTTGAAGATATTAAAAATTTTTTATTAAAAAATAATGTTGACATAACTATTATAGGTCCAGAAGAACCTTTGGTGAATGGTATTGTAGATTATTTAAATCTAAATGGAATTAAAGTATTTGGGCCAGATAAGTATTGTTCAAGATTAGAAGGATCAAAGATATTTACAAAAAAAATATGTGCAGCTGAAAACATTCCAACTGCAGATTTTAAAATTTTAAAAGATTTGAATTCATCAATAGAATATCTAAATAAACGAGAATTTCCTTTAGTAGTTAAAGCTGACGGACTTGCTGCAGGAAAAGGTGTTTATATTTGTGAAAATTTTTTAGCTGCAAAAACAGCTGTTGAAGAAATTTTTAATGGAAAATTTGGAAAAGCAAATGAAGTATTGGTTGAAGAATTTTTAAATGGCGAAGAAATGAGTTTTTTCATAATATACGATAATAAATCATTTCAATTTTTTAATACTGCTCAAGATCATAAAAGAGTCTTTGAGGGTGATAAGGGTAAAAATACAGGTGGTATGGGTGCGTATTCTCCATCCAGACTTATTAATCCAGATTTAGAAAATAAAATTATTGATAAAATAATTTTACCAACTTTAAAATATTTAAAAAAAAATAATGGGAAGTACATTGGTTTTTTATACGCAGGTTTAATGGTTAAGGATAACGAGCCATTTCTAATTGAATATAATGTCAGAATGGGTGATCCTGAATGCCAAACAATTTTACCTTTATTGAATAATGACTTTGTTGAAATTATCGAGAATTGTGTCAATGGAACTCTTAAAAAACTAAAACTCGAATGGAATGCATTAAGAAGTATTTGTATTGTAATTGCATCCAAAGGATATCCAGATAGTTTCGATAAGAATATTTTAATTGAAAACTTAGAAAAATTTGAAAATAGCAAAGATAAATATATTTTTCATGCAGGAACAAAAAAAGAAGATGATAGATTTTATTCAACGGGCGGAAGAGTTTTAAACTTTGTATCAGTTGCTGATAATTTCAAAAAAGCAAGGGATGAATGTTTAAATCAAATAAAAGAATTAAACTGGAAGAATGGTCACTATAGAAATGATATAGGATACAGAGTGATAAAAAATTAATGAGAATTATTTCAGGATCAGCAAAAGGAAAACAAATTAAGCTTCCAATTGATAAAAAAACAAGACCTTTAAAAGATATGGTTAAAGAATCGCTGTTTAATATATTAAACCACTCAAATTTATTAGATCAAAATTTAAGACAATGCGTTGTTCTTGATCTTTTTTCGGGAGTTGGATCTTTTGGTATAGAGGCTATTTCTAGAGGGGTTCAAAAGGTTGTTTTCTACGAGGAATATGATGAAGCTTTTACTTTACTTCTTCAAAACTTAGACAGTTTAAATTTTATTGAGAAAGCAGATATTAAAAAGAAAGATGTATACAAAAAAAATTCTTTTACAAACTTGCAATATAAATTTGATTTAGTTTTTATTGACCCGCCATTTAAAGATAAAAATATAAATTTAATATTAGATAATTTATCTGAGTCCAATATCTTAAGTTCAAAAACATTAATAATTTTACATAGAAAAAGATCAAGCAATGATAAATTTGTTAAATATTTTAATCAAGTAAGAGAAGAAATATATGGCTCTTCGAAAATAATATTTGGTTTTATTAAGTTTTAAGAATTTTAAATGTCTCTTTTTTTACTAGCTCTACCTCAGGCTGGGTAAGTAGATTAACTTTTAATAAATGAGATAATAAAATTACCTCTAAAGTAAAAAAACAGAAAAATTCTCCCAAAGTTTCCTCATTTCTAGTTTTTATGTGAAATGATCTATAGGGTATATTTTTTAAACTAAATATATTTTCTGTAGCTTTTCTCTGTGAGTTTAAAACTCTATAAACATCATTTTGCTTTAAAAATTTAAATTCATCAAATAATAATTTTGAATTTAAGAGACTATTTTTTTTTTCTTCTGTAATACAAAAAGTATAAAAATTTGATTTAAATCCACTTAGATACAATTGAAGTAAACTATGATTATCTTTTGGCATTGTGGAAATAATTGGAATTATCCCTTTTGAATTTTTACCTAAACTTTCTGAAACAAGTTGTTGGTACCATTTAAATAAATCTTCACAAAATGGATCATAATTTAAAATAACAGAATTATATTTTTTAGATTTATAATATTTAAAAATACTTAATACATTTGTTATCAAATTATTTAAAAATCTTTTTTTAACAATTAATTGATTAAATTTTTTGAATTTTCTTTCGTTTAATCCCATTAACTGTGCTGGAAGCATTCCAACTTCAGACAAAACTGAAAATCTTCCTCCTATATAATTTTTGTGTTCAATTACTTCACATTTAAGTTTGTCGGCTAATTTATTAAGATAATTGCTTCTATTTTCAGTAATAAAAATATTTTTATCTTTATAATTATAATTGTTACTAAAATTAACAATTGTTTCGAGCGTATTTCCTGATTTAGAAATAATTATATTAAGAGATTTGTTATGTTTGCTTTGTTTTTTTTTTAAATTAAGATTGTCCAAAAAATTAACTGTTTTTTTTATTTTTTTTTTTAAAAAATTATAAATTGCTCTTGAACCAAGGGCAGAACCACCCATTCCAATGATATTAATTGAATTATAGGTTTTATATTTTTTAATTACTTTATAATTGTACGAATATTTATAGTTTTCCTTAAAGCTAGTTAAAAACTTAGGCCAAGTAGTATTATTTATTTTATTAATAATATTTAATAACCTTTTTCTTTGATTAAAATTTATTTTGTCTTTGAACTTAGTAAAAATAATATTTTTCATTAATCCTCAATTTTTTTAAGGATAGATTCTTTAAGTGAGCTGTTTGTTGAAGAATTAAAACTTTGATCTTCAACTTTTTTTGAACCTAAAGCATCTTTAAAGTCATTTTGTTCCTCCACTACACCCTCTTCTTTAGGTTTAGGTAGATCATCTATATCTGGGGGCATTACGAGAGGGTTCTTCTTCTGTATCAAAAATTCATCTGACTTTTGAGATCTTTTTGAATTCATTCCCGAACAGGAAGAAATTAACATCATAAGAACACAAAAGATTAATATTCTATTCATCATTAGTTTACTTTTTCTTTATTAATTCTAAGAATATTAATGAAAATATTCCAATTGTAATAAATATATCAGCAACATTAAAAACAAACCAGTGATAACCATTATAATTTAAGTCAATAAAATCAGGAACT
>MDSZ01242999.1_pt1 | contig 10295 bp, 7 predicted proteins | sample 811201 | NCBI WGS metagenome assembly MDSZ01 (sample SAMN05326647, study PRJNA326480) | marine metagenome | isolation source: seawater | place: Indian Ocean: North | collected 2010 | reverse complement strand
TTTTTTTCCTCATCACTCGTTTTTTCTAAATTATTATTGTCTATATGCCCATTTGAGTCCTGATTATTACTTTCTTGGGAAATATCTACTGTTTTATTTTTTAAGTCCTCACGTATTTTTTCTTCAGCAGCTTTTATTATCTCTTTATCTTCTGAAGGTAATTGATAATAATCAGATTGAATATCATTGAAGGCTAAAAAACCGTGTCTATCTCTACCAAAATTAATGAATGCTGCTTGTAAAGAAGGTTCAACTCTACTTACTGTTCCTAAGTAAATATTATTTTTGAAATTTAAATTATTCTTATCTTCAAATTCGTATTCCTCAATAGAATTTTCTGATTTAAGAACAATACGTGTTTCATTAGGATGCGAAGCATCGATATACAAATTTTTTTCCATGTTAAATGAATTCCTTTAAATTTTGTGAAATCTGTGAATTTTAAAAATGACATACTTGTATTTTATACAATTTTATCAATAAATACAGAAATTAAAGTATTGAATGCCTAAAGATAGTCAAATTTATTATTGATAAAAGGTAAAATGTTAAAATTTCTCAATTTTTCGGTCAAATTTTCATTGATATTTCTAATAGTTGTAATGCTATTTGCTTTTTCAACTTTATGGTACTTTTCAATTGGTTTGCCAGATTATAAAAAGTTATCTAATTACCAACCTCCAATTTCAAGTAGAGTTTATTCAGAAGATGGTAAACTCGTAGCAGAGTATGCCTTGCAAAAACGATTATTTATACCTTACGAGTCTATACCTGTAGTTTTGATAAATTCTTTTCTCTCAGCGGAGGATAAAAATTTTTTTAATCATCCTGGAATTGATGCGAAAGGGATACTTAGGGCGGTAATTAACAATATAAGAAATATTTATCAGGATAAAAGATTAGAAGGAGCCTCAACAATAACACAACAAGTAGCAAAAAATTTTTTATTAACAAATGAGGTATCCATGAAAAGAAAAATAAAAGAGGCAATCCTCGCCTTTAGAATTGAGAGAGCATATTCAAAAGAGAGAATTTTAGAATTATATTTAAATCAAATTTACTTAGGACAAGGCACCTATGGTATCGCAGCTGCAAGCTTAGAATACTTTGACAAATCTGTAAAGGAACTTAATTATCCAGAAGCAGCTCTTTTAGCTGCTTTACCAAAAGCTCCAAGTAGATATAATCCTTATAAATATCCTGAGGTAGGTAAATTTAGAAGAGATCTTGTACTTCAAAATTTAAAAGAAAATAATTTTATCAATAAAAATCAATTAGAAAAATTCAAGAATACAAAACTAAATTTAAAGAAAAGAAAAATTGAAATTTTGAATGAAGCAAACTCTTATACCGAAGAAGTAAGAAGATCAGTAAACGAGAATTACGGTTTTGAAAAATTGTATTCACAGGGCCTCAGTATTAGGACGCCGCTCAATATTAACTACCAACTAAATGCAATTAAATCTCTTAGAAAGGGAATTGAACAATACGATAGGAGACGTGGCTGGAGAGGTGCTATCACAAATAAGAACAAAGATAAAAATTGGAAAAATAAAATAGACAAAATAAAATTGGACCCAACTCTTAACTGGAGGCTTGCTGAAATTATTGAAACAACTAATTCAGAGATTTTATTTAAAATTGTTAACGAAAACAATAAGACCATTAAAGAAAGTATTCAATTACCAAATATTAAATGGTCACTAAAAAAAAACCAAAAAATTGACCAACGTCATAAAGTTGGAGATATAATATTTGTGAAAAAAGAGGACGACCAGTGGAAGCTTAAACAATATCCAAAAGTGAATGGCGGAATAGTTGTAATGGATCCCTATACCGGAGATGTAAAAGCCTTAGTTGGTGGATTTAATTATTTGTCGAGCGAGTTCAACAGAGTAACTCAAGCAAAAAGACAGCCTGGTTCAGCTTTTAAACCAATAGTTTACGCTGCAGCTTTAGAAAACGGATTCTCACCTAACACTATCGTTTTAGACGCACCTTTTGTGGAAGCCCAGGGTCAAGGTTTAAAAAATTGGAAACCTGAAAATTATGGAAAAAAATTTTATGGCCCTTCAACTTTAAGAAAAGGTATAGAGTACTCTAGAAATTTGATGACAATTAGAATAGCCAAAATACTTGGTTTAGATAAAATTTTAGATCTATCAAAAAAGCTTGAAATTTACGATGAAATTCCTGAATTATTATCAGTTTCACTTGGAGCTGCTGAAACAACTTTAATTAATCTCACTTCTGCATATGCGCCCTTCGTAAATGGAGGAAAAAAAATCAAACCTAATTTAATTTCTAGAATTCAAGACAGAAGAGGAAAGACTATTTTTCAAGTAGAGAACAGAAAGTGTTCAGGTTGTGATAAATTTGTAGATGATATTAATTATTACCCAATTATAGAAAATACTTTAGAAAGAGTAATAAGTGAGGAGACTGCATATCAAATGATTTCAATATTAAAAGGAGCCGTTGAAAGGGGAACTGCTAAAAAGTTAAAGTCGTTAAAAGCTCCATTAGCTGGAAAGACAGGTACAACAAATAATAATTATGATGCATGGTTTATTGGTTTTTCCTCCAATTTAGTAGTTGGAGTTTACATCGGGTTCGATAATCCAAAAAGTTTGGGCAAATTTGAAACAGGTTCTAAAGCAGCATTGCCAGTCTTTAAAGATTTTATTGAAAATGCACTTTTTAAAGAAGATTTAAATGAGTTTGAAGTGCCTCAGGGCATTTATTTAACAACACTAGATTATGATACTGGTTTAAAATCAACTAATAGTAAAAATAAAACTATCGTAGAAGCATTAAAAGTAAAAGATATTAACAATATTGATAATAATAATTTAATTTTAATTAATGGACGTGATAATTTAATTAAATTTAGACAATTTTACTAATGCAGAACTTTACTACAAATTTAGATAAAGCAAGAAAATCCTTAAGTAATATCAGGGGGTATCTTTGATAGAAATAAAGTAGAGGAAAAAATTAAGTTACTTGAAAAAGAAATTTTAAAAGAAGATTTTTGGAAGGATAAAAATCAAGCTCAAAAGACTATCAAACAAAAAAAAATTTTTGAAAATATCTTCAATTCTTATACTGAAAAATTAAAAGACATAAATAATCTTCAGGATCTTTATAACTTAGCCAATCAAGAAAATAATTCTGAAATTTTAAAAGATTGTAATTTGAAAATAGAGCAAATCCTTCAAATTCTTAAAAAAAATGAAATTAATTGTTTTTTGTCTGATGAAAATGATCATTATGACATTTATCTAGAAATTCATGCTGGTGCAGGTGGAACTGAAAGCCAAGATTGGGCTGATATGTTAAGAAGAATGTATTTGAGATGGTTCGACAAAAAGGAATTTAAATACCAAATTATAAGTGAGCATAAAGGTGAAGAAGCTGGAATTAAATCTTCCACAATAAAAGTTGAAGGTAATTACTTATATGGATTAATGAGAGCTGAATCCGGTGTACACAGATTGGTAAGAATATCTCCTTTTGACAGTGGAGCCAGAAGACATACAAGTTTTGCAAGTATTTGGGTTTATCCCGCAATTGAAGATGATATAAATATTAAAATAGACGATAAGGACCTAAGAATTGACACTTATAGATCAAGCGGCGCTGGTGGACAACATGTTAATACTACTGATAGTGCAGTAAGAATTACTCATTTACCCTCAAAAATAGTTGTTCAATGTCAGAATGAGAGATCCCAACATAAAAATAAAGAAACTTGTTATAAAATGCTTAAAGCAAGATTATATGAGCATGAGTTACAAAAACGAGAAGAGGAGAACCAAAAAGAATTAAAAACTAAAACAGATATTGGCTGGGGGCACCAAATAAGATCTTACGTATTACAGCCATATCAATTAGTAAAAGATTTAAGAAATAAATTGGAAAACACAAATCCTGAAAGTGTTTTAAATGGTGACATAGATGATTTTATAGAGGAAGGTATTAAAAATCGATAATGAGAAAAACTTTTACTTTTCTTTTTTCAACAATATTTTTATTTTTTGCATTATTTATGTTGATTTTATCTACAATTGGTTTTGAAACTAAGAGGTTTAATTATCTCATTAAAAATAAAATCAATGACTCTTATAAAAATATAGATTTAAATTTAAACACAATTAAGTTCAAATTAGATCTAAAAGAATTAAGTTTATTTTTAGAAACTTCCAATCCTAAGATTAATTTTAGAAATGCGATAATCCCAACAGAAAGCATTAAAGTATATTTAGATTTTACCTCTCTTTTAAAGTCTAATCCAAAAATTAATAAGATAAATTTATCTTTAAATGAAATAGATATCTATGAATTAAAGAAAATATTAGTTGTTCTTAAACCTTCAAATTTTAGAAGTTTCGTTAACAATAAAATTCGTGGCGGAAACTTAAGCGCAGAAATAGAATTTTTTATGAACGACAAAAATATATTAAACAATTTTATTGCCACTGGATCTATTTCTAATTTAGATTTTGAAGTAATTAATAGATTAAATTCAAAAAATACAAGCTTCACTTTTTTTGCTGATAAATCTGATATTTTGATTAAAAATTTTATTAGCAAGATAGGACCTATTCAAATTCGAGAAGGGGATTTTAAAATTAAGCTTTCTCCTGAAATTTCTATAGAAACTAATTTTACAAGCAATATTGCTTACAACTCGCAATCTTCAGATTTCCTAAATTTGATTAAAAATTTTCAATTTACTGAAAATATTCTCTCATTAAATGCTAAATTAAATAATAATTTTAAGATTAATTTTGACAAAACTTATAAAGTAAAAAAATATGAATATAAAAGTATTGGCGATGTTTCAAAAGCTAATCTTAATATAAAAGAAAATTTTAAAAAAAAGCTTCCGTTTGAAAAAGTAAAGACAATTAATTTAGCAAATTCAAAGCTCGAGATTATTGCAAAACCTAAAATAAAAAATGTAAGTATTGCAGGTAAGTACTCTATAAATAGTGAAAATTATGAGCTATTCAAAATTGAAAGTTTATTTGAAAATAATTTAACCAATCTACAAATTTTAGCAGATTTTAATGATTTAATAAAAATAGATTTTATAAACTATAAAAAAGACAAAGGTGAAAATGCAAAAATTTTCTTAAATTTAAATAAAAATAAAAATGATATAGTCATCAAAGAATTAAGCTTTAAGGAGGGAAAAAGCTCTTTTTTATTAGAGGGTATAAAATTTTCAAAAGAAAAATTCTCATCATTTAAAAATATTTCGGTTAGGACTTTTAAAAATAAAAGAGTAAACAATGATTTCACCATCTCTTATGGAAAACAGATTATTATTAAAGGAACTCAATTCGATGCCTCTAATTTAGCAAAGTTTCTTAAAAACAAAAACTCCAAAAATTTACTATCTAATTTTACAAAAGACGTTGAAATAGATTTCGTAAATATTACCGTGCCATTGTCGGAAAAACTAAATAATTTTAAACTTATAGGGAAAATTTCAAAAGGTAAATTTATAAAAATTTCTTCAAAAGGAGATTTTGGTGAAAATAATTTTTTAGATATTTCTATGAAAAATGACCAAAAAAATAATAAGCAGTACCTGGAGATCTACTCGGATGTAACTAAACCATTATTAACAGAATATAGTTTTTTTAAAGGTTTGACTGGAGGAAAATTGTTATTCTCCTCTGTTATTGAAGGAAATATATCTAATTCAAAATTAAAAATTGAAGAATTTAAAGTTGTTAATGCGCCAGGAATGGTCAAGTTACTTTCATTAGCAGATTTAGGTGGCCTGGCAGATTTAGCTGAAGGGGAAGGTTTATCTTTCGATATTTTAGAAGTAAAAATGGAAAAAAATAACAATGAATTAAAACTAAATGAAATAATTGCGATTGGACCAAGTATTTCCGTTTTAATGGAGGGATATCAAAATCAATCAACTACTAGCTTGAGAGGAACATTAGTGCCGGCCAAAACTTTAAATAAAATGATTTCAAAAATACCCGTAATAGGAGATATCGTTATCCCTAAGGAAGTTGGGGAAGGTTTATTTGGAATTAGTTTTAAAATGAAAGGTCCGCCAGGTAAAATCAAAACTACTATTAATCCAATTAGAACTATTACCCCGAGATTTATACAGAAAATAATTGATAGGAAAAAAAACTAGATAACTTTAATTAAATAATGTCTTTTTTTACCGAAAGATATTTTTGATTTTTTCTTCTTAAAATTAGTAAGATTAATTACCATTTTATCATCATTTATTAATATATCATTTATTTTTAAACCTTTATCAGCTATTGCTCTTCTAGCCTGACTTTTTGATGACATTATTTTGCTTTTAGTAAGCAAATCTAAAATATTAATTCCTTTTTGATGCTCACTTAGTTTAAACTTTATCTCAGGGAGATTCTCACTTAAACCTTTTCCCTCAAAAGTATCTTTTGCAGTTTTTTCGGCATTTTTCGAAGCTTTTTCCCCATGAAGAATTTTTGTAGCTTCATTAGCTAAAATAATTTTTAGATCATTAATATTTTTTTCATTATTACATAAAAAATCAATTTTCTCAGTTTTGATGTCGGTAAAAAAATTTAAAAATTTTTTTACATCTCTGTCATCAGTATTTCTCCAGAATTGCCAATACTCATAAGGAGATAATATTTCTTCGTTTAGCCAAATTGCACCTGTTTCAGTTTTTCCCATTTTTAAACCAGATGCTAAGGTTATTAACGGAGAAGTAATACCAAACGAATCTTTATGAAGCACTCTTCTTATTAAATCCACACCATTAACTATATTTCCCCACTGATCAGATCCACCAATTTGTAAAATACAATTATTTTTTTTGAATAATTGAAAGAAATCATAAGCTTGTAGTAACATGTAGTTAAATTCCATATAACTAAGTGATTGTTCTCGTTCTAATCTTAATTTGACACTCTCGAATGTAAGCATTTTATTGATAGTGAAATGTTTTCCAATATCTCTTAAAAACTGAATGAAATTCAATTTAGTTAACCATTTTGCATTATCAACAAATAATGGTTTTGTTTTTCTATTAGAATTATCTAAAACCTTATTGAAAACTTTTTTAATACTTTTAATATTTTTACCTATTTCTTTTTGCATTAAGATTTTTCTTGTATTGTCTTTACCAGAGGGATCTCCTATAAGAGTTGTTCCACCCCCTAAAAGTACAATTGGACGATGACCGTGTTTTTGCATTAATCTTAAAATCATAAGTTGCAACAAACTTCCAACATGTAAACTACTAGCGGTACAATCAAATCCTATATATCCAGAAATTGGGTGTTTATTACAAATAAGCTCAAGTTTACCCAAGTCTGTGCATTGGCTTAAATAACCTCGAGACTTCATCTCAATTAAAAATTTATTTTTCATAGCACATTTAGATTAAACTACTATTATACAAAATTTATTATAAATAAATAAAAATATGCATAAAAATTATACCTCTTTAGGCTTGATGAGTGGGACATCTGGAGATGGGGTTGATGCATCCATAATTATCTCAGACGGTATAGATTATTTTGAAGAAATCAAAAATAAGCATTTTGAGTATGATTCTAATATTTATAAAGATATTCATTCATTAAAAGAGAAGATTTTCAACAAATATGATTTAGAAAAGTTATCAAAAGAACTAAAAGAACTGCAAAGAAAAATTACTTTATTTCATGCAAAAATAGTTGAGGAATTAACAAAAAGTAACAATGAAACCTTAGTCGGATTTCATGGTCAAACAATATACCATAATCCAAAAGAAAAAATATCTATGCAATTAGGAGATGGAAAGTTACTCCATCAATTAACGAAAAAAAAAATAATTTTCAACTTTAGAAAAAATGATATATTAAATGGAGGAGAAGGAGCACCTCTAACACCTCTATTCCATCAACTAATTATAAATCAAAAAAAGATCAATCTTCCAGTATGTGTTTTGAATATTGGTGGCATATCAAATATCACTTTGATTAAAAAAGCGATAGGATCACTAGACATCAGTAGCAAAGATATTGGACCTGGTAATTGTTTGATTGACTCTTGGGTAAGAAAAAATTCTAACAAAAAATATGATAATAACGGGGAACTCGCGACTATTGGAAAGAAAAATGAGATTATTCTTGAGCAAGCTCAAGAACTTTACAGAAATAGATTTAACAAAGAAAAAAAATCTTTTGATACAGGTGATTTTGATATTTCTTTTTCAAGAGGATTGTCGCTTGAAGACGGTAGTGCAACACTTACAGAATTTACCGCGAGCATTCTTGCAGACTCATTAATAGAAATTTATAAAGAAGAAATTTCACTCAAAGAGATCTTGATTTGTGGGGGAGGAAGAAAAAATAAAGTATTAATAAATTCTATTATTAAAAATCTCACACCTAAAGTAAATCTAAAATCAATCGATGAGTATGGTATAGACGGAGATTTTGTAGAGTCCCAAGCGTTTGCTTTTTTAGCAATTAGATCTTATAAAAAGCTTCCAATAACCTTCCCGGCGACAACAAATTGCAAACAACCAACTCTTGGGGGTGAGTTAATAGAAAATTAAATTAAGGCAGTCTTTTCTTTTAAATATTTTTCAATTTCTGAAGTTAATTCTTTTTCCTTATTCTTAAAAAAATGATTTGAATTTTTGATTTTTGAAAAAATTACCTCCACACCTTTTTGATTTTTAATTCTGTTATCTAGCTCTGATATACTCTCTTTAGTAACTAATTCATCGTTTTCACTATAAATAACTTGTCCCGAAGTCGGGCATGGAGCAAGAAAAGAAAAATCATAAACATTTGGCTGTGGTGAGACAGCAATAAAATTATTAACTTCAGGCCTTCTCATAATTAATTGCATACATATTAGCGATCCAAAAGAGAAACCTGATACCCAGCATTGACTATAATCAAGATTCTGTCTTTCAATCCAATCTAAAGCAGCTGCAGCATCTGATAATTCTCCCTGTCCATTGTCAAATACACCATCGCTTTTGCCAACTCCTCTAAAATTTACTTTTATAACTGAAAACCCATTTTCCAAAAAAATGTTATACATGATTTGTACAATTCTATTATTCATTGTCCCACCGTATTGTGGATGAGGGTGTAAAACTATAGCGACTGGCGAACCAAATTTAGGATTTTTATAATACTTAGCCTCAAGTCTTCCAGCGGGTCCTGGAATAAAAATTTCTAAACTTTTTGGTTTCATAATTGATAATGATTATTATTAAAAAAAAAAGTATAAGATTTATAACACGTTTTTATGCGACAAATATTTTTTTTTAATCCTTACTAAATAAGTAGGAATTCTCATAAAACTATTGTAATACAACGCTAATTTATGAAACTTACTAATAAAGGAAGATATGCGGTTATGGCGATGGCTGACCTTGCTTCAAATGCTACAGACGGACCTATTAGTCTTGCAGAAATATCTCTAAGGCAAAATATTTCATTAGCATATTTAGAACAAATTTTTATAAAACTAAAAAATAATAAACTCGTAAAAAGCGCAAGAGGAGCTAAGGGGGGATATGTTTTAGAAAAACCAGCCGCTGAGATAAAATTATCTTATATTATTAAAGCTGTTGATGAAGAAGTTAAAACTTTAAATTGTAAAAAAAATTCAAAAAAAGGATGTAATAATAAATTAACAAAGTGCATAACACATAATTTATGGGATCAACTAGATCAGCATATAAATGGATTTTTTGAAAAAGTAAAATTACAAGATCTTACTAGGATAAGTCAAAAATAATTATGAATAGAGAAGAATTGGAAAAAAAAGAATATAAGTACGGTTTCACTACCGAAATTGAGAATTTTAGAGCTCCAAAAGGACTTTCAGAGAAAACTATTAGATTCATTTCTGAAATTAAAAAAGAACCTAAGTGGATGCTTGATTGGAGACTAAAAGCCTTCAACAGACTAAAGGTTTTAAGAGAACCTAATTGGCAAAAACCTAAGTATCCAAAAATAAATTATCAGGATTTATACTATTACTCTGCTCCTAAAAGTATGAAAAATAAACCGAAAAGTTTAGATGAAGTAGATCCAAAACTTTTAGAGACATATAATAAATTAGGCATTCCTTTAAATGAACAAAAAAAATTAAGTGGTGTAGCAGTTGATGCAGTTTTTGACTCTGTTTCTGTAGCTACGACCTTTAAAGGAGAACTGGATAAGAAAGGGATAATTTTTTGTCCTATTTCTGAAGCTATTCAAAAACATCCAGATTTAGTAAAAAAATATCTAGGGTCTGTTATTCCT
>MDSZ01236640.1_pt1 | contig 10295 bp, 10 predicted proteins | sample 811201 | NCBI WGS metagenome assembly MDSZ01 (sample SAMN05326647, study PRJNA326480) | marine metagenome | isolation source: seawater | place: Indian Ocean: North | collected 2010 | reverse complement strand
CAACTTCTCTAAAGCCCAAGATGACGGATATGGAAACACGGTTGGTGGAGCTTCTGATGAGATTGCCGGTGCCATTATTGGAGACGTATTGGGTGGATCCGGAGACGGAGGAGACTTTACTGACTATCTGCCAGACTTCGTTACGGATATATTTGGCGGCAATTAGACCATAGATAAGGAGTAATACAAAAATGTCATCCAGATACAACGGTAGGCAAGTAGCTTATAACACAAATGAAAACTATAGACAAGTATTTGAAGACAGGGGTGTGTCAAGAATAGAGCAGTATAGAACTGATGCATTGTTATATCCAACCGCAGAGCAAATACGAAAGCTCACCCTGATAACTCATGCGTGGGTATATGGTGACCACTACTATAAATTGGCATATGAGGCATACGGTAGATCTAATTTGTGGTGGGTAATTGCACATTTTAATAAAAAACCAACAGAATCTCACGTACAATATGGTGATATTATCTATATACCCCAACCTTTAGAGAAGGTCCTCATGTATTACGGAGTTTAAGATGTCGATATTAGATACCGCATTAGCACCAATTCAAACCGCAACGGAAGCCCAAGAGAGTGCCCAAGCAGCACCGTCTACGCTTCCCGCCTCACCGACGATAGGTGGCAACAACAGTCTGAACTGGCAACAAGATATGACAAGCAATTCGCAGTTTTATCTTATGAAAAACCTGCCATCTTTCGTTGATCATTATAATAGCAAAAGAAAGCTAGACCATGTGATTACGTTTGACACTGAAACTCCGTCACAATTTGTGACAACGTTGCTAGGTATGCAGAACCTCAAAAGGTTTTTGGAAATTCAAACTCACGAGATTTCATCTTTAGTTCCAAAGGTAGAGTTTTATAAGGTCATCGTCGACGACGCAGGGGTGATTAAGGGAGAAATACCCATTCCCCTCACAACACAGGGGATAGCCAACATCAATGATATATTAAATTCTAAAGAGAATAGAGGTGACGACGTTGGACTAAAATCAGTTCGGTTTAATTTTCAAAATCAAGACATGTTTGGTCACGATAAGTTGTTAGGTCTTTCTTTGGAGTTGTTGTTCCAGAACCCCTATGCACTTATGGCGGAGCGAGAGCAAGGCTTTAAGTATGTAGACCTTCTTTTATACAATAATTCGATTGATTCCGAAGAGTATGCGGGTCACAAATATAGAATCAAGATGGAGTTGGGGCATCAAATTCCACCCTCTGTTATGCCAACAATAGATCAGACGCTAGCTACCCAAATAGCTAACAACAAATTGACATTAATATTGCAAATGGTTAATTATGATCTTGACATTCGAGAGGATGGCTTGCTCGCATTAAACGTTGAATACTTATCCCACGTCCCTCTTGAGACAGATAGGGATAAGTATGATATATTCGGAATGGTGAAAAACCTTAAAAGCTTGGAGGATAACTTAAACACACACCTTGCGAGCCTTGAGACCGCTAGCGAAACAATTCAGAATAAAAAATCTGAACTACTAGACCAAGTAGAAAATGCCAGCCCAGAAAACAAAGAGACGGTAGAAAATAACATAAAGGGAGAACTCGATCAGGTCAATGAGGGCTTGGGTGATTTAACGCAAAAAGCGAAAGACGCTTATGCAATGAACAAAGTCATTAAGTATTCTTCAATTATAAAGGCACTATCCGAAAGAGAGAAGATATATAGCATTACTGTGCCAAAAGAAAATATGTTATACTATGAAACTACGGCGCTAGCGCAAAATGCGTTGCCCGGATTTCTAGGGGACACATTCGCTGAAGTTGCCGGAGAAGCAGTGCTTAATACACCAGAAGGGCAGAAAAATATAGGCATTCCGGAAATACAAGGCGGACCAAATGCGGGGTCTGCTGCCGAGGCAATATTTAAGGACAAAGCGGCTTCGGATGTAGATCCCGACAATGTTGAGGCTGCAGCCTCCTCTGGTCTTGCTGCAGCCGGTGAACTCGCCGCCGGTTTTGATCAGTCAAAAAACACTGCGGCCGTCGACCCACACACGGATACGATTTACTTCTTTTATCTTGCGGATCTTCTGGACGCTGTTATAGATGCAAACTCTTTTCAAAGCACTCTGAAAGAGCAAAAGATAGGCTATATGTTCGGTCCAGCACAATACATCATACCGGAATCGGATGGGAGCACGTACCAGTTTAATTTGGGCTCGTTACCGATAGCGGTCGAGAACTTTTCAGAATTTTTCAAGAATAAAATCAACACGCAAAGCAAGAGCGTATACAAGCTCGCAGAATTTGCTAGAGATATGGCTAGAAATCTGGCTCAAAACACCCTACAAAAGAGACCGTTTGGACAATCGGTTAGGTCTAGGACAACCATCGAGGGAAATTTAATAGCTGTGCCCGGATTCTCGGACGGCAAGCCAGTTTTCGAACCGGGATCAGCTAACACCAATAAGAATTTCAACTCTGGATTTGCTGATTTTTTCGATTTACCGAGCTTGGAGGTGCCCGATTCAAACAATGGGGCGATAATTTCCGACCTGAATTCAAAAACAGTCGCTGCCGATCAATTGTACCATTATTACACTTTTCACGCGATCATGGACGGTGCAGACCAGTCCCATGATGCGGAATCTAATTTAGCAAAAGGTATCCCGCACTTCTATATAGGGGCAGATAGGGGGCTAGTAAAGAGTATTAAGTTTGATAAAGCTAGATTAGCTGGATATAATGAGATGATTGCATTTAGTGGAGATAAGGCTAAAGAGAGAGAACTATGGCAAGTATTCAATGTACAAATTGAAATGTTTGGTAATGTTATTGCAAAGCCCGGATCTTACATATATGTAGATCCAACAATACTTGGCTTTGGAAATCCATCCTCCGAGAACTCTGTTTCAAGAAAGTTGGGCATCGGTGGGTATTATTTTGTAACCAAAGTTAATCATACGATTGACCCAAATAGTGGCTGGAACACCTCTATATATGGATACTACCAAGGTCGCGGTGCAAAAACACAGCCGCCCAAGTTGTAATTAAGGAGAGAGATTTTGTCTTACAATTTTTATGATTTCAATCTGTTTGGATCCAATAAATTAAAAAGCAAGCCTAACTTTAAGCAAAGAAGGTTATATCAACAAGTGTATCCGGCTTACAATAGTTTGCCACAATCTTTTAGCTTTTGGGAGGGCTCAAACATATATTATGGTAGGATAGACCTTAATTACAATGTGGTGAACATCGATGAGAGCACCTTGTTGGCGATAAAGACAGAGAACGAGGAACAAGTGCTAGCCATAAATTTTGTCGCAGAAGCCTTCAGTGATTTTAGAGAATATGTAAAGATTACAGCCTCGGGAAAATTAACTCCAGATGATTTTCTCGTGAAGAAGTGGGATGCGGTTAAAGGTTATTCAAGTCCTCACACATTTTACCAAGATAGAATGAAGGATCTGTATGATGTTTTCGTCAAGACTTTTATTGTCAAAGGAAATAGGCAGTCTAAAATATTCAACTTTGAAGATTTCATGGATGTGTTCTTGAACGAGTTTGTGCCACAACTAGGCAAGGATATTCCCTTGACAAAGAGCGGAATGATAATTTCTAATTTCTATAACCCAACATCTACTGGACTATGTGTGGAAATATCAAGTGACAGCCACTCGGATGACAACAATAAGCTTAAAAAGTATATTAAAAGTTCAAATTTTGAGTTTTATGTTTTGAGTGCTGCAAAGTTTGGATTTCTCGTGGATAAGAATGCCCCATGGAGACTCGTAGCAAACATAAATTCTGCACCCATGAAAAAATACATGGCAAAGTATTCCATGGACAAGGAAAACTTATTTTACTATTCTTTTTACAAGACCTCCCTTTATGACATTGATAACATTAAGGTATATTTGAGGCAGTTTTATAACACATACACTTCTGCATACCCAGTAGGCTTAAAAGAAAGACCCCATGGTGGAAGCTGCAGTGAGACAAAATCTAGATATATTGTTGTAAAGAGAGAAAAGGTAAATTCAGAGCAAGCGAATAAACAATTCTCGGACGTTTTCTGGTTGCAAGCCTATTATTTGTTGAAGCTCCGAGAATTAAATGTATTCGGCAACTTATCAGACGATCTCGTATCCTTCGAGATTAAAAATATCAAGCAAATGTATAATCAGCTTGACTTTACTACGACTTTCGATTATGTTGATAAGACGTTAAGAAGGTATCTAGTGGAGAATGTAGTTTCAATGGGCACAAAAAAAGAACCCACCGTAAAGAAGTCTACAGCCTCGGGCTACTAAAGCATAGAGTATATAAGATTTGATTTTTCAAGCATTAGATGAAAAGCATGAATGTGTTGGCATTTATTTAAATGGTGACGTGATTTACAATGATATTCCGAGTGGACTATCTAAAACATGGTCTTTTTCTTCCTTTCTTTCTGGCAAGGAGATAGAGTATGCACAAGTGTATTGTGGGGGGAAAAGTCTTGACGAGGTTTGCCCTGATCACTTAAAGCCGGAATTGGAGCGTGTTTGGAAAAAGATGGGGGCTTTTTACCGCTCGTTCGTTATCTCTAAAATAGATTTAAACCAAGTCTGCTTCTACGACCTCCTTCCAGAGGAGTTTCTGAAGAGCTTTTGTGAGGTAAAGAACAAGATAACCGAACATGTGTTGGAAAATTATTCCAAACCAAAAAACTATGATTTGCAAAGTCGCATCGTTGCGCTAACAACGCAAATATCGAGCCAGCGACTAAATTTGGATATAGGTGCGTTGAGGGATGATTTATCTAAATATAAAACTCGACAATTCTTTAAAAAAATCAACAACACAGAGCCATATATAAAATATAACCCCTATGGTACAAAGACTGGAAGGCTGACAACCAGAAAAAATTCATTTCCCATACTGACAATGGACAAAAAGTATAGAAAAATTATTAAACCAAATAACGATTTGTTCGTCGAGTTTGACTATAACTCGGCAGAGCTTCGTGTCTTGTTGGGTTTGTCAGGAGAAAAGCAACCAAAAGAGGATTTGCACGTTTGGAACACCAATAACATATTTAAAGAACAATATGAAAGCCGAGATCTCGCAAAAAAGCGTATTTTTTCTTGGCTTTACAACCCTAATTCACAAGACTTGGAACTGTCGAAGGTCTACAACAGAGAGAAAGTAAAGAGCATGTATTGGGACGGCAAGTGCGTAAAAACCATGTTTGAGCGAGAAATTGAAGCTGACGAGTATCATGCACTAAATTATATTATACAAAGCACTTGTAGTGACCTTATTTTACAACAAGCTGTTGAGATTGAAAAGATGCTCAAGAGTAAAAAAACTAAAATAGCATTTATAATCCATGACAGTATTGTGCTAGACTATTCTAGCGACGATGGCGCTATTATAAGCGATATATACAAGCAATTCTCTAAAACGCCATTTGGGGAGTTTAAGACAAACGTATCTGCGGGTAAAAACTTTGGAGATTTAAAGGAAATATGTATACAGTAATAGGGCTGGGATCAGCCGGTCATAAAGTAGTGATGAGTTTTTTGGAATACCCTCAATACAATGGGTACACTGTTGATTGTGAGATGCCTGAAGAGAGTCGAACCATCTTCATGGAAATACCAGAGTTCGACCATCCAGAGGAATACGAGAAAGGTGTTCCCGACTTATCAAAAAGATTTAATAATTTGGGAGATACGTGTTTGTTTGTTGTTTGTGGCGCTTCCATAGTATCTGGGGGTTCTTTGAGGATTTTGGAAGCTATTCACAAGAAATCTAAAGTAAGCGTACTATACATAAAGCCAGATATTAGTGTTTTGTCGGAAATGAGAAAATTGCAGGAAAATCTGGTATATAATGTCTTGCAAGAATACAGTAGATCGGGAGTTTTGGAAGATTTTTATGTGGTAGATAACACACTCATTGATGAGATGATTGGTGGTGCACCAATTCTGGGTTATTTTGAGCATATAAATCGAGCGATGGTGTCGACAATCCATATGATAAATGTTTTCAGTCACCAGAAGAAAATAATCGGCACCTTTTCGGACCCTGACCCCTCGGCAAAGATCGCCACCTTCGGAATCCTCAATACAGAGACAGGAGAGGAAAAGCCGTTTTTTGAGATGGATAATATAAGAGAAAAAATATACTATTACGCAATACCGGAAAAGGAACTGAAGACCGACAAGAAGTTGTTGTCCCACATACGAGAGCAGGTCAAGTCTAAACCACAAGGTGAAAACGTCAAATTATCTTATGGTGTGTTTCCCACCAAATACAACGAAAGATATGCTTATTTCGTTACAAGAAGCTCTAACATACAAAAATAAAAAAAAGTGTTGACAAAGATATTTTGCTGCTATAGAATGCATACATAACTTTTAATAAGGAGAACTAATGGCTATTGATTTAAATAAAATGAAGCAAAAACTGGCAAATGTACAAGGGAACGGAAAGGGGGGTAAATCTGATTTCTGGAAAATCACAGAAGGAGAGCATACTGTTCGTATTCTGCCGTCTGAAGATGGAGATCCCTTTCGCGAGTTTTGGTTTCATTACAATGTAGGAAATCATAACGGATTCTTGTGTCCAAAGCGAAACTTTGGAGATAATTGTCCCGTGTGTGACTTTGCAACTAAACTCTTTAACGAGGGAGAGACAGAAAGTGTAAACATGGCGAAGAAGCTGTTTGCGCGTCAGCGTTTCTTTTCACCAGTCGTTGTAAGGGGAGAAGAGAAGGAAGGTGTTCGCGTTTGGGGATACAGCAAGACAGTCTATCAGGAATTACTGGGGCTTGTATTGAATCCTGAATATGGCGATATCACCGACCCAGATGAAGGCATCGACTTGGTACTTAAGTACGCCAAGGATCCGGGTCAGATGTATCCTAAAACATCTGTACTTCCGCGCCGACGCTCTTCAAAGTTGTGTGACGATGACACGGGAGAATGTGAGGAATTGCTTGCCACAATTCCCGACTTGGATGGTTTGTTTGAAAGAAAAGAAACCAGCGTTGTTCAAGGGATGCTGGATGAAGCCATGCTTTCTGACATGGATGCCGAGTCTAACTCAAGTGAAACTCAAAAATACGCCGCCCCCTCAAATGATGTTGAGGCAGCGTTGAAAGAGCTAGCTGGATGACAAGAAGGGGGGGCTCTGCCCCCCTGTTTTTTTTAATATATAAAATAGGAGATATTATGGCAAAGGCTGGACGCCTATCAATGGACGACATGCGTAAAATGATTAATAAACGCGCAGGCATGTCGGTAGCGCACAACTTGAAAGAAGCGAATCCCACCGAGGTTAGAGATTGGATTCCAACTGGGTCAAGGTGGCTAGACTCAATCATCTGCAAGGGCAAGTTAGCTGGGATACCAGTGGGCAAGATTGTTGAGATTGCAGGGCTAGAGGCAACAGGCAAATCGTATATGGCAGCACAGGTTGCTGCCAATGCTCAAAAGATGGGCATCGATGTGGTTTACTTTGATTCAGAGTCTGCCATTGACCCATCTTTTCTGGAAAGGGCGGGATGCGATGTTGACACAGTGCTGTACGTTCAGGCTCAATCAGTAGAGTTCGTATTGGAGACCATTGAGGATCTTTTAGCTAACAATGAAAACCGCATGCTTTTCATTTGGGACTCTCTTGCCCTTACGCCAGCCATCTCCGACGTGGAGGGGGACTTCAATCCCCAGTCTTCCATGGCCGTAAAGGCAAGGATCTTGGCTAAAGGGATGTCAAAGCTGACAGTGCCGATTGCAAATAGTCAATCAACCTTCTTGGTCTTGAACCAACTGAAGAGCAACATCACCAGAAGCCCAAGTGAGGCTTTAACTACGCCCTATGTCACCCCCGGTGGAAAGGCTATGATTTATGCATATTCTTTGCGAATCTGGTTGACGGGTCGTAAAGCAAAGGCTTCTTTTGTCCTTGACGACAGTGGTTTCCGTATTGGGTCCGAGGTCAAGGTCAAGTTGGAGAAGAGCAGGTTTGGAACCCAAGGTCGCCAATGTAACTTTAAGATCTTGTGGGGCACCGAAGACATCGGCGTCCAAGATGAAGAAAGTTGGTTTGATGCCATCAAGGGTTCAGAGCAAATTAAGCAATCTGGAGCGTGGTTCGAGCTAATGTATAGCGATGGAACATCTGAAAAGTTTCAAGCCAAGAAGTGGGTGGAAAAGCTACAAAACGAGAAGTTTAAGTCTCGTATTGTTGAACTCATGGATGAAGAGGTCGTTATGAAGTTTGATCAGCGTCAGGGAAATGCTGAAGATTTTTATGAGGAGAAAGAATAGTAAGTGTGAATAAAAAAGTGTTCATCACGTCTAACTATTATAGGAGGAAATTATGAAGAAATTAATTATCATTTCATTGCTAGCAACATTCATGTCGGGATGTGTGGCTTTCGTGCCGAGACCTGTTCGTGTTGTTGCATACGAATATGAGACATATCCCTCGCGAGTCGTTTACCGTACCAGTCCTCGGTATACCACTAGGCACTACCGTCATGATAGTGTAATTATTAAGAATCACCACCATCGAACCAAGGTGATTAATAAGCATCACTATTACAAGAAAAAGGTAGTAAACAAGCACTATCGACGCCGGTAATCTGTCTAAACTATCAGCAACAAAGCGTTTTTTTTTGGCTCCGATGCAGATGAAGATATATTTAGAATGCATAGGAGTACAGCACAATGAACGACATAAGAACGATTTTAGACAAAAAGAGAGAATTAATTGATGAGGCTCTTTACTTTTTGGGTGTAATTGAGCGCGAAGAGTATGAAAGCGAGAGCGAACTGGAAATCCTGCAAGGGGATCTAGAGGCGGTCCTCACAGAACTAGGTATAGAAACAGAGTATGAAGAATAAGAGAATTTTGCTGGTTGATGCCCTGAACATGTTTATGAGAAACTATATAGTTGATCCAAGCATTTCAATCAACGGTCAGCCAATTGGTGGAGCAAAAGGTTTCCTCAAGTCCCTTCAAGCAGCCAGTCGACAAATCAAGCCAGACCTGATATTCATAGCGTGGGATGGCGGCTCATCAAAAAGAAAGAGTATCAACAAGAACTATAAGGCAGGTCGTGGACCCGTTCGGCTGAACAGGGACATCCATAATATGACGACTAGTGAGCAAGAAGAGAACAAAACTTGGCAACAAAGAAGGCTCATCGAGTACCTCAATCATATGCCCGTTTTGCAGTCGTATGTGGATAACGTAGAAGCTGATGATATTATTGCTTTGGTAAGCCAATCCAGCGTTGTTGACGAGTATCACAAAGTTATATTAAGTTCGGACAAAGACTTTATACAATTGTGTGATGATAAGACCATTCTGTATAGACCAATTCAGAAAGAAATCTTGAACCAAAATAGGGTAGTAGAAAAGTTCGGAATTCATCCCACAAATTTCGCATTGGCAAGAGCCATAGCAGGAGACAAAAGCGATAATCTGCCGGGAATCGGAGGGGTTGGTTTGCCAACGGTTTCCAAGAGATTCCCGTTTCTTTCAGAAAACAAGACGTATACGATTGACGATGTGGTTAACCATGCTGCCAAAACAGAAAGCAAATTGAAGGTTTATAGTTCTGTCGTGGAGAATAAGGAACTAATCGAAGAAAACTATAAAATAATGCAACTATACGTACCACACATATCAGCACAAAGCGCACAACGCATTCGAGGAATGTTAAAAGATCTTGATTTGGGCTTTAACAAAACAGCAATTCAGGCTATGATGATAGTGGATGGCTTTGGGGCATATGACTGGAACGATTTGTTCACAATGTACAACAAGATTGCAGTCAATAATAAAAATTGATTTATTGCTTGCAACTCTGGAAAAAATAATTTAAGATACCGTACATACTATATGCGGATTACCTCAAGGAACTTTAATGGAACAAACGGACTTTTCAAAATATGGCAAAGTATTTCAAGAAAAGCTAGCATATTTGATAATGACAGAAAGACCTTTCGCTGACCAAATTGGAGAAGTTCTTGACATAAACTTTCTGGAGCTTAAGTATTTGCAAGTCCTAGTCAGTAAGATTTATGAATATAAAGATAAATATGAATCACACCCCTCTTTGAAAATTGTGGGATCTATTCTTGGATCAAGCTTGGATGATGAGGACGAGGTGGTCGTAGAACAGGTTAAGGATTATTTTAAGCAATCAATAACTAACATCGATATTTTAGAAGATGCCGAATATGTCAAGGATACCGCCCTAGATTTTTGCAGAAAGCAAAAATTAAAAGAAGCTATGATGAAGTCTGTCAAGCTT
>MDSZ01234057.1_pt1 | contig 10295 bp, 4 predicted proteins | sample 811201 | NCBI WGS metagenome assembly MDSZ01 (sample SAMN05326647, study PRJNA326480) | marine metagenome | isolation source: seawater | place: Indian Ocean: North | collected 2010 | reverse complement strand
TTCCCATATGGATCGCCACCTCCACTTCTACGGTAACTTGAGACAATATTCGCACCATCATCATAACCTGCATTAGGTCCTGTATTTACACCTTCATTCTTATACCAAGCCTCTACAGTGAATGGTTGAATACCGCCAAAAATGTTTGTTGATGATGTCAGTGATTCGGAATAACCGCTCATAAAATCAAAATGAACAGAATAATTTTCATCATCCTCATTTTGCTCCTGTCCAGAAAAATATCTAATTGGTCTAAAGTGCTCAGTGTATGTCTGCTTATTTGTATCTCCAATGTTTTGATATTGTACTTCGTTAGACCCAAAATTGATAAAAAGCGCACCAATAGAACTAAATTCTGTGGAAGACCAATAATAATGGTTTTGATAATTACCAATATTATCTGATACAAATAATTGATACATTAACCACAATTCATCAATTGAAGGTAAATGCCAATCGTTATATCCATTAATTTCAGTATTTAAAGAAATACTAGCAGCATTATCTCCGTCGCAATCGTTTGCAATGTCTATTGAATTCTGCATACCCGAACCTAATTCATAACCATCTGCTCCATCGATTTCTGACCCAGAACATCCCCAAGTTGTAGTTGGGTCCCCATTCCCATTCCAGTCATCTGGAGCAATTTCAATATATCTCCAACCATCAGATACAGAACCTTTATCATAAATGACAAACCCGCCAGCAGGTCCTACACCACCAACAGCATAATCAGAATCATCCTCAACTATTGGTTCACCCAGATCAGGAGTAAAATCACTCAAAGATGCTCCAGATAAAATTATATGGTTATCATTGCCACTAATATCATCCAAGTCTCCATTAAAATGCCATAAACCTGCTGTAAATTCATCAACATTAAATTCATTTTGAGGTACTTCAAAATTTGAGGTATATCTGGCAATACTAGAAATTCTTAATTCATCTAAATATCCAGATAGTCTAGAAGAGCTACCGCCATTCCAAGTATGCCTGTTAATAACTAGATCACTATTTGGGTTACCAATGTTTGAAAGGACTCCATCTTGCGAATGAACTAATTGACCATTAGCAAATAATCTGATAGTACTGCCATCATAAGTTACAGCAACATGGATCCACTCATTTACAGGTACATTACCAATATTTCCATTACCAATGAAAGTCCCATTTTCATCACCTAATCCATATGACCAAGAATTTGAATATCTATTTAGATAAATTCCACTATTTGAATTTGCAGTTTCAGTACCGACTATCCTTTCATCACCTCCTGAAAATCCAGTTTCATAATACCAACATTCTAAGGTGAATTGATTGAAATTGTATAAACTCTCAGAGATAGGAATTCTAGCATATTGCCCTTGGTCAAATTTCATTGCCATGTCAGTGGAATTTTGACCAAAAATAATAGCAAATGAAAAAATATATAAACTTATATTTTTTCTAATAAATGCACTTTTTATATAATTAAAAAACATTAGCTAATTTTTATTTTAATTGTATACAACATTATGTAACAAAATCTGTGCCATCCCTGCTAGATAAAGTACAAAATATTTTTTACAGAGAATAAGTCAATTTCAGCTAAAAGTATAGAAAAATATCTGTGTCACAAAACAATACAATATGTACAATGTTGGTTAGTGCATAATGTTACATATTTAAAACAAAAAAGCCCCAGGAAATAAATCCTGAAGCTTTGAAATTTTAGATATTTTAACCTTATTTTTCTTTTCTAAGCTTCTTTAAATGATCAATCCCGTGCTGTTCAAAATATAGATTAGTAAACTTATCAAGGAGCTCATAGGCATCACTACAATTCCGCTGATCTACAGTCTGTTTGCATTTCATCATTTTCACAATGAGCTGATGAAGTGTCAGCGTTTGATCAACATACTTCTGTCTATCTTTATTCCCCTTTTCTTTTGCTTTGACACGCTGGGCTAGAAAGTAATTTAAAATGGTTTCTTGTGCATTTTGAGCATGAAACTCTTTGGTTGCAACCCACCTTGATATCTGATTTAAAGACTGCGCATCTGATTTACCAGCTAGATCATTTATCATATTCATTGATTTTCGAATGGTAGTAATATCCTCTTCAATCTGAACAATTCGTACCGCATCATCATATATGCCACATGGCACCTGACAGTGCCCATATATTTTTGTAGTTAGTATTAATAGAACTAATACAAAAGATGTCTTTAAACCTTTAATCATATGCAACCCTCATTAATTTTACTATCAAAATTAAATAAAAAAAGGGTTTTAAATAAAACCCCTTTTCTATATCTATAAAGCCTAAGCTTTGATTATTTCATAAATACCATCTTGCGATTTTGAATAAAATCGCCTGCCTGAATGGTGTAGATATACATACCTGCACTAACAGGTCTTCCAATCTCATTTGTCGCATTCCACATTACAGCTCTATGGCCAGCGCCTTGCACCTCGTTCACAAGAGTACGAATTTTACGCCCAGTAATATCATAAATTGAAATGACAACCATAGATTCGCTAGGGAGAGCATACTGAATCTGTGTGGATGGATTAAATGGGTTCGGATAATTCTGCTTTAAAGCAAATTCTGTCGGCATACTCATTACCTCCTCTGATGACAATACCGCTGAAACAATACTAGATGCATCAGATTCTAAACCAGACATATCAACAGCTGTTACCCAATATTCACAAGCACCAACATCATCAAGTTCTTGATCAACATAGAACGAGTCAGTTGTTGTAAAAACCATAGCAGGCTCATTTGTTAAAATATCTTGCCTGTAGATATTAAAGTAACTAAAGTCTTCATCAACCGGACTTGACCAGGTTAGTGATACCGACCCAGGGTTTGTGCTGAAGGTTAAACTCATTGGCGCTTCAGGGTGGAGGTTATCAATTGAATAGCCACTCATTGGTTCAGAATCTAACCAGAAAGCAACATCTTCGGTATGAGCAGTAACCATAAAGGTGCTCATATGCATACCGTGCATAGATGAATCACCAAGAGTGGGGACAACTGCTGCATAGGGATCCATCCCGTGCCAAGGAACTGTTTCAATATAATCCCAAAGTTCTATTGGAGCATTATTTACTTTTCTCCATATAGAAAATTGAGTGAAGTAACTCCAATCACCTGGCATTCCTGCATCCCAAACTGCGCGCATTTGCCTCCCTTGGTCATTCGCCACATCATGAAGGTCAACCATTTGCGGAGGACCAGCAAAGCCGTATTCAAATAGCTCAACATCGTAAATCACTGTATTACCAACTATTTCAAACGCTTCAGACATATAATAAGAATCATAACCTGGAGCATCAACGTATATATCATAAATACCATCAACCAGGTCAACATAATAAAACCCATTTTCATCTGCATATGTATATGTATCATAGGCATCATTCCAAACATTAATATAAGCTGGTTCTTCGGGAACATATTGACCCACGTAGGATACTACACCTTGAACACCACCACTAAATTCTCCTACAGGAAACATAGTAAAATCAATTGTAATATCTGATCTAACATCTACTCCGTAAGCCCATTCATTGAGGAACCCATCATAACTAACGCTTATATCATAAAAGCCCATTGGGACAGAAATAGAGTAGTAGCCAAGGCTGTCAGTATAAGTCCAATCATTCCAGCCTGTATCATGGTCCCTACCTTGCTCTTCCGTCATTATTGAACTTACATCAACACTAGCATCATAAAGGGGATGCCCCTCGTTGTCATATACATAACCAGAAACTGTATAATACTGATTGAAAGGATAAAATTCAATATACCTGATATCGACTTCATCAGGGTACAAGGAAGTTTCATAAAAATAACCATAGTTAGTTAAACCAGGGATTGTATCTTCAACTGAAACATAATATGTTGGGGTTCCATCATTTGTTACAGGGACTTCAACATCAAAATATCCATTGCCATCTGTAGTTAAAGAAAAATAATTCTCAGTGCTATAAACTTCTACCTGAACTCCATCTAAGAATGTTGTGTCTATTTCTGCATTATCATTCCATTCTGTATAGAAAGCATACCCCCCAATTACGGCTGTAAGCTCAGTAGAAGAAATATTGTGATTATAAACAAATGCATTTAAGCCCTCATCGTTTAATGTTGCATCTAGAAGAAAGTTATCATAAATGAAATAATCATCATTATCATTAATGTAATAGAGCCATACTTCTTCTCCATTAGTTGACCAAATATTATAATATCCATCTGCCTCTGTTTGATAGACATTCCACGTAGAAAAACCATCCTCAAATACAGTTAACCCATACACAACACCCTGTGGTAGCGGGTTACCCTCATCATTCAATACGTACCCCTGGACCAGAGTATTATGCTCAATTACTGAAATATTAGATGTATTTGTTCCACCAATTTCTATATCATTGTTAATTATAGGATTATTATAACCTTCATCTTGACTTCCAACCAATGCAAATAATCTCCTTTTATCAGGTGGTAAACTTGCTTCTATTTCTGCAACAAAACCGCCACCACCATTAAATAAAATTGAACCAATATCATATGTCCCTTCTGCCCCTGTTACACCAAAGCCCGCATCATAATAATTTTGAACATCATAACCAAGTTCATCTACGTAAGAATAAATACCTTGTACATCGATAAAAACACCAGAAACAGTTTCATTATTATCATCGCTTAAAAACGCAGTCCCATTAAAGCGAGTATCTCCAAGACTAAAAGGCTGCACAATTGCAGGTGAATCGCTGACGACCCCGTTAACATCCACCTCACTAAAAAAGAAAGTTGCGCCTTGAGTTTCTAAAAAATCCAGATCATATAAATGAGCTCGGAACTTACCAACTTCATCATTCTCATCTTCAGGTCCATTATCAACAACGAGAAGTACGGGAGCCTCGTTGTTATCAAAAGGGTCTTCTGGATCACCCATAGTAAGAACATTTACATCTTCAGTATCAAGAGTGCCATTGAAATTTGCATCCCAGAAAACACCTATAGCTCCAATGTAAGGACCCATCGCCTCATCCGATGTTTCAAATTCAATAGAAACCATCAATCCATCTCCATCCACATTATATGAAGGCAAACTACTTTCATTGCCAGTACTATATGATTCATAATCAGATAGTGATAGCGAGTAGCTTGTAAAACCCAGTGAAGGAGGATCAACCTCAATTCTAGAGTATTCAACTCCCCCACCATTTTGACCTTGAGTCCAAGAATGAAAAGTAACATCAAAGAACTGATCTGTATCTAATACGTGTAAGGAGTAAGTATTCCCTACTACATACGCAAAACCACCCACACTATTTTCAACTACATTCCTTAAAAATCCATATGTTACACCTGTTTGTGGCTGCAGACTTGTTGGACCGAAAGCCCAATGAGTACCAGCAGGAGAAAAGTCATTATAATCATCTTCTTGAGCCGCATTATAAAGCCAACCTCTATTCCCTCTAGTTAGCCTAACATTCTCAGAAATTTCATCTTGATTCTCTAATAGCATTGGATCTGCATCATCATCCTTAACAAAATTAACCGTTTGAATCTCTAAACAAGTACCATCTCCACAAAACCCAAAGCAAGCATTTACAACAATATTCTCATCACCCCATTCTAAATATCGATCATTCCAGTTATCTTCATCTGCACATTCTTGCTCCGCAATATTTTCTTTTTGATTCCAATCAGAAACACCATTTAAAAATGTGTAATTTGATGCACTAAACTCTGGTTTGGTTAAGGTTACAGTGTAAAGAAAGTCTCCAACTTGCGTCATAACGTTATCGCCAGGAGCACCAAAAAGGGCACCACCTGCAATAGAAACACCTTCAGGATTAATAGTGCCAGCCTCACTCATATCGAGATTGAAGGTAATGTCAATTGTTGGTATTGGAGCAGGTGTCCATTCACTGTTGACCATTTTAAATGTCCAGTAACCTCCACCAGTACTAATAACAAGATTCATCATGTTAGGCTCGTGAGCAGGATAAAGATCATAAGTCCTAGAAGCAGGCAACTCTGTCCCCTCATTTGAAAGCTCGCCACCGGTGATTGCTTTCGCAATGCCTAAGAAGGCGCCAGTACCATTTAGCGTTATTTTGTTTTCATCTATGTCATGAATAAACATAGCTGGAAAACCGCCATTATGCGGAGAAACCGGAGCACCACAACCATCAGCCATAACACCATCTTGCCATGTTTCATTCCAGGTAGCATCACCTAGAACGTTCTGAAAAGAGCCATCTACAGTAAAAACGTATTCATCATCAAAAAAACATGACCTCGCTTCAATATCGCCCTCTGAACTAGACCAATAACCACCGTCATCTGGGAAAGGGCCAACTTTGAGTGCTCCCATAATAGGTGCCATTTTCCAACGGCCAACTAATTCAAAAGCATCAACATCATCTCTGGTATGAGAGCCAAGGTATGACCAATTGTCTTCATTAAGTACGATCCACTCTGTTTCATGAGCAGAAATCCCAGCTGATTCAGCCCAATCATTATTACCTTGATCTACCCAATTTCTTCTTACAAGCGTATGGTCTTTTGTTGCCGCACTAACACCAGCAACATCCCAACCAGAACCAGAACCAGGGTCTCCACCAAAATCACCAACCTTATCAACAACAGCTCCAGAACCAACTCTGGTTAGAGCAAAGAAGTCATTGCCATTGCTTACAAAAAAACCAGTAAAATCCGCACGAGCAAGGATAGCTTCATTTGCTTGTGCGTGAGCAATAACATAGACATCTCCAGCCGATACAATTGTACCAGATTCAAATGTCACTATATTTGGATGATCAAACACCCCTTCTTCATCACAGCCATTGCTACAACTGGATAGGCTATATTCACTAAGATCAACATCTGAACCAGTACCATTATATATCTCAAAATATTTGTTATTACTACTCCCCTCTGCAAACTCACTAATAAAAATGTGACTTGGCCCTTCCTCATTTAACCACTGTGCTTTTTTATCAGGAAAAACATTTAAATCACCAACAGGATAACCATCTTCACCGTGCGAATAAGCAGCAGATGATGTACTGTAGCTAAAATCCATATCTAGTGGCCATCCAACAACCAATGGGTTTTCATCACTGTGATACATCCACAGGTTGTTACTTTGATAATCCTCCCAAGTAGTTAAATTGCTTTGAACTTGAACCCATTCTTTTGATCTTTCAATGTAACGCTCAATGTAAAGCGGGTCTAAATTCAGACCTATATTAACATCATTAATATTACTTATATCAGATATCCCATTGACAAGCTGAGCTATGGTAGAATCTCCAATCCACTTACTTTGGTCTGCAACTGCTAATGCAGTATCGCACCTCGTCGTCAAAATCTCATCAATTTGATACCCATCATCATCATAAACAGGCTCAGGATAGTCATAGCACCAACCATCTGCACCTTCATAACCGTAAAGGCCGATAAGTTCAGGAGTATCTAACCAAACATTATTTTTGTAGGTAATATTCCTATTATTATTGTCCCAACAATCTCCTTCCTCAAGCAATTCTTCATTATTACACTCTTGCTGGTAACCATAAACCATTTTACCATGGCCTTTTTCAAAATCAAATTGAGGGAGGTTAATAGTAGTGTTGTTACTATTCTTTGTCTGTAGAGCTGCATTCATATTGACAAAAAGATTATTTTCATAACTGGTATTATTACCAAATCGATAGAATGTTATTTCAGTAGAAGCATTTACAAAAGTATTATGATTAATTATTGCAATATTCTCATCATGCCGATCTCCAATTGTATTATCATAAAACACCAGAGGATTACCCCATGTACCTTCAACAGTATTATTTTCCATAATAAAATGCTTTAGAGGTCCACCAATCCATGAACCGCCGCCCCAAAAAAAACCACCAAAGTACATTCCTCCAGCGTATGATGTATATTGAACAGCTGTATTGTTTGTAAACTCCCAGCCCAACATATGCCCCATGCTCATATAGGAAATAACTTGATTATTAACCGAAGTTACATTGTCTATAATTATATCATTATATTCTCCATATCCCACCAAAACACCAAAAGTTGATACGCTTCCATCAACCATCATGCCATTGAATAATAAATTATGAAGCTTATATACCTGCCCTTCACCATATGTCCTTATGTTTGAAGCTGGCCAACCAGTGAATTGGTTTGTGCCATCCGAGCCAGGAAACTGTTGAATCGTTGCAGGATACTCTCCATTTGATTCATCAAATTCAGCACCTCTAATTTCGCAACTAGAATGTAAATCTAATTGGACAACCTGAAAATATACTTTATTAGACTCAAGGACATATACATCGGCATTTTGCTCCCCATCAGAGTCAACATCATTCATAATAAAAGATTCAAACTCGCCGGGAGCTCCAGTCCAAGGGACGTTTGTTACTATTTCTGCAGAAAGATTTACGGGTAAAGCTACTAAAATAGCTAACGCACAAAATAAACTAGCTAAAGATTTAATCTTATTTGTGATGTAATTCATATCGTGCTCCCCTCTATTTTGACTCTGGAGCTGATGGCAATTTTAATGCTCTAGCACCATCTTCTCCTTTAATTGTACCAATTAAGAACTTAGAACGTAAATCAGTGGACCACCTCTTTAAAACATCACTTTTATTGCTATTTTTAAGCTGTTTTTTAATCAATTGATTTTTTTCAGCATTTTTGACTTTGGCATTTTTTAACAAAACTTCAGAGTATTTTTTATCTCGAATAGATTTTTCAATCCTAACATCATTTATCTTTTGGATATCAATCGAAGGCATCTCTAACTCAGTAGACCCCTTTGCGATTTTGTTTGGTTTAACTTGATTCTTCTCGACCACTTCGTTTTTATTTTCTGAAGCAAATGCTAGAGTTAATAGAACCAAAATAGAACTAATTTTAGTTAGATTATTCATAGTTACTCCTTCTTGTTTTTTAATAATTAAAATATTTAGTGGTATGTAGTGAAAAAAGGTAATCAAATATAGAAAACAACAGATGCTTTGTCAAACACTACCACCCTAACTTTGACGTTTACATTGCAGAAACAATTTCTATTAAAAATTTGAAATGTCTTAACCAAATTGGCTAAATTTCGACTCATAATTCGAAAATTAAACCATTGTATCATAAAATAATAAAATAAGGATGTAAAATGTCACCCTCCAAAAGACAAATTGAAGAAAGACAAGCAAGAAAACAAAGAATTTTAAAAGGTGCACTAGAAGTATTCAAATCAAGCGGGCTTGAAGGCGCTACAATGGATCAAATCGCGCAACATTCTGGTTTTGGTAAAGCAACTTTATATTATTACTTTAAATCAAAAGAAGATGTTTTTAGCGCGATACTGGAAGACGGGTGGGAAAATATTTGGGAATCTTTAGAGCCTATTATTGCCGATGAAGATGGGCCACGAAACTCATTTATTAAACTACTAATAAAGATTGCTGAGATTGCTCAAGAAAGGCCAGGGCTATTTGAATTTTTATTCAACGCTCCAAAAACGATAAAACTTGAAACACAGCCATGGAAAGAGTATCAGCACAGATTATATGGGGTAATACAGGGACTACTTGAAGATGGCGTAAAGGCAGGAGAATTCCCAAAAATAAATCCAGAGCTAATGTTTAAAGCGCTTGGAGGGCTTTTTATGGGACTTGTTTTTATGGGTGATAAAAAAGAACCAGTATCAGAAAAAGATGTTGAGAAACTATTAAACCAATTAATTACTGACCCAAATTATTCATCAAATTAATAAAATCTTCTAAATCATACTTTTATGAAAATCACTCTCCCCCTAGTCTTTGTACTATCTTCTTATGCCAATGCACAAATTCAAATAACTGGGACTATAGTTGATAATAAAAGTGAATCCCCAATACCTTTAGTAAACATATACAACTCAGTTTCACAAAAAGGAGAGATAACTGATGATAAAGGGCGTTTTTCTATAACTCTGAATGACCAACAAAAAGCAGAATTAATTTTTAGTCATGTCGCATACGAAAATTACCATCATATTTTTGATTCCACTCATTATGACATTATTATCAAAATGAATGAAACCTTAATTCAATTAAATAATGTAGTCGTAACAAGCACAAGAAGTGGATATTTGCTTAGGGATGTACCAGTTGCAACGGAAGTAATCGGGAAAAAAGAAATAACTGAATCAGGCGCCACAACTGTAAATGAACTTTTACAACAAAGGGCTGGAGTTTCCACTTCTACAAATGTTGATGGCGGTGCTATTTTTAATATGTTA
>MDSZ01144680.1_pt1 | contig 10295 bp, 7 predicted proteins | sample 811201 | NCBI WGS metagenome assembly MDSZ01 (sample SAMN05326647, study PRJNA326480) | marine metagenome | isolation source: seawater | place: Indian Ocean: North | collected 2010 | reverse complement strand
AAAATCATCAAAGTACTCAAAACAGTTTATGATCCCGAAATACCTGTTGACATATATGAACTTGGATTGATTTATGACGTTTTGGTTAACGATAACAGTGAGGTGAAAATTATAATGACTTTAACAACTCCAAATTGTCCTGTTGCGGACTCTCTTCCGAAAGAAGTAGAAGACAAGGTAAAATTATTGAGTGAAGTCAGTGATGCAAAAGTTGAATTAACATTTGAACCACCGTGGACTAGGGATCTTATGAGCGAAGAAGCAAAATTGGAACTTGGATTTTTATAGATGAAAAAAGAGATCATAAATAAAGTATCTAAAATCCCAATTCATAATATTGATGTAGGTTCTTTTATTCCTAAAAACACTAGAGTAGTTTTTGATATAAAACAGTGGCTTAAAAATGATCTAATACTAATCGAAAAAGAGTTTCGAAACAAGATAAAAGAATTTAATTGGGAAATCTATGGTGACAAATTGGTTTCGATACAATGCTCAAATGATGCAATAATTCCAGATTGGGCTTTTATTTTGATTTCAAGCAAACTCAAAGAACATAACATCATAAATTTCATTGGATCAATAGAATCAATGGAAGAATATTTAATATATAATTCGATTTCTAAGCATGATTTTTCTGCATATGAAAATAAAACTATAATCATCCAAGGCTGTTCTAATGAATCCATACCAAAATCTTGTTACTCGCTTTTAATTGAAAAACTTCAGCCTGTTGTAAAAAAGATCCTTTTTGGAGAAGCCTGTTCTTCAGTGGCAATTTTTAAAAAAATTAGAACTTGAATAGTATTTTTAAATATACTCAGACAGTACTATTACTGTTATCTATCTCTTTTCTTTGGTCACAGTCTGAAAAAGACAGTATTAGCTTAGAGTATCCTTGGAAAATGAATGGTAAAGCAATTTTTTTGGTTAATCAATCTAGCTTTAGCAATTGGACTTCTGGTGGACAAAGTAGCGTTTCAGGAACATTGAAAGTTAATTATAATCTCAACTATTATGACAACGGCTGGGCTTGGGATACAAAAATTAATGCAGCATTCGGATTGAATAAGATTAGCGGAAGTGAATTTCTAAAAAAAACAGACGACAGAATTGAGATTAACTCCGTTGTGGGTAAAAAATTCAATAATGACCTTATTGGAAATTGGAGTTATTCTAGTTTTGTGAATTTTCAAACACAATTTGCTAGTGGATACCGCTTTGGTAAAGATTCAGAGGGTAATGAGATTAAGACGGAAAAATCTAGATTTTTCTCTCCAGCTACCACACAACTAGGTGTGGGAATATATTGGAAAAAAAATGACAACTTGTGGGTTAACTTTGCTCCTGTAACTGCAAAATTAATTTTAGTAAATAAATTTTTTACTAGAAGTTTGAATGATAATCAATCCTATTTTGGGGTGAAAAAAAATGGAAATAGCAGATTTGAACTTGGGGCTTCTATAAGATCTTTTTTAAAAAAAGAGATTTTTGAAAATATTATTATGGAAAATAGACTTAGTCTCTACTCAGACTATTTAGACAAACCTCAAAATATTGATTTCGACTACACCATGAATTTTTCCATGCAAGTAAATGAGTTTATTTCAACCAATTTAATTTTTCAATTTGTTTATGATGACAATGAAATCCAAAAAATTCAAGCCAGAGAGGTTTTTGGAATCGGGCTAACTATTGATCTTCACTTTATATCTGGATATAAAAAGGTATTATAAGGGAACCTTGTTACATGAATTTTACGAATAATCTTATACAAATCCTCTTTAAGCTTATTAATGTCAAGCTTGTTTAAAGCTGAAACAAAATAAACTTCACCCTCATACATTTTTTTCAAATTCGACTTTAATTTTTTTAGTGTAATCATTTGATTTTCAAAAATATCAGCTTCATTGTCAATGATTTGAGAGAACTTATCAGTTTTATTAAATAACATAATTGTTGGTTTATCGCTCGCTTTTATTTCACTCAGAATAATATTAACTGATTCGATATGATCTTCAAAACTAATGTGTGATATGTCTACAACATGAATGATCAAATCAGCCTCAGTAATTTCGGTTAAAGTACTTTTGAAAGAATCCACAAGTTGGGTAGGTAATTTTCTAATAAATCCTACTGTATCGGTTAATAAAAAAGGCATATTCTCAATGACAACTTTTCTAACAGTCGTATCAAGTGTTGCAAATAACTTATCTTCTGCAAAAACACTGGCTTTTGAAATTGAATTCATTAAAGTCGATTTTCCAACATTAGTGTATCCAACTAGAGCAACTCTGACCATAGACCCCCTGTTTCCTCTTTGAGTAGACATCTGTTTATTAATTGAAACCAACTTTTTTTTCAAAAGATTGATTTTATTTCTCACAATTCTTCTATCCGTTTCTATTTCAGTTTCACCTGGACCCCTCATCCCAATGCCTCCCTTTTGTCTTTCTAGGTGAGTCCACAACCCTTTTAATCTTGGGAGAAGATACTGATATTGAGCTAATTCAACTTGATTTCTAGCGTAGCTGGTTTTTGCTCTTTGAGCAAAAATGTCTAGTATCAAACCTGTCCTATCAACTATTTTAGTTTTTAAATATTTTTCAATGTTTAACTGCTGTGTAGGAGTCAGCTCATCGTCAAAAATCACGGAGTTAATAGACTGCTTTTTTACATAATTATGAAGTTCTTCCATCTTCCCTTTTCCAACTAAAAACCTCGGATCGGTTGAATCCATTCTTTGAGTGAACCTTTTAACTACTGTTCCTCCGGCAGTATAAGTTAAAAAGCTCAGTTCATCCAAATATTCATCAAGTATTTCCTTGGTCTGTTTTGGACTAATAATCCCAACAAGAATCGTTTTCTCTAAATCAAGTGATTTTTTTTCGATCATTTAAGACGTAGACTCTTTTTTGAAATACTTTAAGTCAACTTTATCTCCGTCAAAAATTGCATAAGAAAAATAAGAAATCCAATCACCCAAATTAATATATTGTGATTGATCATTAATATTGATTTGTAAAGGAAGATGTCTGTGGCCAAAAACAAAAAAATTAAAATTTTCTCTTGTGAGTACTTTTTTACAGTATTGAAAAAGCCATTCATTTTCATCCCCTTTAAATTTAATATCCTCAGTACCGGAAATTAATTTATTTTTTGTTGATAGGTATTGAGCAAACCTAACTCCAATATCAGGGTGTATCCACTTAAAAAGAAATTTTGAGATCGGATTGGTGAAAACTTTTTTCATTCTTTTGAATCCTTTGTCTCCAGGACCTAAACCATCACCATGACCGATCAAAAATGATTTATTATTTATGATGAATTTTTGAGGGCTATCAAAAACTTTAATATTCATTTCCTCTTCAAAGTATCCATTCATCCACATGTCATGATTTCCCGTAAAAAAATAAATTGGAATACCAGAATCCGAAATCTCAGCCATTTTACCCAATACCCTAACAAATCCTTTAGGAACAACTTTTTTGTATTCAAACCAAAAATCAAATAAATCACCAAGAAGAAAAATTGCGCCAGCATCAATTTTGACTTTGTTTAACCAATCCACAAAAATTAATTCTCTTGGCTTACTTTCACTGTAACTAGGTGCACCTAGGTGATTATCAGAAGCAAAATAAATCTTCTTTCCATCTTCGATCTCAAGTTTTATAGAATCTTTTAGACTACTCATATCTGTTTTAGATTAATCACTTAAAACAATCTAATTTGTAAACAAATTATAAAATTTTTTCATAACAATTAAAAGGCATATCACTTTGGTTTCTAAAATATATCTCACCAATTTTTGTATAGCCCTGTAATAAATAAAACTTGTTGTTTCTTGGATTTCCACTGAACGTATCGAGCCTAATGGATTCACAATTATTCTTAATGGCAATTTCATTAGCAAAATCCATTAGCTTGAGGGCTAAACCTTTTCCCTGGTAGTTTGGGTGAATGGCAAGTCGATGAATGTATACATTTTTATGAGTTTTAGTTAACCATTTAACAGATTTGTAAAAATCATCTATAATTAAAGAAATACAAATACATCCCAAAACTTCTTTTTTGTTTTCTATTAAATATAATGACCCCTCTTCTAAATCACTCTGAAAAGTTTCTTTGCTTGGATAATTTTTATCCCACTGAAAAATCCCCTTTGAAATCATGTGATCAGCGCAAGCATTTGCAATTTCAACAACTCTTGCAAGATCATTGTTTTTAGCAGGTCTTATTTTCATAAAAAAGTAATAAAAAAAAGGGAAGATAAAATCTTCCCTTTTTTTAAATTAATACAATGCTCAATGTTATTTAGCCCACCATAGCTTAGTCGCTTGGACATCAGCTCCTTGTGCTGCATTAGCAGCCAGTGTGTTTGCTTCGTTTTTATTGTAAGCACCACTTCCATATCTCATCCTTTGAGGATAAGCTCCATTTAAATTTCCTAATTCGAAAATATCAGAATCAGATACAGTATTGGTTGTATTATAGCCAGTTCCGTTAGCGTTTTTATATACAACAGGGTAACCTGTGTCTCTAACTACAGCCCAAGCTTCGTAACCTTCAGTGTAATATGCAACCCATCTCTGAGTAGCAATTTTCTCAAGTTTTTGCTCAGTGGTACCATCTAATTTAGCCATGGCCTCATTTGCAATATATGTTGCTGCGTCTGCATCAGTAACACCCCACATTCTCATGGAATGCTTAATACCATTTTGGTAGTGAGTCTCTGCATCCCCTGCTAATACACCAAGAACAGTTGCTTGAGCAAGCAAGAAATGTGATTCAGCAGCCGTGTGAACAATTTGAGGTGCAATTGGTTTCCCCTCGTTTTTCTTCTGAACTATGTAATCAGACGGACGCGACCAAAGATCAGCAAATAAAAACGGCTTAACCTTTCCGTTGGTTCTTACAGGCTGGCCGACATAATATGGCCCAGCACCTAAAGTTATAGTTACATTTCCTGATGCATCAGTACCTTCAGTTACATCAACTCCTGAATCTTTCAGGTGATTGATAACAAAAGCTGTATGCTTTGGGTATAATGCAACATTAGAACCAGAAGCAGGCTTAGTTAGTGTAAACGTTTTACCAGCTCCTTCAATTGGCCTAGCCATCTTAGTTAATCTAGGATCGTTATTAGCTCTTAAAACGTCAGCAAGCTTTGATCCCAAATGCCAACGACCTCCACCATAGAAATTATGCCAGATGTCACCGTAAACAGCACTTGCCCACTGAGAAATTTCAGTATCTCTAGGAAGAACTGCATCTTTAGTAGCTAAAACTCCAGAGGCTGCAGCAGTTACATGAGCGGAATAATCAGCACCACCTGCGCCATGACCCCTAAGAGCCATTTTAAGTTTTAAACTATTAGCTAGGGCTTTCCAATCTTGAAGATTACCTTTAAAGAAAAGATCATTGTCTCCAAGAAGTTGAGGACCAGTTCCAGTGGTTGTTTCTGCACCAATTATAGATATCGCTTTATCTAAATCTGCAATAACTCCTTCATATATGGTCTTTTGATCATCAAACTTTGGAGTAGTTATGTCAGGGTTAGAAGCTTCAGAATAAGGTACCATTCCAAAGGTATCAGTATACTTTTGGTAATATAAACCTTTCATGATAAGAGCAATCGCTTCAAACTTATCATTTTCTAGAGTTCCACCTGGTTTAACAAAATTGGTGAATGATGTTAAACTACTGTTGTAGCCGGACATCCAACCCCAAACAGCACCAGTATATCCGCCACTGTAAGTATATCCAAGTCCATCACTCCACCAGTTGGACTTGTATCCAAAAGCTGTGTGACCAGAAAAACGGTCTGCGTGGATTAAAGGGCCTCTCCAATAGGGATATCTATTTGGAGCAAAAATCCCAAGTTGAGTGTTAGTTACAAAAAACTTTGCACTAACATCGGCTGCCGTCAAGGCATCCGGTTTAGTATTGATTTCATCAAAGTCTGATGTACAAGACGAGACTATGAAAATAAAACTAAACGTTAAGTAAAATAAGATATTTCTCATAATTGTATTAATTAAAATTTAAGTGTTAAGTTTAATCCTAAACTTGTGGATGTAGGTAAGTTTCCACTTGCAATACCTTGCCCACCTATGTTATTTCCTAACATGCCTTCAGGATCGATGTCATCAGCAGCTTTATCTAAGTAAAACAAGTTTCTTCCAACTAACTGAACATACATACTGTCAAGACCAAGTGAACTTGCATTAGGAACATTATATCCTACTGAAAACTCTCTAAGTCTGATATTATCTTGCTTATAAATGTTATTTTCAGCAATTGCGGACCAAGATGTCCAGTATTCTTCACCTGTCATAGATGCAGTGTTTGCAGCTCCTGCAGCAGTCACACCATCAAGTGTAACTCCTGATTCTCTATAAAGAAGTGACCTTTCAGAAACACCAAAACGATCATAATCTTGAGAATCCTGTGAGTACACAACACCACCATATCTAGCATCGATTAGGAAATTAACATTGAAATTACCAAAGTTAATGGTGTTGTTCCAACCTCCTAGCCAATCAGGTTGTGCGTTACCAAGGTAGTTGTTGGCAGGAGTAGCTTGAGGTCTACCAGTTGCAGTTACAACGTGTTGACCTTGATCATTCTTCTCCCAAGCAGTACCATATAAATCTCCAATACCACCTCCTACTTTAGCCTGAACACTCATGTTACCAGAGTTTGAAGTAACATATACAAGTGTATCCAAGTCATCGATCAGAGAGACAAGTTTGTTATCATTTTTAGACCAGAAAAGGCTAGAATCCCAGGTTACAGACCCAGTATCTAAAATTGTTCCACCTAAGTTAATTTCAACTCCTTTATTTGTTACCTCACCAACATTCTCTAGGAAGAATGAATAACCAGTTGCAGCTGGTACGGGAACACTAAAGATCAAATCTGTTGTACTAATATCGTATATAGACACGTCGAAATTAAGTTTGTTGTTGAACATTGCAAATTCCAAGCCAAACTCAGTTGATTCAATGTTTTCAGGTAATAAATTTGGATTCAACCTTGTTGAAGGTGAATTTAACGTAGTTAAATTTAAATATCCTTGACCTGGAACACTGAATGTTTGTACCAATTGATATGGACTTGTGTCATTACCAACATTCGCAACACTGGCTCTAACTTTAAATAAATCAAAAACAGTGTTATTAGGGTCTATGTAGTCTTCAAGTAGTACAGCTGCGTTTACAGATGTGTAGAAATATGATCTGTTGTCAGCACCAAGTGTTGATGACCAATCATTTCTAGCTGTAACATCTAAATACGCCCACCCTTGATAACCAAAGTTAGCAGAAGCATAAGCTGAATTTACTTTTTTGATTTGTTGAGGTGTCTCGGTAACTGTTTGTGTTACAGTATTAGAAAGAAACGCTCTACTGTTTATTTTAAAGTCTTCTCCAAAATTACTTATAGCCTCATAAGTTCTTTTAGAAAGGTTACCACCAACATTTAACACCATATTTAAATCTTCAGTTAAATCTCTGTTTGCAGTTAACAGAAATTCTGAGTTCAACTCACCACTTCTGTTTCCAGATCTCTGAAGTCTTCCAGTTGGGTAATAGTGGTGACCTGGCTGTCTAACCCAGTAGGTGTCGACGTTAGTTACGTCAGCACCAACTCTGATGAATCCAGAAAGCCAGTCAGTGAACTGATAGTTAATTTTTGAAAACCCTAAAAATCTTCCTCTTCTTTCGTCGTCCACGTCATTGAAAAGCAACCAATATGGGTTTCCTGTGGAAGTACCTGGCTTATCATAAGTGATAACACGATAATCTGCATCAGAAGCAGGGTTATCCATCTGGTATTTTTTAAGGTCAGACTGAATAACATTTCTAGGCATGTTATGTATTAATCTAACAACACCTTCAGTTCCAGATCGACCTCTGTGATGAATTTGTTGAGTAAAATATGTAGCCTTTGAATCGATAGAAAGCTTGTCGTTAATTTTCGTATTAGCACGAATATTAAAATTGTGACTTTCTAAAGTAGAGTTTGGAAGAATAGATGTTGTGTTGTTATTCGTGTATGAAAATCTATAATCTGTTTTTCCAGAGCTACTTTCGACAGCAATTGAGTTAATAGTTTTAACTCCAGTTTCATAAAAGTTCTTAACATTGTCCGGTTGAGCAGTGTAGGCTTTGTTTTCACCTGTAAAATACAGTTGAGAACTACCATCCATTTTTGGTCCCCACGAACTTCTTACCATATCTCCTATAACAGTTGCTGCATTTCCAGCTGTACCTTGTCCATAAACATTTTGGAATTTAGGTAACTCCATGGGAGTATCGATAGTTGTATTAGAATTAATAGTAATTCCAAGACCTTTTTCTGATGAACCTTTTTTAGTTGTAATAAGTATTACACCATTACCTGCTCTTGATCCGTAAAGTGCCGCAGCGTTTGGACCTTTAAGAACAGAAATAGATTCAACATCATTAGGGTTAATGTCTGAAATACCACCACCAGTAATGTTGTTGTTGTAAACACTTCCTCCGCTGTTAATACCATCTGCATTAATAGGAACACCATCAACAACAATTAATGCCTGAGTGTTTCCGGTTAATGAATTGTTTCCTCTAATCACAATTCTTGAACCAGCTCCAATCATACCAGACTGAGTTAGGTTCAACCCAGGTACTTTACCAGCAAGAGCATTTGCTATGTTGTGATCTTTGACTGTGTTGACCTGATCACTGGAAAGCTCAGTAATACCATAACCAAGAGACTTTTTCTCTCTGGATATACCAAGTGCAGTTACAACGACTTCATCCAGAGCATTATCAGGACTAAGTTGTGCATCGATTGTTGAGGATGAACCTACAACTACTGAAACAGATTGGTAACCAACAAAACTGAATACCAAAGTGTCACCACTTGAAGCATCAATTGAATAATTACCATCAAAATCAGTGGAAACTCCATCCGATGTACCTTCAATAGTAACTGTTGCACCTGGAAGAGGCACACCATTTTCATCTGTTACTGTACCACTTACTGATTGGGCTTGTACACCAAAACCAAGTGCAAAAACCAAAAGAAAAGAGGTAAGTACTCTTAAAAAATTTGTTTTCATAGAATTTTATTTTTGTTTAAATCAGCCACTAAATTAATAAAAATCTTAACAATTTTTTAACATAATCACATTTTTAATGAGTTTAGAAATTAATGTGATCGATTTTTTGTAAATATATTACCAAATTATGTGAAAGGATTGTATTAAATTGTGTTTTAAATAGCTATAAAACAGTTTATTACGATTCAGTTATCCCAAAAACCTAATTTTTTTTTTTTAAAGAAAAAATTTTAGTTTTTAAAGCATAAAAAATATTTCGCTGACAAAAAACCAGGCATATTGACCTTCTGCAACATGACCTTTTGGTAATTTTTTGTTGCTTTTTACAACGAGTTTTACTTTATCAATGTTGGATTCAGAAATCGGTAATTCATAAACAACTGTTTTTGGAATTTGACCAGCATCCTCCTTATCGATATTCTTGAAATAGATCAACCTGTTTTTGTTTGATGAAATGTCATACAACTCAAGTCTTTCTGGAAAAGTAATGTAATCATTCATATAACTCAATGCATGTATTCCAATTGAGTTTGTTTTCAAGCCCTTTGGAATGTTGATCTCGAGCACCATATCTCCAGAGCTTGGAGGAATGGTTGACTCAGAATCATCATTTTTTTGAAATCCGTTCCATTCTCCACTTCTAAAGTCAGTATCACCCAAAATTCCATCAGATAATTTTGACAAGTTTTTATAAGTTGGGTGAGGAGATGTGGTCAGCTTATAATCTTCGATATTTCCCGCTGTTGCATAATAATTCCTTGAAGTTGTTTCACTTTCCTTCCACCCTTTTTTGAATGCTTTAATCTTTAATGTTGTTGACCTATCGATCTTTATTGGAGAATCATACAATAAAGAAAGAGAATCCGGCTCAGTCCCATCAAACGTGTATCTGTAATCTGGTTTCCCAATAGCGTTAAAAATTTCAACAAAAATAGAGTCTTTAAAAAGTGTTTGTTTTGATACTATTAAAGGAGCTGAAAGTGGCATGTTGGCTCCAAAGCTTTTTGATCCGAAGTTGATATCAACATTATGATCTTGCAAAAGCTGGTTTTGCTCTGCAGTTTTTATATTGGTATTCCACAGATATAAATTTTTAAGTGTTGAATTTTTAAGGAATTCATCCACCCCTACATAAGATACATTGGTGTTGTTTAAATTTAAACTTTTTAGATTATCATTAATTTTTTTT
>MDSZ01092267.1_pt1 | contig 10295 bp, 8 predicted proteins | sample 811201 | NCBI WGS metagenome assembly MDSZ01 (sample SAMN05326647, study PRJNA326480) | marine metagenome | isolation source: seawater | place: Indian Ocean: North | collected 2010 | reverse complement strand
TTCCATTATCCAAAGACATATCTGATATATTTAACGGGGGCGCGCTCGATAGCTCCTGAGCAGCTGGACTAAAAGTTCCAGTTACGGGACAATAAAAATTAAAATTAGCTGAAACCTTCAGGGGAGCAAAGGGTTCAGCATTAAACGAATAGCTTGATAAATAGCCAGAGTTAAGTTGCAACCCATTAAAATTAATAGCTACGGGCTCTCTTTCGTTAGCGACATTATTAACTAGAAAGTCCTCTCCCGTCACAAAATAAGATATAGACACCGTCCCCTTGACTGGGGCACCGGCTGAAAATTCGTAAGAATTTTTCGATAATGTATTAAAATTAGGATTTATTGAGCTATCTAACTTTAAATCTACCGAGTCACAGAATATGTCCTGACCGCTTACGGTTATTCTAGCGTCCTTTTGAGTATAGTTTACCATCTTTTTGCTTGTATTATACTAATAATTACACTATTATAGTGTAAATAAGATAGAAAGGTACAAGGTAAAATGGCATCAATATATAACGTTAGTCAATGGCTCAGTTCGTCTACCTATAAAAAGAACGATTTTGTAGAAGACGCATCAATTAGCCAAAGATATTGGTACTCAACCCAAGACGGCAATAACTCAAATAGTCCTGCTGTAGGGTCTGCATATTGGAATGGAAACATTAATATCACGATAAACGGAGCGACATCTATTGAACCCTACTTCTTTTGGACTCCATCTTACAACCTTACAGTATCTCACGAGCCTAAAATAAATTCAATACAATTTGGGGAGGGATATGAACAAAGACTGAAAGATGGCATAAGTAACAATAAGTTAAATTTATCCTTATCTTTTGAAAATAGAAACGAGCAGGAAGCGGGTGCTATACTGCATTTTTTACATAATAGAGAAGGGTATTCAACCTTTTACTTCAAAACTCCAGCCCCTTATTCTATTATAAAGAAATTTATTTGTAAAAGCTATAGTAGTAACTTTGTCTTTGCTGATAATTATACTATCCAATGCTCTTTTCAAGAAGTATCATAATAGAAGATGGCAGATAAAATAACCACATCACAAGCTGAAGATAGCTTAAAGCAAATCTCCAAGGAGGCAATAGCTTTAGAGGCCTCCTCTATTATATCCCTATACGAAATAGACTTATCTCAAGTAAAATTAAACTTAAATTTAAATTCTTCAACCGTTTTCGGTGACGCCGGATTGCCCGAAGTCATAAGATTTCATAATGAAGAATCCTTAAATCAAACTAGGATATCTTTCAGGAGTGAGATGTATCACCCAATGCCCATTATCACAGATGGATTTGAGGTAAACTCAAATGGCTCTCTGCCCAGACCGAGCCTTACCCTTACTTCGCTAAAAGGTATACTGAACGAAGCTGACAGCAACACATATTTCGGCTCATTAAAATCCGCCATACTTGAACTAGATAATATGCTTGGGGCAAAGGTAACCAGAATAAGAACTTTTTATAAGTTTTTAGACTCGGGAAACAACCTACCCGGAGTGGGTGACTACACTGGGTCAGTAAACCCAGAGTTTCCCAAGGAGACTTACTTCATAGAAAGAAAAGTGAATGAAGACAAAAACGCAATACAGTTTGAGTTAAGCTCAGTTTTAGATGCAGAAAATTTTAATTTGCCCTCCAGAACCTGTGTCGCTAACAGATGCCCTTGGGTGTACCGAGGTGATGGATGCTGCTATGAATTTAAAAACTTAGGTAGCGAGGCAGCGCACGGAGCGACGGGTCACTTACCGGATTTCGCCCCGCCCATAGCTAACGACCAAGACGAACACATGACCGGAATAATTTCGGGTTATGACCCAACTGCGGTTACTTCGTCAAATGTCTATGATTACACCGGTCTATACCCCAAGGTGTACGCAACTGGTGACGTAGCTTGGATCGAAAAAGAGGGTGTGAAATATTACTACGTCGCCAAAACGGACGTGCCCAGCGATTTTCCCCCGCCACATACGACCTACTGGGAGGCTGATAGATGCTCTAAATCTCTAGAGGGTTGTAAAATCAGATGGGGAACCGCGGGGTCAGCGAAAAAATATACTAATCCGCCAGCCACAGACACCGGACCAGCTAATACATTTTTACCTTTCGGCGGATTCCCCGGAACCAACACGAGAACTAGCGTTCAATAATGAATTACCTTACCGATCAAATTAAAAACGATATCATAACTCACTCGACTGACGAGTTTCCGTCGGAGTGCTGTGGTATTATCTATAAAGGTAATCAAGGGTACGAGTTAACAAAATGCAAAAATGTATCCAAAAATAAGGAGTATAATTTCTGCATATCTCCACTTGAATATTTAAAAGCTAACCAGCTAGGAGACATTAAAGCTTACTATCACTCCCACACAAAAGACAAGGAGGGAGTATTTTCAGACGCAGATAAAAAGAATAGTCGTGGTCACGGAATACCGCTTGTAATGTATTGCGTCTTAACAAATGAATTTTTAGAATATAAATAAAGATGGCATTAGTAACACTACATGGAAAACTAGGAGAGACTGTTGGTAAAAAAGAGTGGAACCTTCAAGTCAAAAGCGTGTCTGAAGCCTTCGCTGCAATTAATGCTCAAAGCCAAGACTCTATTAGAAAATTTTTCATCAAAAGAGAAAACGCTTATTCTAGGTATGATGTTCTTGTTAACAAAGAAAAGACAAACCCTTCCGACAACACTAGAGATAATGATTTAACTTTAGAAAGAGGAGACATTGAGTCAATAGATATTGTTCCGGTTTTGGAAGGGTCATTTCTCGGATGGGCCGGACTATTACTTGGCGGTGTAGGTTTGGGTTTAGCTAATAACCCCATGTCAGCAATGATGGCTTTAAACTTACTTTTTCAAGGGGCTAGCTACCTACTGTCGGAACCGCCCGAAATGCCGGAGCAAAGACAAATAACAAATCCAAGTTCAGACCCCACGCAACTAGCTAACTCATATTTATTTAGCGGCCCCGTTAACGTACTAAATGAAGGCGGGCCAGTTCCCATAGGTTATGGAAGACTTATTGTAGGAAGTCAAGTAATTATGAGCGCTTACGGAGTCAAGAGGGTACTCGTACGTGAAGCAGGGAGGGTTAGATAAACCATGAGCGTGCTAAATAATTTTTTAGGTAATGTCGACGTTGCACAAGTCTTTGGTATTGATGTCTCGTCCGCTAATTCTGATGCGCAAGCTACTTTCGGCTCGGGTGATATAGTTTTAATTGATAGTTCTGGCGAAGGTGTTATATCTGGAATATTCCCAGACTCACATGAATATTCGGGTACGACGGGTTTCCTGACAAGTAGATCGATAATAAAGACTGTAGACTTAATTAGTGAGGGGGAAATTGAAGGTATTGTCAGTGGAGAATTCATACCTACAGGCACCAACGTTGAAGGTCAGATAGGTTGGGATAGCGGTTACATGCAACCACTCGCCTCTCAACAGCCAGAGGCCTTCTTGAGGTCTATTTACCTAAATGACACGCCCGTAGTTAGCGCTGACGGCCTATATAATTTCCAAGCTGCTCAAGTGTCGATATCTACAGGTCCTCCGTCGGGCATAGTTACTGGAGACATGTTCCTTGGCGTTAACTCTGACGAAGGCTTAGAAAAAACTAGGAACATAAATGAACGATTAAGAGGTCCCGATATAAACGATGAGGATCAAAATGATTTTTATTACTACCCTAAAGTATATAGATTTTTTAATACAGACCTGCAGAGCTTTAGGGTAAATATTAAGATTCCCTCGCTGACCTACACTAAAGTAGCGTCAGACCCTCATCAAGAACAGCCTTGGCCAGACTCAGAAATCGGCCAAATCAGGGGTAGTGAATTAACATTTAAAATAAGATATCGCCCCCTGAGAAGAGACAAGGGCGGTAACCTAGACTTAAGTGCTAACAGGCAGTGGTACGGATCTGGAGGAGCAGGAACAGCACCGTTTGTCTCCACTGTAAGAGGTTTAATTAGAAATGCATACTTGCACCCAATCACTATAAATGTTAATCAAGATATAGTTGAAAATGACGTCGTAGGATGGGAGCTCGAAATTACAAGAACGACACTGGACTCTATTGAAAGTCACATTAATAACCAAAGCTTTGTTGACTCGGTTACAGAGATAAGCAAAAACACTTTGTCTTATCCTAATTCAGCAATAGCTTCAATGTCTTTTAATGCTGAGTATTTCTCTCAAGTACCCAACAGGTCTTTCGACATGAGGTTACTAAAAGTTAAGGTACCAACAGGTTATGATACTTTAACTAGAAAATATTCCAGTAGTGAATGGGACGGGACTTTTCAAAGCGAAAAGAAATGGACAGATAATCCAGCGTGGATATTCTATGACTTAATAACTAACAAGAGGTATGGATTAGGTAAATTTTTGGGAGATGTTCAAGTAGATAAATGGACTCTTTATGAAATAGCAAAATTTTGCGACACCCTAGTATCTAATGGCGAAGGAGGACTAGAGCCTAGGTTTACCTGCAATGTCTTAATCAACACCAAGGAGGAGGCTTACAAAGTATTAAAAGATTTTGCTAGTACATTTAGATCAATACTGTACTACGGGCTTGGCAGAATTAACATCTCTATGGACAAACCTAGAGACGTTATCGCTCAATTTAATAACGCTAGCGTAGCAGAAGGTAATTTTACTTATTCTTCCACGCCCCTTAAGAGTATTCCAACCGTTTGCTTGGTTAGATATAACGACAAAGAAAATTTTTATAAGCCCGCCGTAGAATATGTCGAAAATACCGAAGGTATAAGAAAATACGGAATAAGAGAAAAAGAAGTTACTGCATTTGCTTGCACTAGCCGTTCGCAAGCCATAAGGCTAGGCCGATGGATATTAACGACGGAACTATCCCAAGGAGAAACGATATCCTTCAGCGCGGGAACAGAGGGAATGCTACTGCGCCCCGGTGATGTCATAAGAGTTACGGACGCTAACAGATCAAATACTCACCATGTAGGACGAGCAGTAAAAGCTCTAGCTAACGAAATAGTGCTAGACAGAGTAGTGAGCTTATCAAACGGCACTAATTACAGCCTGACACTGACAACGCCAAGTTATTTCTATGATGAGTCTATAGTTTCAGTAAACGGGCAAGACAGCTTTTCTGGCTTCAGAAACGCTCATGTACAGAGTTTTGATTTTGATCCAGCGAATATGTATGAAGTTTCTAACATCGCCATAAGTGGCTGTTCAGAACCTAGTGGTACTAGATTAGTTTATACCGATGGCGGTGGATCAGAAACTATGTTCTCGGCGGTTGGTAAAGAAATTGTAGATGGAGCAACATGGTCTATTACGACCTTAACCGAAAAAAATAATAACCTATACACAATTGTATCCACAAAAGAAAATGACGACCTAAGCTTCGGCATAGAAGCTATGTCTCATAATACTGGTAAATATAATTTTATAGAATCTGGAATATTTTATTCTTACATAGAATCACCGTCTAATTTAACAGCATCTCCGCCCGCACCGCACGCCGTATCCTTAGTACAACAAGATCACCCAAGTAGTCCATATGGGTCTACAAAAAGAATTAAAATAACAATATCGCCCTGTAACGGATTACCCACTTCATGCGATAAAGGTACAGCGATAGGCTACAAGGTCTTTATTAAACAAGCCTCATCTTGGTCCGCCTCGGATTACAGGGGATCAACCAGTATACCTAAAGACGACTATCTACATACGACGGTGTATTTTGATGATTTCGGTGCGGGTATAGATCCATTCTTATATTACATCCCAAAGTCTAACGAAAAATATATCGTAAAAGTCTTTGCGATAAACTCTTTGGGTACCTTATCAAATGACGGCGTAGATGGACAGGATGAATCCAGTAACGCCTACTACGAAATTTCAGGTCACTTTCCAGTAAAAGATATTAAAATACATTCACTGAGGCTTAATAGCAACTATACATACAATGAAGTGCCGGAAACCGGACACCTAGATGGGGGCACAAGTTACAAGATGAACAAGGAGTATTACAACTCCAACAACAGCAAAGATGCAGACGTCACATGGAACACTCAGTTCTTAAACGAGAGCAGCTTTAACCTACCAATCACGTACAGAGTAAGTATTCACGAGCCTAGCGATGCTTCAGCTTTACCCGGCACGCTGCTAAAAGAATATACCGTTACAGATAACAGATTTAATTTTACTTTTGAAAAAAATAAAGCAGACATAACCAGCGGACCCAAGAGAAGGTTTGATATGGTTGTTACGGCTGTAGACGAAAACGGAATAGTTTCATCTGGAGCAACAGATGCAGGCGTAAACTTCGGGTGGGATATCATAGAAGTAGCGAATCCAAAACCAACGGGATACTATTTAACTCCTAGGCGCAGAAATTATTCAACTGTGGCAGCACAATATTCCTGCGATAACATTTGGACTGACCAATATATTGACAGTGATGGTTTTGTTCATCTAGATTTATTGGGTAATAATTATTCGGACATAGCTGGCGGTTACGCCTATGTGTCAAAACACCCCTTCTCTGGCCAAGACTTTAATACCGATGGCTCACCCAAATTACCTAGCGATAGAGTCTTTGCCAACTTCACCGGCGAAAACGAAGCCTTTAAAAGCGGGGAGTATGTAATTACCGAAACAAATTTCGAAGCACCGTCGGGACAAGTATTTTCAAGCAATGATTCTAAAATAACCTTTAAGCCAGACATTACTGGAGAATTTTCTCCGCCGTATTACATGGCCATTAAATTGTATGACTCTTTTGATAAAGGAGTTAAAGACGCCGGAAGTAATACCACTTGGAATAATGGCTTATTAAATAACGCTGGTTCATCAGCAATTTATGGAGACGGACTGTTCTTGGGGTTTGCTAAAGATACAACCGGAGTGGGTGGCGACATAATTAAATCGTCATACACCTTCTCAACGGGTCATTCTGGGTTATACCTTGGTGACCCAGATCAAGGAGGTAACCACTGTAATACAAGCGGTACTTTTTCGACTCCGATATTTCCCACTAAATACTACAGTGCGAACCAAGGCGGATTTAAGTATTGGATACGGATCAATGTTAATGGTCAGTGGGAAGGTCAAGGCGTGTCTCATGTTAAAGTTCTAACTCAAAAAGACGTAATGACTCTTTACGACTACAGGGGCTTTTATGAATACAGTTGTTCTATAAGTCAACTCACCAAGGGTTCGTACGGCCCATTTTACACATACCCTCCGGGCGGAGGCACAGCTAATTTAGGTACCGCGCCATTAACCTTCCCAAATCACCCAGAGTCTATGGCTAGGTGTAGGTTCAGAATGGGTCAAATGAATGAAGACGGAAGTATTCCATATAAATATGTTCCCGGCGGTGCTGCCGCAGGAGGCGGGGCTAACAATGCTGAGAATGTATATTTTTCTGGTGTTACGACCGCCTACGGACTACCTTTTTACCAAGTAACGGGAGTAACATTGCATAATGAAATATACGATAACTCCAGCTTCTTAACTGAGGAGCTTTCAAGAGCGGGCGTGGCCATTAGTTATACCAAACTTAGCGCTAGTACGGCAAATGCTCATTACGATAAAATCGATTCCTATAATGAAAGGGGGCAGCTAATCGCAGGTAAAAATCGACCCCTTAGAGGCTTCAGGAGATTTAGGGTATACTTTGATGAAAACAATTTGCCGCAACCTAATGACTCTGAAGGCTTAGCTTCATACGCGGTTGTAGGCTTGAACTGCTGGAACGGAAAATATGAGTCTTGGCCGAGCGCGAGTAACTTAACTAAAAACTTACTTTTTGCTAAAGACGGCACGGGCATTTTCCCGAATAGCACTCAGTCTTATCTAAGAGAAGGAGACCTTTTTGAGAATATACCCGGAGTATGGAATCATCACCCAGCTGGATTCGGACAAGGGTTCGGAGGTTTAGTAAAAACTCAAAAGTATTTTGACATACATTTAGGTAGAATGATTGATGACAGCTATCTTAATGAAGGATTCTTCGGGGTTGTAACCACAAATGATTACGGAATATCCAGTCAATTAGTGAGGCTTCCTCAATACCATGACTGGGACGACAGCACCCCTGACCAAGGATCGCTGCACGAGGCAGTATACGAAGAACTACCTTTTGTAACTAAAACTATAACGGACGGCGGAGACGGCGCTGGAGTTTGGACGGAGATGTATTAATGGAAAAGAATTTTAAAAAGATACTCTTATTAATTACCCACAGCGGTGAAAGATATACCTTTTCTGTACCCGAGGATAAAGACCACATGGACGTATACAAATACGCCCTTAAGGTAGAAGACTTAGAAGAAAAAGATATAAAGAAATTATTATATTTCCCTAATACTATTTATGACCTTGAAGAGGTGCAGTATTACTATGATGATGAGAAAGAAGAGTTTGATGACAAAGAGATGTCTATTGACTTTAAGATAGATGAATTTAGAAAACAGAGAGCCTTATTATTCAAGGCGCTAGATATGGAGTTTATGCGCTCATTAGAAAATATAGAATGTGAAAGCTGCAGACAAGGGATAGTCGACATAAAGAACCACATGAGAGACTTACCGGACTTTCTAACTGAGTATCTTAAGCAATTTGATGCCAAAGACATTATCTCTTTTAATTGCTTTGATAACGTGTATGATATAACAATGATTAATGGCGGCAGTGGTTACACAGAAGCGCCCAAAGTCAATATATCTGCTCCGGACTCAGAACACAAAGGCGTTCAGATGGAAGCGGAAACTGAGATAAACGCTGAGGGAAAAGTTACTGGTATAAAAGTAACACAGATCGGTAGCGGATACAAAACCGCCCCTAAAGTTAACATAGAAAAACCAACCAATGGAAATGTGGCAACCGCATTTGCTTCATTCCCAGAAAATGATATATTTAACGTAAAACAATAAATCAATTTATTATGCCTATTATAGTCAAAAAGAAATACGGATACACAGCCTCGGTAGACCAAGGCTCAAATAAAATTATCGCCTGCTCTAAGGCTAACTGGGCAGCAGTAAGAGATGGAAGCTTCATTACTCTAGACTCCGACGAAGTTTTCTACAAAGTAATTTCAAAGAAAAAGTTTATTTACAAAAAAGACGTCACCGTATTAAATCAAAGCCAACTAAAGTTAAACACAAATACTGGCGCGCTACTTAGCGTAGACGATGACATATCTTTCACCTGTAATGAGTATTACGTTTCCTTAGTTACGATCGCACAAGGCGGGCAAGGCTATGAAGTTGGAGATATTATTACACCCCAAGGAGGGATATGCAAATATAACTCAATAGATGAAATCGATATCCCAGCCCAGATTACTGTAGATGAGGTTGGCGAGAATGGAGAGATTTTATCGCTTAGCTTGACTACAGCCGGCGCCTATACCGTTCCACCGCTAGCTAATTGTGGAGTCGTATCTGACCTAGGAGAAGGAGCGTCAATTAATGTGACATGTAAAGCCTCTGATCTTCTAACGGTAGAAGATAGAACTATAACTTTAATAGAGCACGAGTCGGATCATACCATCCTGCACTTGAACCACCCGCTTCCCCCTAAAAGCGGTAATGGTGAAATTAAAACTGAAAAGTGGGAACTAACAATTAATATAGATTATCCAACAGCTTCAAAGTACAGTGTGAATTATGAAATCACAAAAGACTTTACTCCGCACAACGATATTCCATTAATACATGGCGACATGTCTTCTAGTCATTTAGTATATAATGAAGCTATGGCGATTATTGATCAACGCCTAAAAGACCTAGAGTCTTAATTGTGTAATATTCCACCTTGACGTTTTTCCTTAATCAAGGTAGTTGTAATTTGATTTTCTATGATCTTGGCTAGCTCTCTGCCTCTTTCTGGGCCGATTTGTCCGCCGTCGCTAGTAACGTCACCATTTTGGTCTATGTTAACATTAATGGTTATGTTGTTAGCCATGCCCGTATCTCCCCTCAGATCGCCTTCTGGGGCGATTGTGGACTCGCTACCGACGTAACCTCCGTCAGCCATTTTTCTTAGTCTGCCAGCATTTAAAGCGTGGAAAAATCCTACCCCATGACGCTTAACTGCGTTAGCGTTTATTACGTATTCTCCGCCCATCAGCATGGAGGGGACGGTATCTTTTTTGTAGCCGCCCTGAGCATCGCTGTCCCAAGCGTTCATCGGATCTTTTGCCCAACGCCGCTCTTGTCTCCAGTTGCTAAATCGTTTACTACCTTTGTCCCATAAAGTTTGCCTTTGACCTCC
>MDSZ01255481.1_pt1 | contig 10297 bp, 4 predicted proteins | sample 811201 | NCBI WGS metagenome assembly MDSZ01 (sample SAMN05326647, study PRJNA326480) | marine metagenome | isolation source: seawater | place: Indian Ocean: North | collected 2010 | reverse complement strand
TGTAGATTGGCCCTCTTCATCAAGCCATTTATTGGCAAGGTTATCGAATGGCAGCAGGTCAACCCTGTCGATGAAGCCCCTGATATTTATTGGTGCAATTTCCACGCCTTCTGTGAGCTCAGGAGGAAGGGATATCTCCACTCCACCATCGATGAAATTGTCAGTACTCCACTCTAGCGATATTGGAGAGGAGTCCGCACAGGAAGTTTCGGATGACACTATGGTACCTATACGACCAATAGCGGGTTTGGGTACTGGCTCCGCTAGCCATTCCCCCCATTGCTTGAGGTTCATGCCAGTAAGGGAGTGGAGGCTGTGGGTTGCGACTGCGTCGGAGCGTTCTAGCCAAGGTGCTCTAGAGTCTAGAGACTCAAGAGCTATTTGCATCAGTTCACCTTCTCCTATTCCAGAACGAGCGATGCTAGGATTCTCCGCTACGGCAGATAGTTCTCTCTCGCCGCCCATTGGAATTTTCAGAACTCGGGAAAGGACATCATGATGAACGAGATGAAGGAGATTTCCGTGAGTTCTTCTGTCGATTTCTTCATCGATAAGTTCCTCGTTTCCTGCCATGAGCTCCCTGGATAGCCAACCGCTCCTAGGGCACTCTAGCCATTTCTGAAGTCTTGTGGGAGACCATATTCGCACATCCTGCTCTGCTCCTACTGAGTGGCCATGCCTCGAATCGCTTACCATCGAACCGGTAGGGTGGGGTGAGAACGGCCTTGGGTCAATGGAGACGGTTCTCTTTCCCCCAACACCAATCCCACCCACTACTGGCCATCTAGGGTTATTCCGAGGCTCCTCTACTCCGTCGGGGGTTTTTGCGTTGAGGCTGGCAGTTTCCAATGAGAGAATGTAGGGTAGGGCAGACTTGGGCAAATATCCATCTTCATCTGCTCTGAATGGTTGTCTTCTTTGACGATCAGATTGCATCTCCGGGTCGAGCCCAACTGATACAGCGCTGGGGTTGATTGGGGGTCGAGAGGGGGGCTTATCTTTCCTAATCTGTATCCCGTCAAACTGACGGAAATCCCTCGGAGAAGACAGTTGTCCCTCCGTGGGATTGATCTCCGCCTTACTGCCATCTGGATCGAATGATGAAGCCCACTCCCTGATAGGTGCTGATGGGGGCCTGGTCTCGTCCAATGCAGGGTCTAGTACTATCACCTCGGGTGCTGAGTTGAGAAGGTGATTGAGATGGTGCCTTGCATCACGGATTGGCCCGTCTGGCCTTAGGATATCCATTGAGTTCCTCTCTTCATCGCCAATGAATGGGACCTTTGTGACCCTGAGGTTCCACGAAGACGAAGACAGGTTGGACAGGATGGTTAGGTCAGAGTTGCATCCTAGTGCATCTCGTGGGCTCGTTAAGCGAACGCGCCCTATGGCGCCAGTTCCACTACCTCTGATAGTCGACTTTCGGCACAGGGAGGTAATCTCCTCGACCCATTCGTGACCATTATCCGGGGCCTTCTGACCGGCTATGGACTGCATCTCTCTGAGTTTTGAATGATTTCTCCAAATTTCCTGAATCACGGATGCGGGAGAAGATGAGGCCCCATCTATAATGTCCATAGTTGATTCGATGTCGATTGATGATAGTGTCCTTAGCAGCCATTCGTCCCCGTTCTGCGATGATTCTGGCAAAGGCAGCCTTTTGCCGGAAGCGCATCCAATGGAAAAGTGCCCACCATCCAGAGCCTTTCTGTCTTCGGGCCTAAGTAGTGGCCTTAGTGAGTTGACCACGCAAAGAAACCACCATTGTGCGCATTCTTTTTCTGGGCCGTTCTGCTCTTCTGAAGAAGGCCGCGATAGAGTGGAAAGCCAGCGAAAAAGAGCCCCGGGGCCACCAAGAACATGCTCCTCTCTTGCGAGATTTGTCAATAACTGAGAGTTGGGTTTAGGGCAAATCGAACTGTCAGATGGATGCTCTGGAGGTGTGTCGAATAGAGGGATTGCCTCCTGCAAAGAAAGCGCTCTTAGAGATTCGAGGGAGAACGAATCTGGACCATATGGTACATTGGCCAGGAAGATAATCCAATGGGCAACCGGGTCAGAGGAGAGCATTCTCCTAGACCTATGAACAATTATTCCAATATCGGTGAGGAGCCTCTCCCACTTGTTCCCGTTTTCTTCTAATGAAGGATCCACTATCATCACTCTTGCATTGGGATTTGCAAGTAGTTTCTCTTTAGTCAGCCTAATTGTGGCATCGAATGAGTGATCCTCTCTCCGCAAAAGAATCCTCCTGGCGACTGGACTGTCCCGTCCCGCTTCCCTCTCAGTTCTGACTATCCAATCGGGAAGATCTTCGGGATCGGTGATTGGGTGCCGGTCAAGCAGAAGATGGCCATGATAGCCCAGACGGAAGTTTCCGGGATATGTCAGCTGGTGGATGGGCCTGTGGCGGGAAATCTGCAATAGCATCTCTGTATGGGATTTGCACAACCCAGGAGCATGGTCCAGAAGGACAATTCCGTCGATGTCGGAAATGCTGAATGGCTCCTTACCCGACTTTAGCTCATCAATAATCCGAGGAACTACCATGTCGGGATGGGTCCCTCCAAGCTTTCTCTCGAGCCTGAGAATGATTTTTCTAAAAGTATGAATCCCCGGCCCATCCCATCCCTCTAGAGCTAGTTCACTCGAGAGTTGGGCGTGCAGCGAAGCCAAAGCACGTGTCTTTCCCTTCCCCCAATTCATCTCTGGAAGTGGGTTAATCAGGGGGAAGCCGAGGCTTGCTGATTCCTTAGAGCACTCGGAATGTAGGATTTCCTCAAATGGGCCGTCATTTTGGATTGGCCTTGGGAGCCTGAAATCCGCTAACAATGAGGCGGCAAGTGAGGCGATTGTATGATGTAGCGTGGTATCTACTGCACCACTGAGGCCCAACTCAGAGATTGCCTCTCTTCGTGAGTTCTCATTTGGATATATGACCAGTATTCTTCCAGGAGCAGCCTCTGACCTACCGGGGTTCAAAGCTTGAGTGAGTATCTGCCTTCGCAACCACCTCGGTAAATTTCCCGGACTGGTCTCCTCGTTGGTCACACAATATTCCATGGACGTCACCGGGCCCTCTCCGAGCATTCGCCATGCACGACGGGGGTTATTCAACCCAACTGAAAATTCTATGTATTTTCAACGAGAAAGCTTAGGTCTGCGTGGAACCAATGCCGCCAACATGCAAAGCAAGGTAGATGCTCCGGAAGCTGGCAGGGCGTCCCCCATATTTGACTCGGGCTCTGGAATCTCCCAATCTAGAACTAAGATCGCAGTCATGTCTTCTCCATCCCACGGATTTGGGGGTGTGACTTCCAGTGATTGTGGTCCAGACGAAGGAAGCATTACCGCCTCGTGCAGAACATGCCCGTAGTTCTCAACCCCGTTTGAGCCGTCGGGGTAGTAGGCATTGTCCTCCACAAAGAGAATCCATGCTTGCACGGTCGCTGGCTTGGATGACGGAGTGAGAGACTGCGCTAGATCAATATCCCAATATAGCTTGAGTCCATTTTCTGTTGCCTCTGCCCCGAGAGAGAGCGTTCCGTCTCCTTCGAATGGATGGCTGGAGCCAATTGAGAGGGATGTGGAGTAGTCGGTATGAAGACTGTTTGACTTAGGATTGGTACCCATGTAAATCCTCTCTCCATCGAAAACTGTCGCCGGAGCCAGTCTTGACAGGCCTCCGATGTTCGTTGAAGCACTGCCATAACTTGACTCCCAGCGTTCCTCGGTTGAGTTGCTCCCAAAGGGATCCATTGTCTCAAACTTGTGTCGGTGGTAATGAATCCGCGCAATATCGTCATCTCCTATGGCCTCGTCCAATGCCGCCTCAGATGTTACACAGTTCATGCACCATGTTGCAGTGTAAACCTCCACTAGCCCCGGAAGTTCGTCTATTCCGCTGGAGACTGAGGTGTTTGTCAGATTCTCAGAGAGGTGAATGGAGATTCCTCCCATCGACCCCCCATTTACCCCTACCCTGGCATCATCCCAGAGTGATTCGCTTATCGCAGAAGTCTGCATCGGAAGGAGCAAGAGGAATGCCATGGTGAACGCGGCAACGACCCTCATGAAGGATTCGAGGCGGGGCTGTTATTGAACGCTTACGGGTCATTGTGATGATTCGAATGCCTCTATCGACCTGTCGATGTCGTCTTCAGTAATATGCAGATGAGTGACTGCTCTGACGGATGAGTCGTCTATGGTTAGTATGTCGATGCCCTTGCCTGATAGCCGCTCTACAAGGTCGTCCGCCCCACCTTTCTCGCAACCGATGTATACCATGTTTGTCTGAACCTGGTCTAAATCGACTTTGAACGAGGGCATTTGCTCTATTGCCTCTGCAAGCCTCCTAGCTTGACGATGATCCTCCTCAAGCCTATCGATGTTATTTTCCAATGCAAATAGGCCCGCGGCCGCTAGGACTCCAGCCTGTCGCATACCACCTCCGAACATTTTTCTCCATCGGTAGGCCCTATGAATCATCTCGGAGGTTCCGACTAAAACACTTCCAACTGGTGCGCCTAGGCCCTTGCTCAAGCAAATTGATACAGAGTCGTAGTCTCTAGCGATTCTAGAAACGTCTACCCCCGTAGCCACTGAGGCATTGAAAATCCGGGCGCCGTCAATGTGAGATGTGCACTCGTTTTCCCTGGCGACATCTGCAATCGCATCCATTTTCTGGAGAGGATAGCATGTTCCCCCGCCCCTGTTGGATGTGTTCTCGACGCAGACCATTGAGCCGTTAGGGAAGTGCCCTAGGCTGCCATCTCCCTTTCGCACTGCTTTGGCGACGTCTGCTGGTTCCATTATTCCCATCCTTCCAGGTACCAATGCAACTGAAACGCCAGATAGGGCGGCAAATCCTCCTCCCTCGTAGATGTAGATATGGCTGTGAGACTCGGTTATTATCTCGTCTCCTGGTTCAGTCTGAGCCCTAATTGCAGTGGCGTTGCACATTGTTCCGGATGGAACGAAAAGAGCCGCTTCCTTGCCTAGCAACGAGGTCATTCTGTCCTGCAACTCGATTACAGTTGGATCGTCTCCGAGAACGTCGTCTCCAACTATCGCTAGGGACATCGCCTCCCTCATCTCAGCAGTTGGCTGGGTGACTGTGTCACTTCGTAGATCAACCCGGTCACCTGGGTATTCCCTCATGCCCCCCAACTGCGTTCTTCACATAACTAGTGCGATTCAAAGGAGACTACTTTCTGATGTCCTCGGAATACATGTATGAACGTTCTTTGGAGCCACCCTTGCCCTTCTTGGAACTGGAAATGTATAGTACTGCCATGGTCCCAAGAACCACGGCCGGAACTCCGAACATTAGCACAGTCATCCATAGGGGCCTCTCAATCTTGTTGCACTCGGCTTGGCCTCCGTCCTCCTGATCATACCCCGATGGGCACTTTGTCTGCTTGATTGATCCGGCCTCCTCAACGAAGTAGCCAGGTTCTGCATTTTTGCACCAAGACCTTCCGCTTTCGGGCTGGAAAGAGCCTGGCTGGCAGGGTGTCTGAGCTGGTGATCCGGGCTGCCCGACGAAGTTCCCCGCAGATGCATCGATGCATCCGTCACTTCCGGAATCGGGTTGGTAAGTTCCCACGCTGCAGGAGGTCTGGGAAAGAGCTCCCTCCTCAGGAACGTGGTGCCCTGGCATTGCATCCGTGCAATCGGTTTGGCCCTCAGCAGACTGGAATTTGCCCTTGGGGCAAGGAGTCTGACTACTGGAGCCGGGAGAGGGTACGAAGCTCCCTTGGCTTGCTGCCAAGCACCCGGTCTGCCCCGCATCGGGTTGGAACTCGCCAGCCGGACACTGAGTCTGCTCGGAAGAGCCGGGCTCGCTCACGAAATGCCCAGTTGAAGCCTGGATGCAAGATGGCTGGCCCCCTGGTTGGTACTTTCCTGCTGGGCAGGGTGAAGTTGCGCTTCCATCGGAACTAGCCGTCTGCCCCTCGGGAACCGGATCACAGCCTGCTGACCCCGAATCCGACTGGTATTCCCCAGATGCGCATGGAGTCTGGACTGTGGCGCCATCCAATCCGACGTAGTTCCCAGGATCCGCAGGAGTGCATTCCGACTGGCCTGGTTCAGAAGTAAATGAGCCGGCTGTGCAGGGCATCTGACTGGTAGAGCCAGACAAAGAGGAGAAGCTACCTGGATCGGCTTGGATGCAGGAGGTCTGGCCCGCCTCGGGCTGATATGTTCCGGGTTCGCATGGGCTCTGCTCCGCGGATGCCTCCGAATCAGTGTAGTGTCCCGCTTGTACCGCCGTACAGGATGCCTGTCCTGCCTCTGATTGGTACTCACCCGGTTGGCAAGGAGACTGAGAGGTCATCGTTGATTCAGAAACGAAGTACCCCGGAGATGCGTCGCTGCAAGTGGCCTGCCCTGGTTGAGACGAGTAAGTCCCTGGTTCGCAGGGTTCCTGGGATGTGGATCCAGCGGCGGAGGCATGGTATCCTGGGTTTGTGTTGAAGCAAGAGTCCATCCCGGAAATAATCTGGTAGGTCCCTGGTTGACAGGGAGTTTGGTGATGGGAACCCTCTGACGATACGAAATTGCCGGGGTCGGCCTGCAAGCAGGCAACTGTGTTACTCTGATCCTGATAGTATCCCGCTGAACATTGGACTTGTTGTGAGGAAGCCGCCATCGAAGTATAGTTCCCCGGAGATGTTGGGATGCAGGAGGTCTGGCCGTAATTGGGCTGGTAGGTTCCTGGTTGACAGGGAGTGTGAATTATCGAGCCAGGTTGGTCCACATAGTAGCCTGGTGATGAGGGGGTGCAATCCGATTGATTTGAAGAGCCGGATAGTGGCTGGTAGGTTCCAATGGAACATGGGTATTGCTGGTATGGAGGGGTTCCGTCGGCATACCATCCTGGATCGGCATCTATGCAATCCCCGTCAGACGCATAAGTTCCGGCTGGGCAGCCGTCCGGGTATAAATCCAGAATGAAGGGGATACCATCGCCGTCATGATCCCTCTCGCTCATTATTGCGTGTCTCCCAGGCCCTAGATCGACAAAGGCAGGGACGTTGCTGTCATTGCCTTCACCGAGCCCTAGTGGTCCCTCTTCGTGGGCTCCCCAGCACCATACCGATGCGTTTGTCGCGACCGCGCAGGTGTGTAGGCTGCCTGCCGAAATCTCTGCCACCCCCAGTCCTGTAGGCATGGAGACATCGACAGGTGTTGTGCTACCGTTGGTAGAGCCGTCACCGAGTTGACCGAAGTCATTCCTGCCCCAGCAAAGCGCGCTACTGTCATCCATTATAGCGCAGGTGTGGTCTATGCCCGCGTCGATCGATATTGCGGTCCTTCCCGCAGGAAGGGATGTGGCCCTTGGGTAAGTTGAGGAGTTTTCAGAGCCATCTCCAAATCGGCCATGGGTGTTGTTCCCCCAGCATTGTACTAGTCCGTCATCAAAGATCCCGCAGGTGTGCCCAAATCCGATATCCATTGCTACCAGGGATCTGTTCGCTGGCAGAATCGAAATCGGTGTTGGCGAGTTCTGGTCATTGTAGCCACCATCACCTAGGTGGCCGTGGTTGTTCTGGCCCCAGCACATCCCGCTGCCGTTGTCCAGGATTACGCAGGTTGTGTTCCCACCGGCGTTAATAGAAACAGGCACTCTTCCGGCGGGGAGGGGTATTTGCGTCGGAGCCAACCTAAGGGAATTGTCCCCGGTTCCTAACTGGCCGAAATCGTTGGCTCCCCAGCACCACACCGTGGAGTCATCCGCGATCGAACACGTATGGTGAAATCCGGTAGCGATTGTGACCATTGAAGCGCTCGTAACCGCGGGACCATGCGGCTGTAGGCAGTCCCCGCCACAGCTAATGTGGTTATGCCCTATCTGGCCAGAGGTGTCTATCCCCCAGCATTTCACTGAGCCATTCGTGAGTGCACAGGTGTGTTCGCCGTCGGGGCTAATCTCCGAGGCGAACTCTAGGCAGCAGGTGGTTGAGTCGAGTTGGTTTACACCTACTGGGGTGTGCTCGGGTGCCCAAGGTCCGGCACTGTTACCCAGATAACCCGTTCCCCAGCACTTGACTTCGTTATTGTCCATCACCACGCAGGTGTAGTTGTACGATGCCCCCAATGCAGTGAGGGAATAAATTGACCCGACCGTAGAGCCCGGCAGGCTGAGCCCCGAATGGGTGTTCATGGGACTGGATTTCTCTTCAAGTTCGATCTTGTCAGCGGATTGTAGGCCGGATGAAGCAGTCATCACGAGGAGGAGTGCGATTAGGGCTATTGGCAAGGCTCTGCTGTGTGCTGTCGGTTCGCTCATGTGCCCCGAGGTTGGTCAGAAGTATTAACGGTTTTTTCGGAAAATAGTGAGGTTCCCCCTCCATGGTCAAACTCATTTGTGGGTGGCGTCACGGCACGGCATGGCAGAGCAAAGTTCCGAGGTTGTGGAGTCTTTCCTATCCGACAACTGTCCACCTATGGGGATCTACGAGACACTGTATGCATTCAGAGACTCGTTCGGGAGTTTCATGGGGACTGAGGGGACTCATCCGTGGTCTCAGGGATTCCCACTGACGACACCATTGGAGGGGTTTGGAGGCCCGTCTCTTCCAGAGAGTGTCGAAGTGACTTGGGAGGACAGATTCTACCCGAAGGCATGGGGGCATCCAGAATTGCGGGATGCAATAGCAGACTACTACAACTCGCAATATGGTTCCAATGTTGAGCCTGAGAACGTAATGGTCTTCGCTGGGGGGCGGCCTGGCATCTACACAGTAATGGCATTCCTCAAGGAACGCGTCAAGGTTAGAATTGGAAACATAGAGTGGCCTGCTTATCTCGACATAATGGAGCAGACAAAAACCGAGTTTGAAGTGGTTCCATTCACCAAGGAGAATGGTTTCCATCCCAGTAATGAGTTGTACTTCGACCGTTCCAATACCAGTTCTGGTGCTCTTCTAATGCCAGTCATCTCCAATCCCCAGAACCCATCCGGGCAGACTCGCTCAGGAGAGGAGTTGCGGGAGCTAATCCAGATGGCAGAGTTACCTGGAAACGGCATTCTTCTGGATGAGGCCTACGAGATGTTCCACTCCCCTTCTGTAAGTGGAATAGAGTTCGTTGAGGATATGGACAACAGCAACGTGTTCATTGCAGGTGCTTGCACCAAAGGGCTGCAGTCACCAGGGATCCGTATAGGTTGGATGGTAGCCAGCAAGAAGAACATAGAGACCATGTCCAACTACTCCAGCTTCGGGATGGGCGGCGTTAGTCATCCCTCGCAGCACTATGCCATCAAGCTCCTCGAGCCTGAACGAGTAAAGAAGGCTAGGAAGGCTGTTGAGGAGCACTACAACTGGCAGAGGGATCGATATGGAAAGGCATTCGAGGAGATGGGTCTGGGTGTCTACACTGGCAACGGCGGTTTCTACCACTGGCTCGAACTCCCTGAGGGGATGTCCAGCGCCGAGCTAAACAAGCGGCTTTTCAAACGCGGTGCTGCAATCCTATGCGCTTCAGATTGCGACATGGCACGTCCTCATTCAAAGGATCCGAGCTACGAAACCCCATATTCTCGATTCTTTAGATTCTCATTTGGTCCACTATTGCCCGAGACGTTTGAGTCAGATATCCAACTGTTTAGTGAAGTTCTAGAAGAGTACAAGTTTGACTTCAAGAACAATACGTACAGTTAATTTCCAACAAATGCTGGTTCAGAGTCAGAATAGACCCCAGTATGGTCAAAAATTTAAGTGTGGGATTTACCCCAGAAGGCCGTGGCCGGACCAACTGCTGAACAGGCTGCAAAGATAGCAAAGGCAACTTACAATGAATTTCTAGAGGAGCCAGAGCGTTCCAAGCAAATTGGAAACATTCCCAAGCTAATCAAGAAGTTCGAAGGCGACTACGGAACTATGCTCAAGGGACTGCAGAAGAAATACGGGAAGGTCAGTGCCAAGAAGGCTGAGCCGGAACCAGAACCAGAACCAGAACCAGAAGAAGCCCCTAAGAAGAAGAAGAAACCTAAGGCGGAGGAGTCAGTAGATCCGGATGAGGCAAAGGCCAAGGAGGCGGAGGCGAAGGCCGCGGCTGCTGAGGCAGAGGCCGAGTTGAAGGCTGCAAAGAAGGCCCATGCCAGCGATTCTAAGGCTGCTATGAAAGAGGCGAAGGCGGTAGCGAAGGCCGAGATAGAGGCGAAGAAGGCTGAGGCTGGGCGGAAGGCTGCCGAGAAGCAGGCAAAGGCAGCGAAGAAGGCACTAGAGGAGCTCAAGTCGGCCTCCGGAATGTCACCAGAGGAGCTCAAGGAGAAGGAGGCCGAGCT
>MDSZ01122824.1_pt1 | contig 10297 bp, 11 predicted proteins | sample 811201 | NCBI WGS metagenome assembly MDSZ01 (sample SAMN05326647, study PRJNA326480) | marine metagenome | isolation source: seawater | place: Indian Ocean: North | collected 2010 | reverse complement strand
CGCAAAGCTTTGCACGCCCATGACCCCGGGAAGCGCGGCTGACCTGTCGCTTTCGCGCTGCCAAGAAATCGCGGCAATCCCTTAGGGTCTGTCTATGACACTGCCACGTTCCCCGGGCCTGTTCACTTTGGTGCTGATGGCTGGCACCAGCGTGATGTCGCTGAACCTCATCATACCGGCTCTTGGGAGCCTCGCTGAAGGTTTCGGGCTGAGCTACGCCACCGCCTCGTTCGTGTTCTCCGGTTACCTGATTGTTACCGGTGTGATGACGCTGGTCATGGGGCCGCTGTCCGACCGCTTCGGGCGCAGGCCAATCGTGCTGACGGCGCTGAGTATTTTCATTCTTGCCTCGCTGTGCAGCGCGCTGGCACCGAACGCCGTGTTTCTGTTCGTCTTCCGCTTCTTGCAGGCGGTCGTGGTCGCTGCCGGGGTGCTGGGGCAGGCCGTCGTCCGGGATACCTCTGCGAGCCAGTCTGACACCACCCGCAAGCTCGCCCTGATCGCCATGGCGATGGCGCTGGTGCCCTTGATCGGGCCCATGGCTGGCGGGGTGATCGCTGACCTGATGGGGTGGCGGGCCGTGTTCATGGCGCAGGCTGGGGTCGGTGCCCTGACCCTGCTGCTCTGCGTGTTCGACCTCAACGAGACCAACCAGCATCGCTCGGCGACCTTTCTGGCCCAGTTCCGCGCCTACCCCGGGCTGGTGTCCTCGCTGCGGTTCTGGGGCTACGTCATGACCCTGTGCATGGGGGTGGCAGTGTTCTTTTCCTTCCTCGCCGGCATGCCGTTTATCGCCAAGGCGCGTTTTGGCTTCGGCGAGACCATGATCGGGGTCATGCTCGGCACGCTGACGCTGGGCTATCTGGTGGCCAACGGTGTGCTCCGGCAGATTTCAGACCGCTTCATGCAGGCGGGCATCATGGTATTTGCCCGCGTGCTTGGCCTGATCGGGCCACTGATTTCCATGGCGTTTATCGTCCTCGGGTTCACCAACCCGATTGTCATTTTTGCGCCGCTGGTGCTGATGGGCGCAGCCAACGGGCTGTCCCTGCCCCTGGCCAATTCCGGCATCGTTTCGGTGAGACCGGATCTGGCGGGGTCGGCAGCGGGGCTGTCGCAGGCGTTGGTTTCATGGATTGGGGCGATGTGCGCCGCGCTCGTGAGCCTGCTGCTGACCAGCGCCCCGTCGACCTTCGTTTTCCTGTGGGCGTTGACGGTCATGGCCGCGATGGCACTGCTGCCGTCGGTCTTGGTGCTTTTCCTCGACCGGCGCGAGGCCGCAAAGCCCGCCTGAGGGGCGCAGTCAGGCCGGCAGTTTTTCCACCACGAGGTACCAACCCGTCGGCTCGTCGTCATCCTCGAACAGGCGGTCGGCCTCCCGCGAGCGCAGGACGGCAACGCCGCCCGCGGTTAACGCCTCCAGCCCGGCACCAAAGCCGCCCTCGTCCCAGACATCACGGTGAACGGTGCAGATCAATCGCCCCCCGGGCACCAGCAGCGCCAATAGCCCCGGCAGGCACCCTCCCCCCACGTGTCCGTGGGTGAAGGTGCCGGTCGAAGCCAGCATATCGTAGCGCCCGGCCTCCATCGCCAGCGGCGCGTTCAGATCGCGCAGAAAGGCTTCGTCGATCCGCCCCTCGCGCTTTGCCACCGCCAGCATGGGCGCAGAGTAGTCCAGCCCGTCGATGCGGCTGAAGCCCTCCCCGCGCAGGCAATCGGCGAGCAGGCCAGTCCCACAGCCCACGTCCAGCACCCGCGCATCCCGGCGCGGTTCGCTCACGGCTGCGAGGGCGGCAATCCGCCGGGGTGAGCGATAGGCCAGCCCATCGATCATGGTCTGGTCGTAGGTTTCTGCCCAATCGGCGTAGAGCTTGAGCGTCTCTTCGGGATCGTCGTTGCGCAGGGCGTAGGCGCGGGCGAGCAGGCGCTCTGGCGTGTTCTCAGTCTCGCGATCGTCGGTCATGGCTCAAACCCCTCGCTTAACGCTGCACAGGCCGGAAAAGCTCCCGGATCCATATCGACTTTCGACACGAACCCGGCAATATAGCCCCTCAAGGTTCAGGAGGGTCAACGACCGTGAAGAAACGCCACTTCGAAATCGCCGGCTGGCTGCTGTTTATCGTTTCAGCGCTGGGCTTCACCATCGCCAGCATCGGCAGTTTCTGGGGCCTGTTTGGCAGTCTGTTCTTCCTCGTTGCCTGCCTCGTGTTCCTCGTTCCCTACTTCATGAAGGACGAGTAGCAGAGGCCGAAGCCGCCGTCGCTGCTACCAGCCCATGGCCTCGCGCACCCGGCTGATGGTGCGCTCTGGGTTCTTGAGCTTATCGAGGCCGAACAGACCGAAGCGGAAGCTGCGGTAGTCCGGGCCTTCGTCGATGGCCAGCGGCACGCCCGCCGCGATCTGCAGCCCCTGCGCGGCAAAGGCCGAGCCGTTCTGCATATCCGCTGACGGCGCAAAGCACACCACCACGGGTGCTGCCTGAAAGCCCTCAGCCGCCACACTGTGATAGCCCTGTTCAGCGAGGATGGCGCGCAGTTCGCTGCCGATCCGCTCCTGCGCGGCGCGGCAGTTCTGCAGGCCAAAATCAAGGGTTTCGTTCATGTTGTCGTTGAAGCCGAGCAGCGCGTCGGTCGGCATGGTGGCGTGATAGGCATGGCCACCGTTCAGGTAGGCCTGCATGATCTGATGCCACTTGCCCAGATCGACGGTGAAGCTGCTCGCCCGGATTTCATCCATGCGGTCGAGCGCTCTGGCGCCCATCAGCACCACCCCGGCCGACGGCGAAGACGACCAGCCCTTCTGCGGCGCCGTCACCATCACGTCGACGTTGAGCGCCTGCATGTCGATCCACACCGCGCCCGAAGCCACGCAGTCGAGCACGAACAGGCCGTCGTTGGCCCGCACGGCCGCGCCCACCTCGCGGATGTAGTCGTCGGGCAGCACCATGCCGGCGGAGGTCTCGACGTGGGGGGCAAAGAAAACCTGCGGCTTGGTCGCGGCGATGTGCTTGACTACCTCTTCCAGCGCCATGGGGGCAAAGGGTGCCGTCTCGCCTGCGCCGGTGCGCTGTGCCTTGAGCACCGGGGCCCGGTGGCCGGGTTCGATGGCGTCGAAAATCTGGGTCCAGCGGTAGGAGAACCAGCCGTTGCGCAGGAACGTCTTGCGCTTGCCCAGCCCGAACTGCCGCGCCACCGCTTCCATGGCGTAGCTGCCGCCGCCGGGCACCAGCACCATCGATTCAGCCTTGTAGGTGTCGGTCAGCCCTGCGTGCAGGCTGTTCATACAGGCCTGAAACCGCGCGGACATGTGGTTCACGGAACGGTCAGTGAAGACGACGGAGTATTCGAGCAGCTCCTGGGGGCTTTGATCCAGCATGACTAGACGGCCTTATGGTGGAATGACTTGGTGCAACAGAAGGTAGTTCACTAGAGGCGGGTGCCAGCCGTCAAGGTGCAAATAATCGCGCGATGCGGCTATAGACCGCGTCACATCCTGGAGAAGCAGGTGATTACGCCATCGCGCGCGGCCTTGGCCACGGCGGCGTTGTAACCGGCCTTGGTCGGCATGGAGAAGTTATGTTGCCCCCCGGCGTGGACCACAACCTCGCAGCCGTCCTTGTCCGCCAGCGCGGCCTGCACCATCTCCACCTGCTCTATCGGGACATGGGGGTCATCGTCGCCGTAGTGCAAGCTGGTCGGCACTCGCAGCCGGTCGGCCTCGTCCAGCACACTGTGGATCCGGGTCCCGTGGTAGGCGCCTACCGCATCCGCGCCGAAGCGCGTTCCTGCCAGAAAGGCAAAACTGCCGCCAAAGCAGAACCCGAGCACCGCCAGCTTGCCGTTGCAGCGCGGGTGGCTGCGCAGCTGGGCCATGCAATCTTCCATGTCCATCAGCCCCTGCGCCATGTCGAAGCTGTTCATCCGGTCCAGCGCGGCCTGAAAGTCCGCCGTGGGCCCGGGTACGCTGCGGTGAAAGTAGTCGGGCGCAGCCGTCAGGAAGCCGTCGTGGGCAAAGTCTTCGATCAGGCCCTCCATCTCCGCATCGGTACCGAAGATCGCCGGGATGATCAGGATCGCCGGGGCTGTGCCGGATCCCGCCGGGGTCGACATCCGGCCATCATAAGCCGCGCCGTCGCGGGCGGTGAAGGTCATATCAAAGCTGCTGACGGTCATAGCGGCGGTCTCCTTGTACCCCAGACAGGATCGGCTGTGGGATCGGTCAGAAATCAGGTTTCAGGGCGTTCGGCCCAACCGGCAAAAATCTTCTCCAGCACCACCACCGCGTAGAACAGCAGGATGCCGAGGAAGGCCAGCGCCAGCAGCACGGCGAACATCAGCGGATAGTCGGCGTTGATCTTACCGCTGTCGAACAGGTGCCCCAGCCCCATGCCGTGGGGTTCGATGATCTCGACCAGATTGGTGCCAATGAAGGCCAGCGTGACCGCGACCTTGAGCGCCCCGAAAAACTCCGGCAGCGTTTTGGGCAGGGCGATTTTCCAGAACACGGTAAACCGGCTGGCCCCCAGCGCGCGCAGGATATCGCGGTACTCGGTCTCCAGCGTGTTCAGGCCCACCGACACCGAAACGGCGATCGGGAAGAAGCTGATCATGAAGGCCATCAGCACGGTGTTGGTGTTGTCCGCACCGATGAACAGCAGCGCGATCACCGGCACGACAGTCGCCTTGGGCACGGCGTTGAAGCCGACCAGCAGCGGATAGAGCGCATCGCGCGCGACCTTGGAAAAGCCCATGATCATCCCCAGCAGCGTGCCAACGAGGATCGAGATCAGCAACCCGAGCACGGTCCGCCAGAGCGTCTGCCACCCGTAAATCAGGAACAGCTTCCAGTACTTAGAAAACGCGCCGGTCAGGTCGCTGGGCGAGGCCATCTTGTAGTTCGGCCAGTCGCGCCACCAGACCAGCAATTCCCACAAAATCAGGAAAATGACGATCGACACCAGCGGCACGAGAATCTGCCGGATCAACCGGCTCTGTTGCGGGTTCATCAGGCGGCCTCCCCCTGCTGGTCTTCGCCACGGTCGCGGCCCTGCGCAATCTGAATCTGGCGGCGGAGCTCGGCGAGGTTTTCGACGATCTCGGGCCGGTAGAGGTCTTCGATCTCGCGTTCGCGCCCCAGCGGCACGGTCATCCTGTGCTGGACCTGCGCCGGGCGGTCGGAGAGCACCAGCACTTCGTCGGCGAGGAACACGCTCTCGCGCAGATCGTGGGTGATTAGCATGCAGGTCACCCCCTGCTCGATCCGCAGCTTGAACATGATCTGCCACAGGTCTTCGCGGGTGAAGGCGTCGAGCGCGCCGAAGGGCTCGTCGAGGATCAGCACGCTGGGCTGGTGGATCAGGGCGCGGCACAGCGAGGCCCGCTGGCGCATGCCCCCGGAGAGTTCGGAGGGGCGCTTGTCTTCAAAGCCCGACAGGCCCACCAGATCGAGCAGCCCCGCCGCGCGGTCTTCTGCCTCCCGCCGGCTCAGACCGTGGCCGCGGACAATCTCCAGCGGCAGCAGCACGTTTCGCAGGATCGAGCGCCATTCGAGCAGGACCGGGTTCTGGAAGGCCATGCCGACCGTTGGGCGGGGCGAGACCACAGGCTTGCCGTCGAGGATAACCTGCCCGTCATCGGGCTTGAGCAGGCCAGCGACCAGTTTGGTCAGTGTGGACTTGCCACAGCCCGACGGGCCAACGACGGCGGTGAAACCACCCTGTGCGATCTCGAAACTGACGCCATCGAGCACCGGAAGGGGTCCGGCGTCAGTCGGGTAAGCGTGGCTGACGTTTTCGAGGGCGATAACGGATTGATCAGACATGAGAGCACCACAGGACAAAGACGCCGCCCAGCCTAGGGTCAAATACCGGAGAAAGAAAGCGAGGAGCGCCGCCCCTCCCCGGATAAACCGGGCGGAAAGCGGATGCGGGTCGGCCCCTGAGGAACCGACCCGCCCCGATCAGGTCAGCTGAACTTACTTCAGCATCAGGGCATCGCTGCCCGGCAGGTAAGCATCGGTGTAGTACATCGACGCATCGGGTGCATTCTGGAACTCGTAGGTTTCAGCAAGCTGGCCCAGAGCCGCAGCCATCCGGTCAGGATCGATGCTGCCCATGCCGTTGGCCATGGTGTAGTCGGTCATGACGTTGCCATCGATCGACAGCTGCAGACGGCGGGTTTCCAGCGCGACATCGGCCGCTGGGTTGCGCATGGCAACCGCCTTGGCACCCATCTCAGGGTCAGCAATCACGTCACGCCAGCCCGCGGCAACCGCCGTCAGGAAGGCCGTCACATGGTCTGGGTTCGCCACAGCAAAATCGGTGTTAGCGATGATCGCGTTGCCGTAGAGCTGCAGGCCGTGGTCGGCCATCAGAATGGTCGAAATATCGTCTTCGGACACACCCAGACGCACGAGGTTCAGGTAGCTCGAGAACGAGAAGCCGGTGATGGCGTCAACCTTACCTTCAGCGAGCATGGGCTCACGGGTCGGGAAGCCGACCGGCTCAACGGTGATCGCGGAAACGTCCAGACCGTTCGCGGTGGCGAAGGCCGGGAACTGCGCCCAAGCGCCATCTGGCGGCGGTGCACCGAGGATTTTGCCTTCGAGGTCAGCCGGGGCGGAGACACCCTGCGACTTGCGACCGATTACGGCAAAGGCCGGCTTGTCGTAGACCATCATCACCGCGATCACGGGCGCGTCGGGGTTCTGGTCCTTGAACTTGATCAGCGAGTTGATGTCGGCAAAGCCCATCGGGAACGCGCCGGTCGCAACCTTTGGAATGGCATCCAGCGAGCCGGAGCCCGCGGAAATCTCAACGTCGAGACCGCCAGCGGCGAAGTGGCCATTGTCGATGGCGGCAAAGTAGGCCGCACTCGGGCCTTCAAATTTCCAGTCGAGGGCAAAAGGGACGCTGGTCTGCGCCTGGGCACCAACCACCGCGGCAAGCGCCGTCACGGTCGACAGAAGCCCTGCCCAAATCATCTTCTTCATGATCTTCTCCTCTTTCAGGATTTTCGCCGCTGATAACCGCGACATGCCCTAACCTTAACCATGGATTTGCCTGTTTGGAGAGCAAAAATATAACCGGCAGCCAATATTGCCTCTCCTTTTGGCGTAGTGCCTCTGACTTAATCAGTCCGGGAACCAAGCGGATCACTGCCTTTGCATAAGCCAGTCCTTTTGATGCTCGGCAACCTCGTCTAGATACGGGGTATGGACGATCTCGATTTTCGCTATCCGGCCCTGTCTGACCTGCGCCACCGTGCAGCGCAGCGCCTGCCGCGCTTTGCCTTTGAGTATCTGGACTCGGCCACGGGCAGCGAAGCCGGTGCCCGCCGCAATCGGGCGGCGTTCGACCGGGTCGGCTTCCGGCCCGCCATCCTCAGCGGAGACGTTCAGCCCGATCTGACCCGGACCTTTATGGGTCGAGCCTGGACCTTGCCGCTGGGCGTCGCCCCTGTGGGGATGTCGGGGCTGATCTGGCCCCGCGCCGAAGACATCCTCTCCCGCCGGGCGCGGGCTGCCGGCCTGCCCTTCTGCCTCTCGACCGTCTCCAGTTCGACCCCTGAAGCCATAGCCCCGAACCTCGATGCCGATAACGGCTGGTTCCAGCTATACGCCCCCGGCGACCCTGAGGTCTTAAAAGACATGCTCGAGCGCGTGCACAAGGCCGGTTTCAGCGCACTGGTCCTGACCCTCGACGTGCCGGGTGAAAGCCGCCGGGAGCGACAGCGGCGCGCGCACCTGTCGATCCCGCCGCAGTTTACCCCGCAGATCATCGGCTCCGTGCTCAACCACCCTGGCTGGGCACTGCGCATGCTCGGCGCGGGCGTGCCACGCATGCCCTTCCCTGAGGCCTACATCGCCCCCGGGCAGTCCAGCGCCGACCGCTTCGTGCACGCCGGCCGGGTGATCCGGGGCTACCCGGACTGGGCCTATCTGGAGCGGCTGCGCGCACTTTGGCCCGGCACGCTCATGGTCAAGGGCGTGCAGGACCCCAACGACGTGCCGCGCCTGCTCAGCAACGGAGTCGACGTGCTGTGGGTCAGCAACCACACCGGTCGTCAGTTCGAAGCTGGACCGGCACCCATCGACAGCCTTCCCGCTATCCGTGCAGCTGCAGGCGTCGACGTGCCAATTATCTGTGATTCAGGGATCGACAGCGGTCTAGACATCCTGCGCGCGCTTGCCCGCGGCGCTGACTTCGTCATGCTCGGCCGGGCCTTTCACTACGCTCTTGGAGCGCTGGGGGAGCGGGGCGTTGACCACCTGCTGCATATCCTGCGCGCCGACATGATCGCCAATATGCAGCAGATCGGCGCGCGGTCGCTCGATGATCTTCCCGCACGCTTGCTGCCCTCCCCCCTATTGAACGGACCCGAGCCCTCGTGACGACAGACAACGACGACAGCCCCATGACGACCGACCAACCCACGGGGCCCGAAGTGCTGGTCGACGCCGATGCCTGCCCGGTGAAGGAAGAAATCTACAAGGTTGCCGGGCGGCACGGCGTGCCAGTGACTCTGGTCGCAAACAGCTACATGCGCTTTCCGCGTGGGGGCCTGATCCGGCTGCACGTCGTGAACGACAGCTTTGATGCTGCTGACGACTGGATCGCCGCCGCTGCGCATCCGCAAGCCGTGGTCATCACCGCCGATATCCTGCTGGCCCAGCGCTGCCTCGATGTCGGAGCCAGCGTATTGGCGCCCACGGGAAAGCCCTTCACCGATGCCAGCATTGGCGGTGCCGTGGCGACACGCGGGATCATGGCCGACCTCCGCGCCTCGGTCGGCACCAAGGGCGATGGCCCGGGGGCTGGCGGGCATTTAGGCGGTCCGGCGCCATTCTCCAAGGCCGACCGCTCGCGCTTCTTGCAAGCGTTGCACCAGGCGCTGGATCAACGCCGCCGCAGCCGCTGAGAACCGCAGCCAAGGCCTCCGACCCTCCCAGAAAGAGCAAAGAAAAACCCCCGCCTTCCTGCATAGACGGGGGTTGCTGTTCAGTACTTCTCAGGCCACAACCTTATTTCGGCATGTCCGAGACTACACCTCCACCAATGCTTTCTCCTGGGGTAAAGGCAGCCGAATAAATGATGGCTGGAAGCGGCTTCTCTTGCAGGTAGAAACTACGACGAGAGAAGACAGAGACCTCGATTGAATCGTATGTTGTTCCAGCTTCAAGTTCCTGGCGCAGAATGATATTCTTCCGCCGCTTCGAGTACTTCTCCTCAAACTCATTGCCGGGCATAGGATCGGTCGACAAACTGTACCGAGCTTCGATGAAGCCAGTATCGAAGGTTAGGCGTGTCAAACATGTCTTCTGCGTCCGGGTGCTAGGGCTCACCTCACGGGACTCTAGCGGCTGCTCAGCAAGGTCAGTATCGATACGGTCCTTCTGACCCTGAAGGTCAGCGCGAGAACTTTCAGAGACGCGATCGTCCTTCAAACCCGCAGTCAGGTTCGCGTAAAAAATAGAATCTTTTAGGTACTTATCAACTAGTTCCGGACGCAAGTAGTCCTTTACGTATTGCTCGGAACACTCACCGCTGCGCTCCCGATTATAATTGATGAATCCACCAATGCCCATCAGCACCAGAACAACTCCGCCTATAATATACTTCAACATGCTCGTTAGCCTCTTAAACTTTCACTGCCCCGTCCACGTTTCGGGCAATAGGAATTAACGGTAGACATTACCCGATGCAGTCTCAGGCGCAGGGCGTTCGATGGCGTCGATCAGGGCACGCATCTCGAGCGCACCGACGGCCTTACCGTCTTTCATGACCGTCGCAGGCTTGGATGGCTCATCCTTCATCTTCTGCATGGCGTCTTCAAGCGCCATATCGAAGTCGATCTCAACCTTGCCACCCTTCTTGCCCGCTTCCATCAAGGAGCGGACCTTGAGGACGCGGCCACGGTTTATATCCATAATGAAGTCAGACACGTATTCGTCGATCGGGCGGAGGACAATGTCCTGAGGGTCGCCCTGCTGCACCAACCCACCATCGCGCAGGATGGCGATATCGTCGCCGATGCGCAGCGCTTCGTCGAGGTCGTGGGTGATGAAGATAATGGTCTTGTTCAGTTCGGCCTGCAACTCCAGCAGGACGTCCTGCATGTCGGTGCGGATCAGCGGGTCAAGTGCCGAAAACGCTTCGTCCATCAGCAGGATGTCGGCGTCTGTGGCCAGCGCACGGGCCAGACCCACGCGCTGCTGCATGCCGCCGGAAAGCTGGCTGGGGTAGGACTTTTCAAAACCGGTCAGGCCGACGCGATCGATCCACTTCTGCGACCGCTCG
>MDSZ01094344.1_pt1 | contig 10297 bp, 4 predicted proteins | sample 811201 | NCBI WGS metagenome assembly MDSZ01 (sample SAMN05326647, study PRJNA326480) | marine metagenome | isolation source: seawater | place: Indian Ocean: North | collected 2010 | reverse complement strand
TTTCTCTTACACAATTAGGGCACAAATCATCATCTTCTCCATTAGCAACATTATCCCATTGAATAACTATCCTATTATTAATATCATCATAAAAGTAAAATACATTAAAATCTTCAGTACCACCATTATCATCCAAATCATCAAAATATGGTGCCAACATCGCAGATGGTCCAAGAGGCATAGGTATAGAAAAATTCCAAAAATATGGAATATCAATTGCCTCAAAAGATACCCAACCATTAGAACAAACATTTAATGAATTGTATTCATTTCCATAATATCTAAACATGAAATCTAACTCGACTTCAGTAATAGTATCATCAACCAACCCAAGGTTATAACCATTCCCTCCATTATCAGGATTAATATCGATCCAATCGTAAATTGGATATTCTGGATACTCAATATCAGTATGATCATATGCCCAATAACCATATGAATCAGGAGGCATAGGGTCGCTAGATAATAAAGGTCCTACCATAATAGAAATAGGATATTCACCTACTAAAGAATTATCAATAGAAACTGACACTACAAATTCTATAGAGCTGCCTTTCGAAATATCATTGACTATACCCGTAAAAATTGATTCAGTACTCAATGATGAAAATGCATCTAGGGATAAATTAGACTGATCTATTATATTTTCATTTGAAATTCCATTAGTAGTTTCCATTATTGAAATTGAAATATTATCATAGCTCATTGGAGATAAGTTTTTCAATGTTAAAGATAAATCAATTTCTTCATTTGCCTCAACGAAATCCTGATTACTTAAAAGAGGAGAAACCTCAAAATCAACATTTTCCATAGCAAAATAATCAGAACCATTATCACTATTAAATACCAATTGTATATGTTCTTGAAAATACTGTGGTTTATTTAAATATAAATCTAAATTATCACCCAATTCAATATTTTCAAAATCAATATAGAGCTCACCATTAGAAAGAGATAGGCCTTTTGCAATTAAATCACCATTATACATCAATGCACCCACAACATCATCAATTGGATTACCATCAATATCAGTAATAGTTGTTTGAATAAAACTTTCATTCAGATTTAAATCTAAATCTGAAACAAGATTCTCTGGTTCTCCAATCCAAACAGGAATACTGGGGTCACCAATTGTGCCATATATATGATGGTTAAACTCTGCTATATTATTTTCATTTGCAGGAAACTCATTAATTAAAGCCTGCTTTCCAACATGCAATGCAGCAGCCAATTCATAGGTCCTTCCTTCTAATATATTATCCCACATCGCACCACATATAACATTATTATATCTAGTATCAGTATCTAAATCTGATGGTCCAACCATTGCTGCAGCACCCTGAGGAGAATTAAATGATGCACCCTCATTAGTCAAGACCTCTCCAAAACATTGTGGCAAACCAATTCCACCAAAATCATTACCAAAATCACCAGTATTGCATACAAAACTAAAAACTATTGGAAGCTGCCAACTAGGATTTAATTCTCCAATCTCCTCTTTATGGAAATATGGCTTATGCCACCCATTAGCATCTCCCCAACCTCTATAATTAATTATTCCAACACCAGAATTCCAAGAATTAGCAATCAAAGGATTAATATCACCTTCAGTATAGTTACCTTGATGAAAAAAAGCAGTATCAATATTAGAATAACCGATGCCTTCCAATTCATCCTGCAACCATTTAGATGTCCAAACAGGTGTAACTGGCCATTGGTTTGGAGGCACTTCATCACCACTAAAATTACCTGCCACAAGTAGAGCCCTATTCAAATAGCTATAATCATCAATATTATCCATTCTTGTATATTGTATCGTTTTTGCTTTTACTTTCCATAATTCAGATAAGCTTCTAACACTCCATCTACCTATTAGAAAATGTGGATTCAATGGATCATCAGAATATGTATAATTATAATCTGTGACATCCAATTCATTCTCATTAATTGATGGAATAGTAAACGTAGGAATAGTATAACCTGCAGCATTAACATCTCCAATTAATAATACATACTCCAACAATGGGTTGTCATTATAAAAAGCTAAAATATCTTCTCTTAACTCTTCAGCTGAAATATCTTCACTCACTGACCATTGCACCACATCATAGCCTTGAGAACTTTTAAATTGAATAAAATCTCCACCTAAATTTTCATTAACCAAGTAGGTTAAAATATTTTCATTTGAAGCTATAATTAAATAAATTCCTCTTGTATAACTGACATCTCTATCTAATACATCTAATCCTTTTTTAGACAAACCAATCATATCACCTGCCATTAATATGCTTGTACTAAACAGAACTAAAAATGAAATGTTTAATATTTTATTTAAGCAAAGTAATCTTTCTAATTTCAAAAGAATCCTCCAATTTATATTTTACAAAATAAATACCTGATGAAAAAACTTCTGCGTTCCATACAATTTTATCCAAACCTGGATTTGCAAAATCAGAAAAAATTGTTTCAATTTTTTCACCATTCAAGTTAATAATCGAAATCTCTAAATATTGACTTTTATCTAAATAATATGACAATTCAACTGTAGGATTAAATGGATTTGGATATGGTGCAGAAAAATATGGCTTATTTGGTATTATATCTAATGGCGCATTCAATTCAATTTCACCCTTAGCCTTAACTGAGATTTGATCAATCATTAAGCCTCTAAAATTAATAGTTTCATCTGTTTTTAATCCAAACCCTAAATGAAATGATTCTCCTTCAATATTAGGTAATTTTATTAATTTATTGTGCATATTCCAATTTTGGTCTGTCCAATACGTATTAACAGAATCACTATTTGACAAGATAGAAAAATACAAAGAATCATTATCCCATTCCATCTCATATTTCATATCAATATCAACTATATAATCTGTATTGTTTAAATAGTCAATCTCTTCATTACTTATAATAAAAAAGTGAGCAGAATCTAAATATAAAAAACTATCCTGCGATAACATATTACCAGACAAATCGGTTGTCCAGTCTCCTGATTGAATTTGCCAATCTAACAAATTATCAAACGAATCATGAAAAATTTCAGTATAAACGTCCATATTCATCGATATAGATGTATCTGCATTTAAATCTAAATTTAAAATTTCAGGAAAAAGGTCATCAGCAAGAACTGAAATAGTATACTTATTTTGAGGCAATGATATAGAAAAATTAGTTTCATTATAAAATAAAGTATCAATTTGAAAATCATCTTCAACAATCATCATTAAATTATCTATTGGATTATCATAAAAAACTGAAAAATCAATATTAAATTCATTTTTCTTAACCAGTGAAACATTTTGAGTTGTAACTGATGTAGCGCTTGGGATTACAACAAACTCTTGTTGGTCATATCCTCTTGCTGAAACAATTAAATTATATGTACCATTTGTTAATAGTCTTCTATATCTTCCAAATTCATCTGTATATCGTGGCTTCAACATTCCACCATCCATTTCATCAATTTTAATTTCAGCTAAAATAGGCATACCAGACTCAGAGTCTGTAACAAGGCCTGATACCTGATAAGCATTAGTATTACTATATGGATTATAAAATGTCCTGTTCATAAGATGAAACGCTGCGTCCATATTTCTATCTATTGTATCCTCAATTAATTCTTCATCTGGTTGCATATTCTCAGTACCTACTTCAATTAGATATTGAATACATCCAGTTTCAGTATAAAACCAATCATGTGCATTTCCCTTTCTAGATTTCCCAGGAGTACAAAAATAATATCCTTCCTCAACTTCCTTTGGAATTAAAGCTGCAATTTCTTGACCTAATTCATCTATTACAGGAAAATCTGGTGATTTTTTGACACCCTCCCAATCCCAAGAATATATTACCATCTCAGCAACTCTTCCTGATCGAGAACTATGATATGCAATTGACAATGTAAAATTTTCTTCAATAGCAAGATCTCTTATCGCTTGGGTTTCAGTTTCTGAAAATGGCGATTCTCCTCTGTAATAATCAAAATGAGAAAAATAGTCACCATATCCTGGATCTAGCATAAACTCACTATCTCCAAAAATCCAATTAAAACCATAATTTCTATTTAGATCCACCCCATCAGAATCATTTCCTACACCATCTTGAAAACTAAACATCCCATCTAAATTTATATCTGTCATATTCTTTCTAAATGTCACATCTTGATAATAATCTCCATGAATATGAGTTCCATGCACAACACTTAAGCCTTCTGGATTATGAGTAGGTATCACCCAAATTTCTGTATTTTGAAGAATAGGTCTTAATGTAGTTGAAAAAATATTGATATGCTCAAGAGGATGCAAGAACCAATCAATAATTTCCATGGAAATTTCTACGCCAAGTATTTCTTCTGCATGGCATTGACCTAAGATTAATATTCTTGGCTCATCTTCTCTTATATCAGCATTATAAGATAATTTTACTGCCCAAAATGGTAAATTATGTTGATTTGAAAATCCAATTTCTTTTAGTTCATATATTATACCACTACCTGGATATTGAGGTATAGCATTAGGTTGACTACCAAATTCATCATTCCATTCCATCAGCTGCTGATGAACCTCCTCATACGTATGATATCTTTCATCTAGTCCAAAAATAAAACTAAATATAAATATTAAGAGCAAAACAGGAATCATTAAGTTTCCAATATATAACTTATAATTGTTACAATATCTAGTACATCAATAGCACTATCTTCATTCACATCAGCTGCACATTGCTGATCTGGTGTAGAATCAACTGTATTCAATATAATACCTATGGTTACTACTATATCAAGTACATCAACTGAACCATCTAAATTAACATCATATAAAACACAGCCAGATTCATCCATTGTAATTGATTGAGCATAAATATTAACCAAATCTTGCTTTCCTGTACTCCTCATATCATTCCAATACAGAAGATATGAGTCATCAGATTCAGATAATAAACTAATAGTTGGATTATCTTGATTATATGAATAATCACAGGCAGCAATCCCATTATTAGAAAAATTAAATCCTAATGGCCCGATTTCTTGATAATAGATATCATAAACTGGCGGCAGCCCAGGAATAGATAAACGACCATCACGCCACATAAGCATAAATGTTCCACCCTGGCTAGAATAAAGAGTTGGAGATGTTTGATCACTATATTCAGCTACAATATCAAATACATCACCAATACTTGCATTTTCAACATCAATAATACTTCCTTTGATATCAAAATCTGAACCATTATCATACTCCCAAACAATAAGAATTTCATTTCTAGCAGAACTATAAGTTAATTCTTGATTATATTCATCTGTTCCCTCATTTGCTAGAGGAGTTCCATTAGGTTGACCCAAAACATCACCACCAGAAGAAACAAATTGAACAAAGATATCTGAATTACCACTTTGATAATCATTCCATGTAATCAAAAATCCATCTTCATATGCTACAGCCTTTGCATTATTTTGTATACCTATTGCATTTGTCAAAACTGATGGCTCCTCACTCCATCCATCTGGAGTTTCACCATTTGAATCAAATGCTTTATAATAAATGTTTAATGATTCATCATTAAACAGTGAACCACCTGTCCAAAAAACTAGACATCCACCTCCTGGTAATGGGACAATATCTTCAAGAAAATCATCATATTCAAGGTTAATCAATACACCTTCAGGTCCCCACATAGCATTTCCATTCGAATCAAATTTTTGAACAGCGATATCATATTGAGCCCAATCTCTTAAATCAGAATAGGCAACATAAGCATTATCACCACTTTTAATTACCTTTGAATTTATCTGAGGAGTCATGCCATCATATACATCACCACCATTAACATCATTCAAAACATTCAAATCCATATCCAAAATCTGATAATATAAATGCTCTAACTCATATGAATTGACAGATTCTACAAGCAGAAAAATATTTTCTCCAATTTTTACTGCTTGTGGACTAGACTGAAAAGGAACATCGCTCAACTTTTGACCATGATCAAACAGCTCTGGGTCATAATTAGCATCAATAATTTTACCATATGTTTGGACTCGAAATGGATTCTCTCTTAAATCTTCCCAAAACAACAAACTTTTATCATTACCCAAATAGATTGAACCTGATTTTCCTTTAGGAGTATCATTACCTATATCAAAATATAACTCTACGCCATCTTGATCTAGCGTAATACCTAAATCTTGACTAATATGTTGACCATATATACCATCACTACCTGACCTCAAATCACCCCAAACAGCAAAAACACCACCAAAACCATCTTTTCTTAATAATGGATTATACTGCACATAGTCTGCTTCACAAACAGATAAACCACCATCATCAAAGCTTATTTCATTATTGGCATTTACGTGCTGAACAAAAACTTCTACCTCAGGATAATTCGAATTACGCTCATCCGACCATACAAAATAAACTCCACCTTGGCCATCTGTAGTTAACCTTGAACCATATTGTTTTCTTATTTCAGTTGAAATCGCTAAGCCATCAGCGTCCCAATAGATTGTTCCATCCAAGCCTACCTTTTGAGCATATATATCACTATATATAGGATGATTTCTCAAATCCTCCCAAACAACATAAACATAATTATTATCAGCTTTAATTCTTGGAAGATATTGAGAATTAGCTGCTGTTGATATAGCAATTCCATTTTCAGCTAATATACCATCGCCATTAGTATCTAATAATTGCAGATAAACATCAGAGTTACTGCCATCATCATTTCTATAATCCTCCCAAACCATTACAGTTGTTGATTCATTCATATAAGTAATTCTTGGATGTCTAGTCAAAAGGTCTGCACTACCAATTGATGACACAATTTTTCCACCTTCATCTGGTTGAGAATATAACGTATTACAATCTTGATCAATTCTTTGAGAGTAAATATCAAAGAAACCAGACATTTCTCTATCATCAGCCCAACCCAATACTGCATGTCCAAGTCCACCTGTTTCAAGACTAATACCAGAACGACCAGCTTGCATCGAAGCAAAGTGATTCATAATTAAAACTCCAGTTCCTGGATTAACAATCGTTCCATCAGAAGAAATGTGAGTTGCATAAATTTCTCCAAGTGAATATTCAGATCTATCATCCCATATGACGAATGCTCCACCTTGTCCATCCTTGCATATATTAGGAGAAAGTTGCTTACCAGGAACATTACTAAGAGCAATACCTCTAGGGTCCCAAGCCAATGATCCATCAGATAATATATGTTGGGCATACACATCACCTATCTCTGGCTCTGCATCATAATCTATCCAGACAATATATGCACCGCCATTGCCATCAGACACTGTAATTGGATCTTCTTGCCTTCCTGGAGCTATAACAACAGGCTGGCCACTATTATTCCATAAATCATTTCCATTCACATCTACTTTTTGTGCAAAAATATCTCTTATTCCAAAACGCGTATCTGACCATACGTAAATCATTTCACCATCATTACCTACAGCACCACTTCTCTGCCATTCAATATGACCACCCTGCCTTACAGGCAAACCATCATCCAACCAATCAAATTGTGCAAAAGAAAAACTAAAAACAATTATAAATAAAACATTTAATTTCATTATTATTCTCCAAAATTAATTATTTGAAAACCATCTCTTGTTCCTACAAAAATAGTATTACTATCATAAAATTTAGCAGTATAGGCATAATCTGTAGATATCTTACCAAGCTCAACAAAATTTAAATCTTGATCGAATTCATACAACAAAACACCATCAGATTTACAGGTTAAAACAACTCTATTTTCATAAACATCAATATTGTTGATTGAATAGCCATCAGCTATAGATAAGTTACTAATTTGTGTACCATTATCATCAAGTAACGCTATGTAACACCCTTTATCATTAGATAATCCTGCAAATACAATATTCCCTGATGAATTTACACTCTCAACTGATGAAGGGGTATCATATTCAGCAAAAAAATCTAATTCATCATTCAAATTCTGTTTATAAACTTTAACACCAAGCTGATCATTTGAAACAGTTAACAATGGTTCCGAATACGCTATTTTTAAACAATAATAGCTTAGATCATTAATAATCGTACTTTCATTACATATTAATATTATCTGATCATCTATATCTGAAACAGCATCGTTGCAAACTTGCGTTACAATAGAAGTTGAGTAGGGGTTATAATCAGAGCTTTCTTCAGCACTCACATGTTTTAACAAAGAATGCATAACATATTGATTAGAATTAGAACTACCCACACCAATACTTCGATAAAGATTCCAACTTGCATACAATGGCATTGATGTTGGATCAAGGAGTGCAAGACTAGTATCGACTGAAACAATTTTTACTATATCCAATGGATCCATTATATATACCAATTTACCATCTTCAGATATTTCAACTTCATACGATGTATCATCCATTCCAGGAGATGTTTCATTACTTAAAACCAAGGTATCTAAAGAAGATATATTGCCAGAATTATTTTTATTAATTCTATAAATGATATATCCATTCTGATCTGCAGCTACCGCTAAAATTGAATCAGTCAATGCAATATCTCTAATATAACCTCCAGCATCAAAGCTTAAGATACTATTAACTTTAATTCCAATAGGCTCAGAAGGAGAATTGCATTTATTCAATAAAAGCACTAAGATTATAGAAAATACTATTTTTTTATAAAAATTAATATGATATATCATAAAGTTCATCTGTTAAATTAATTAAAAAATCAAAACCAAATTCAAAACTACTAAAACTCTTTAAATTTTCAATATAACTATTAGATCCATTCGTTTTTCTATTTAAATATTTACAATAATAAGAAACCACTATTTTTTCATTAATATTTTTACTCATTTTTGTTAAAATTGAATATTCTTTATGAGAACGATTGCTATGCAATACATCCAACATATCTTTTGATGTATAATTACGTAATTTAAAACCTATTGATGACTTAATATGATCAAAAAATCTATTCTTTTGAAAAATAGTCAAATCATTTCCAAATACATACTCTTCATAGGATCTATCAAGATTATTTGAAATTAAACCATCATTAAATGTAATGTTTTCTGAAATTATAAATTTAAAAGATGGTGAAAAAACCAATTCACTAAAACTAAGATTAAACATTTTTATAAAAAATTCATTTTGTTTCAAATCAAATTCAGTAAAATTCTCATTAAAATAATTTGTAGCCATGCCTAGCTGACCCCTTATCCAAATTTTTTTATAAATGGGAAAAGATATTGATGAAAAAAACTTTTCATATTTAAAATCTACAACATCTAATGGTGAACCAATTCTATCTTTATCTTTATACATCCTTAAATAAATTTTAGGATTATTTTTATATCCAAACTTAATCCATCTATAATTACCAAAACGGTGTGAAATATTAATATTAGTACTATAAGAAACTTTATTTAATGATTGTGTAAAATTTGAAAAACGCATATCAACATTTAAATGAATTGGGATAATGCTCAATTCTTCAACAAATTGAAATGATCCATTCAAAAGAGGTGAATCAGATGTATTTGAATCTCCTAATATCAAATGTGAGTTCAATACGTTTTGTAATTCATATTCTGATAATTTTAAAAAATTAGAATTGTATCCAACTCCAATCTTCATCTTAATATCATCTGGCAAAGAAATTGCCGATAAAAAGCTCACAAAGCTATATATAAATATATACCTATTCATATGGAGTATTTTTTATAAGCCTTAAAAATACCGGCACATTACTATCAAGTAAATTCAAATCATACTTATTATCTTTAACACTTTTAAAATGATAAATCTTTTGTTTGGAATCTATTTTGACATTTTCAAAATAATCAATGACAACTTTTGTCTGTCTATTTCCTTCTAATATTTCAAATTGGTAAAAGTTAAATTTAGATTGATTAGAATCTGTATTGGTTCTACCATATAATGAAAACTCATCATTACTTATTCCATTAAATGATAATAATTGGCCACCAACTAATTTAAAATATTTTCGTTTATATTTATTAATAATAAAGTCATCCAAAACAATTGATTTACCATCCATAGATTCAGGCATAACAATCTCTGTTATCCCTTCTGACCTTTTATACAATTTATTTATTACTCTTATTAAAGTTGGCTTTCCTTTAAACAAAGGCGCAATGCTAATTTTATGCAAACCATCGGGTAAATTAATAACCGTATTCCCCGACTGCGTATAACCATGGCCAGGATGGTCATTAGAAAACATATTATCTTTTTTATATTTTTTGTGCCTTACTTCGATTGGCTCTG
>MDSZ01023255.1_pt1 | contig 10297 bp, 8 predicted proteins | sample 811201 | NCBI WGS metagenome assembly MDSZ01 (sample SAMN05326647, study PRJNA326480) | marine metagenome | isolation source: seawater | place: Indian Ocean: North | collected 2010 | reverse complement strand
CAGATTACTCAACAAAAAATATTTGATACTATAGCTAAAACTACGGGTATTATTAGAGCTAATTTAGGGTCTAATCCAGTTGAAATAGGTAAGGCAGTTCAAGCAGCAGCTGAATTTGGAGCAGAATTAGAACAAGTTGCGGCAGCGGGTGAAGCTTTACTTAATTTTGAACAATCAATTGAAAAAGAATTACAAGCTGAATTATTATTAGGTAGAGATATAAACTTAGAAAGAGCAAGAGCAGCAGCATTAAGTGGAGATCAAGTAACATTAGCTCAAGAATTACAAAAACAAGCAGGTGGATTTGCAGATTTTAGTGCTATGAATGTAATTCAACAACAAGCATTAGCAGAATCTTTAGGGATGCAAGCGGATGAATTAGCAGACATTTTATATAAACAAGATTTACAAACTAAAGGTGCAGAAAATATAAGAGCAGAATTAGCAGCTACGGGTCAAGAAGATGCTATTAGAGCTTTAGAAGCCCAATCAGCGCAGGATAAATTAAATGCTTCTTTTGATAAACTTAAAGATTTATTTGTAGATTTAGGTGTTGCATTTTCTCCTGTTATTGAACTTTTAACAATGGCTTTTAATATTATAGGCCCAATAGCAGCTTTTGTAGGAGATATAGTTAGTGGAATATCTAGAATTATAAGATTTATTGGTGGAGATGGAGGAGCATTTGATGATTTTAGATTTTTTGGGGGAACAGGCGATTCTTTAGCTAATTCATTTGGTATTGCTGATGATATGAATATGAATATCCCTGCGGGTTATGGAGAAACTATTATAAAACGTCCTAAAGGATCACTTGCTTTAAATAATAATGATTCAGTAAATATCACCGCTGGTACTAATTTAAACCAAAATCAAGGTAATTCAATGGCTGGATTAGAAAGAAAATTTGATGTACTCATAGCAGCTACTAAAGCTAATAAAATGGAAGCTAGTAGTTTTTACGCTACTGCATAGTCTTATTTACCTCAATATTTATAATAAATTAATCGATTAAATTTTAAAATTATGAACTTAAAAGATAAACTTGAATCAGGAGCATCTGAATTGTCTAAAGGTTTAAATGGAAAATTACCAAAAGGCCCTCTAAAAGCTGATGGTGTTATAGCCATTAATGGTACCTTTGATGAAGGAAGATACCAAGATTATTTAGTGAATGCAGATAGAGCAATAGATCTAACTGACTCTGATAGCGTAAGCAGAACACAAGGATAAAAATTAATTAAATGCCTGGGATTGTAAACTTTAATAGTAGCTATACATCCCTACGATACGGTAAAGATAGACCTTTTGGTGGTTCTAGTAATCAACCCTATATAGATCAAAGAGATTTTAAGGCAATCAAAAGGAGTCAAGTAGGGAGAACTGGAGGTCCAGACGTCATTCTACGTGGTGGTACTTTATTACCAAGACGTATAGGAAATGATGTTTCTAGACTTACCCAAATGTTTTTTGACTTCAAAACTATTGGAGGTCCCTTATTTATAGCCAAGGAAAATTTATTATCAAGAACTTCTGTACCTAGAGATGGTAGCTGGGATGGAGAAAACTTCAAAAGTGAACCATTAAATAATGGTGTATATTTACCTACTTCTACTTTATTACAAGCTGCAGCTAATCCATTTGGAGTACATTTAAATAAACAAGGAATTGATCCTTTTAAAGGTATTGGTAAAAATGGAGGAGGTATATTTGAATTATTTGGAGGCAGTGATCCTTTAGGCCAACCCACTTACACTGAATTAACATCACCTAAAAATGATATTAGAACCAATATTAGTAACTATAAAAGTAAATTAGTTGAACTTACAAATAATAAATTATTTACTAGTGATACTATTTTATTTAGTTATCAAGGAGGACCTCAATCTAATCTAGGAATAGGAAAAACACAAATTAGAAGATACGTTAACTCTAATAATTGGGATCAAGACCCTAGATTTGATACAGAGTATACTTCTATGATCTACCCAGATATAGAAGATCTTGCTGACTTTAATAGGGATAAAAGAGGATCAGATAGTATTATTGATTTTAGAAGAGCTCCATTTAATACTTCAACTAAATCATTAAATTATAGACGACCTGAAGAAAGAATTGAAGGAAGAGTTAATTTAGGCAACCCAGGAAAGAAAAAACCTCTTAGAGATTTAGATTATCAAAAAGGATTAGGAGAAGCATTAGATAAGTTAACAGCTTTACCTTTATATAAAGGTTTTGGTCCTATTACAGACCCAATTAAAAATGATTTTGTTAAATTTAGAATAGGAATTATTGATAATAATAGTCCATCTAAAAAAACATATATTCATTTTAGAGCATTTTTAGATGATTTACAAGATTCTTATACAGCAGAATGGAATCCTGAAAAATATATGGGTAGAGGTGAAGAATTTTATAAATACCAAGGTTTTACTAGAACAGTAAATTTAGCTTGGACAATAGCAGCTCAATCAAAAGATGAATTAATTCCAATGTACCAAAAGTTAAATTATTTAGCATCCTCACTTACTCCTGATTATAGTAGTATAGGTTATATGGGAGGTAATTTAGCTACTTTAACATTAGGAGGATGGTTTTATGAGCAACCTGGGATTATAACTAATTTAAATTTATCTGTACCACAGGAATCACCTTGGGAAATAGCAATTCCATCATCTGGGGGCAATGATACAACTGCTTCTGGGATTAAAACAGATAAAAATGTAAAAGAATTACCTCATATTGTAAAAGTAACAGGATTTCAATTTATACCAATTCATGAATTTGTACCTAGAGTTCAGAAAAATAAATATGATGGAGAAGATGGTAAAATTTCTGCATTTGGAAAAGAAAGATATCTAGCATTAAGTACAGGAGCTAAAGAAGGAGGAGGAAATAATAACTACGGAGATGCATTAGGTAAAAAAGTAAATGGGGCTGAAAATTACATCCCAGCAAAAAATGTTAACTAATGGCTGATAGATATTCATATAATTCAACTCAAGTACGTGATAAAAGAGAATTTATAGGTACTACTAAATACCCAGATATTCCACTAAATGAAGAAGATATCTATGTTTATAGTACAATAGGAGATAGATTTGATATTTTAGCTCAACAATATTATGAAGATTCCACTTTATGGTGGATAATTTCTACAGCAAACAGTGAGTTACCTCAAAATTCTTACTATATTCCAGAGGGTACACAAATTAGAATACCTCAAAATATAGCTGAGGTAATATCTGATTTTCAAACCCTTAATGGACTATCATGAACGGTAATATAGTAGGAGAAGAATTTGAAGGTTACGTATTTGACCAAATTGGTCTACGTCAAGAAGCTCAAGCTAAAGGGTTTGATGGGAAAAGATCTTCATCTGATTTACAATACTTATCAAATACTAATTCATGGGTTAAATTAGCTTCCCCTGTTTTTATAGATCCATTAGAAGGTAAAAAAAGATTAAGAAAAATTTTAGGAAATGATACTCAAACTAAACAACTGTTAGGTTTAGGTTTAGCTAAAAATTCTGTTTTATTTAATGGTTTAACTTCATTTAATGGAAAAACATATACCCAAAGAGCAGGTATAGTTAAAAATGTTAAAAATTTATGGAATACAAAACCTGCTTATGGATTAGGTGGACCTGATTTTGGTATTGTTCCTTTTCCTTATATTAGTGATATAAGCATAAGGTGCTTAGAAAGAGGTTCTATAAGAAAAGCTCAAGTATCTATAAGAGCTTTTAATAAATTTCAATTTGAGATTTTAGAATTATTATATCTAAGATTAGGGTTTACTATGATGTTAGAGTATGGTAATAACAAATATTATACTAAAACTAAAAAAGGATATAAATTAAATACTACAAATACTACTATAATAGAAAGAACCTGGTTCTCAGATAAATCAAGAACACAGTTATCTGTATTAGAAGAAATTGGTGATTTAAGAGAAGAATACAAAGGTAACTATGATGGGTTTTTTGGTAAAGTAGTAAATTTTGATTGGACATTTGAAGAAGATGGTAGTTATAGCATTGTTTTAGATTTAATTACTTTAGGAGATGTTATTGAATCTTTACAAATTAATACCCCAGTTTCATATTTTACAGTTGATCAAATTAAAAAACAAAAAGAATCAACTCTTCCTACTGTAGGATTTACAGAAGATGAATATGAGGATTTTAAAGAAAATGATACATTAGTTACAACAGCACAAAATGATATAATTAGTGCCTGGATATTTAATAAAATAAGTAATGATAATTTATGGTTAGATACTGATAATAAAGATTGGGTTAATTTAAAAGAAGCAGCAATTGATTCATCTGAAGCAGGCCAAGTATCACAGGATATAGTTAAAAGAATTCCTCCTGAATATAGTTATTTTATTTCTTTTGGTAAATTATTATATTTTTTAAAAGATAAAATTATACCTCTAATTGATAATGAAGGTGAAAAAGCTGATATTGTAGATCTCTACACAGGTGATAATTATTTTATGAATTATTTCCCAAATCAAATATCTACAGACCCAAAAATTTGTATAATTAGACCAGAATTTGGGGGAGCTGATATAGAAATAATAAATGAAGATTACCCTATATATTATACTTACTTTAACAAATTTGTTACTAATAATAGTAAAGTAGTTTATGGTAACTTAAAAAATGTTTATTTAAATGCTAAATTTATTAAAAGTTGTATTAGTGTAGGTAATAATGAAAAATTATCTTTATTTAGATTTTTAAAAAACATTTGTGATGGTATAAATGAAGCATTAGGAGGAGTTAATAAATTAGAACCTGTTATAGATGCTGATGTAAACTCAGTAAAAATAATAGATAAAACCCCAATTCCAGGTATTGTTCAAGATTTTCAAGGTACACCTGAAATAGTTCCTTTTGAATTGTTTGGTTATAATTTAGATAAAAAGAAAAAAACAACAAATTTTGTAAAAGATTTTAAATTAAATACTAATATAGGTCCTGAACTTGCAACCCAAATTACAATTGGAGCTACAGCTAATCAATCAATAAAAAATGAGGATGCAACAGCATTTTCAAAATGGAATAGAGGATTAGTTGATAGATTTTCTTTAAAAATAGAAGAAAAAAAGCCTGAAGTTGACCCAAATGAAACACCCCAAGAAGCTCAATGGAGAAAAGAAGCTGATGCCTTATGGGAAGAATCAGAAGAGGCAACCTATAAAAAAAGTGCTTTCCAATTCTTAACTTACTATAAGTACAACCCAGAAAGAAGAATAATGCAATGGGCAGATGGAAGACACTATTCAAAAGATTTTAATGCCGAGCAATATATTAAAAGGCAAAGAATGCTTGCTAAAAAAGGAATCCCAACAGAAGCTCAATACAGAGAATTTACAACTAGAGATTGGGCTGGTTATTTATCAAATAGTTTTGGGGGATCATTAAAATATACTGTAGCTAGAGACAATCTAACAACTCTTGGAGATGTAAGGCAAGACCAAAGAAGTGCAGCAACTAATGCAATTTCTTTAAAAACAGGAATGATTAATCCCTTTGTTGGATATGGTGTTTATGCTACACAAAAAACATTAGAATTTTTTGGATTTTATGACAAAGACGATGATAATAAAATAGTACAGACTAAAGTAGTACCTGCGGGAGATGGAAAACATAATTGGTTATTAATGGATGCCTCTCATATAGCTAAAGCTAGTAATGTTTATAAGAATTATTTAAATACTCTTTATAGAAAAATATTTAAGCAAACAGGTTCACCTTCACCTACTGTTGGTTTTATTCCAATTACTCTAAATTTAACTTGTGATGGTTTAAGTGGAATGAAAATATACAATAAGCTAAATGTAAATCAAAAGTTTTTACCTCCTAATTATCCTGAATCATTAACCTTTTTAATTACAAAAGTTAATCATAAAGTAGGTGATAATAAATGGACAACAGAATTAGAAACCCTTTCTGTTCCTGCTGTAGATCCTAATAGTCTTGATGAGTTAAGAAAGAAAATGTCTTTATCTCCTGATCAATATGAATTAATTCTTCCTGTTAATGAAAGAGGACCTAAAGCAACAGATGAAGCATTAAAAGTACTTGATAATAGAAATGATGAAATGTTAGATTGGAATGTTGAAGGAGCATTAAGTGCCCTTTCACCAAATGCAAGAATAGTATTTACACCTTTCTTTCTTACTTTAAAAAATAAATATGGTGGTTATACCTTAATAATTAATTCTATAGGAAGGTCATTAGAAAAATCTGAAGAATTACAACAAGAAAATCCACAAAATGCACCTCCGGGACAATCAAAACATAATTTTGATGCTGCTGTTGATTTTAATGTTCGTACACCTAATGGAGATACTTTAATGAAATCTTCTGGTAAGTATAAATGGATAAACCATGGGTTTGAAAAATTAGCTAAAGATAATAATATAATATGGGGTGGTACCTTTGATGGATATGATGATTTTGTTCACTTTGCATCACCTGTTGTTTAAAAATAAATTATGTATTTTCCAAAATCACAAATAAAAGAAAATTTATATACTAGTGGGGGAGAATTTGTTCTTGCTCGTTCGGGGAAAGAATATATTGGAAAATACTTTTCTACTTCTACTGGAAAATTTTATACTGGAAAAAATACACAAGATAAACCTAATAATGAATTAAGAAAAACTTTATTTTCTACTAATGATGATGTAAATTTAGAAGCAGAACCTACTAATTATTATGTTTATGATACTTCTTATTATAAAGCAAAAAACATATCATCTCAAGGTAAAGGTCCAAGATCACCTATTCAATCTATACCAGAACCTACATCAAAAGATTATAAAAATGGTTCTTTCTTTAGATATTTTGTTAAAAAAACAAATGAAAGTCAATTTATAGAAATTGATAAAAAAGAATATACTAATTTTTCTAAAAAAAATCCTATCGTTATTTGGAACTTATACACTCCTATTAAATTAAACTGGCAATTAGAAGGCAAAAGAGAAGAAGTATACTTAGCTAATAAAAATGTAGTTTCTATTTTAGAAAAAAAACACCAACTCTATGGTTTTAGTTTATTTTTCAGAGGTAAATTTGGAAAATATTTTAAATCTAAAGGTATAGAAGAAAATTTAATAACAGATGGTACTGAATATATGAATAAAAGAACAGGTAAACCATATGCTGGTAAATACCACATACATCCTGAAAAAGGACCAATGGTAGGAGCTAGACATGTAAATAAACCTCATGATTACTTAGTACCAATAGTTAAAAAAGGTAAAGAAAAAGAAAAAAACCTTCCAAATTATAGTGGAGGTTACTAGATAGTTTTATATATTGTCGAAAAAGGTTATATGTACTGGCTTATAGAAGATGTAGAGCAGTTAAAGGTTTTTTATAATAGTGGTTACAAAGAAGCATTTGTTGAGGTAATTCCCTATAATAATTTCCAACACCCAATTGAAAATAAAGTATCGGCTATTTATATTCGTCCTTTATCTTCAAGTAAGGGTTATATAATTGCTAGTGAACATAGTGAAGCTATAGGAATTAAATTAGATCATATAGAAGCAGTATTAAAAAGGTTTGATGTATTATATTGTAGAGATAAAAAAGAGATATTACATTATTTTCCACTAAAAAGCTTTTATGACATTAATCAACCTCCTAATACGTATATACGACCTACAACAGATACTCATGAGATATTTTATAGTAACCATCGAGATTACACCGCAAATAACGTTATAATTCCGATTGTAAAGCACTATGAACTATGTGAGCAAATATTTAATGAATTAAAAGATAACATTGGTAAAAACACAGATTATGGAAGTTTCTTTAACAGTAGAGTATCCTTGGTATTCAACGCTATCGAGCGATGTGGACTTCGAGTACACATACCTAGATTCGAAGGATTTTTTCATCCCATTGATAGTGAACGAGTCTACACTCAGTACAACTTAAAAACACTTACAACAAGACCTTCAAATAGGTTTAGGGGTGTTAATTACGCGGCGCTAAATAAAGATAATGGTTCGCGTAAAGCATTTATTCCACGAAATGATGAATTTATAGAAATTGATATTACAGCGTATCACCCAACTATAGCTAGTCGTTTAGTAGAATATCAATTTGATGATGCGGATGTTCATACATCATTTGCAAAAATGTATAATGTTAGTAGAGATAAAGCAAAAGAACTTACATTTAAACAATTATACGGAGGAATATTTAAAGAATATGAACATTTAGAGTTCTTTAAGAAAATAAAAAAATATATTGAACAAAAGTGGCTAGAATTTAATACAAATGGTTATGTAGAATGCGAAATTTCTAAATATCGTTTCTATAAGGATAAGTTAGATAACATGAATCCTCAAAAATTATTTAATTATCTTCTACAAAATTACGAAACTTCTCAAAACATTTTGATTATCTGGGATATACTTAGTATGTTGAGAGGAAAAAAGTCGAAACTGGTATTATATACATATGATTCGTTTTTGATTGATTTTTGCGAGGAGGAACAAGACTTGGTTCAAGATATGAAAAAAATATTTGAAAAATACAATTTAAACACAACTAATAAGCAAGGTTATGACTACGATTTTAGATAAAAAATTAGATATGTATAACATGAATTACGATGTTATAACAGACATAGAAAACTTAAAAGACTTGAATAATAAACTCTTTTGTACATTCACTAATTTAGAGAATTTAAACAGTTTAATTAGTGAACTGTCCTCCCGATATAGTATCATTTATAACAAGATGTTCGTCTTAGAAATTGTAGGTAAAGATGAATATGTTGTTACATATAACGTTGAGCAAGGAAACGTAAGTGATATCCCTGAAAACACTATCCTAGTACATCGTAAAAAAGAATCTAATACTTTATATACTATTAATGCTTTAAATGAATTAATAAAAAAGCTTAATGGTGGAGTAGTAGACACAAAGTTTCCAATTGATTGGAATCACTATAGAAATTGTATATTATTGACGCAACATAATGAGTTAAATCAATTAAATACAAAAATTCATAAGATTGTTGAAGTATAGTTTGGCAATCTAGAAGTAGGTTATTATATTATTGTTACATTAAAAAAAGTTATAAAATATGGATTTATCATTACTAAAAAAGAGGTTAGACACTCTACAATCAAAGAGTGCTCCCTCACAAAAAACCGATTATTCAACTATTTTTTGGAGACCACCAGTTGGTAAAGCTCAAGTTAGAATTGTGCCTTCGGCTTATGATTCTAAATCACCCTTTACTGAACTGAAGTTCTATTATGGCATTACTAATAAAGTAATGGTTTCTCCTTTAAATTTTGGTGACAAAGACCCAATTGCGGAATTTGCTGCTAAATTAAGACAAGGAGAATATGATAGAGAGAATTTCTCGTTAGCCAAAAAATTAGATCCTAAAACCAGAATCTTTATACCTGTAATAGTTAGAGGTGAAGAAGATAAAGGTGTTAGATTATGGCAGTTTGGTAAAATGATCTATGAAGATCTATTATCAATGGCTATGGATGATGAAATAGGTGATTACACTGATATTGTAAATGGTAGAGATTTTACTCTAGAAACAGTAGGTCCTGAATCTACAGGAACTAATTACAATAAAACATCAGTTAGACCTAGAATGAAAACGACACCGTTATCATCAGATAAAACTCAAGTAGAAACTTGGATTAAGGAACAACCAAACCCTAAAGATGTATTTAAAAGATTTACATTTGATGAAATGAAATCTGCTTTAGCTAAATGGTTAAGTCCTGAGGAAGCTGAAGAAGGTGATATAATTTCTGAGCCCGCAAATGATTTTGATAATGATCCTAAAGATTTACCTTGGGAAAAAGAAGAAACTAAATCTAAATTTAGTTTAGATACTTCAAATGCTAAGGAAAAAAAAGAGGATAAATTTGATAAATTATTTAATGAATAATGGCTAGAAGAAAAAAATCATTATCGGCTGCTGTCTCAAAAGAGATTCAATCTAAATTTGATTTAAGTGCTTTTAAAAATAAAAAAGGACTAGATAAAAATATCAAATTTAAAGATCAAGATTGGATCCCATTATCAAAGGCATTTCAGGATGTAACTTCAATTCCTGGTATTCCTATGGGGCACATTGTGTTACTTAGAGGACATTCCGATACAGGTAAAACAACAGCAATGATAGAAGCGGCAGTATCTGCTCAAAAGAGAAATATACTGCCTGTTTTTATTATTACTGAGATGAAATGGAATTGGGAACATGCAATTCAAATGGGTCTT